>Ga0209832_1000580_pt1 | contig 21540 bp, 28 predicted proteins | sample COGITO_mtgs_1104_2_FD_185516 | JGI IMG/M metagenome (GOLD analysis project Ga0209832, IMG submission 185516) | Pelagic marine microbial communities from North Sea - COGITO_mtgs_110407 (SPAdes) (version 2) | ecosystem: Environmental > Aquatic > Marine > Epipelagic ...
TTTTTGATTATAGTTAAATTTACAATTTAGTTAACATAGTTTAATTTAAATTATGAAAAAATTCAAAATTTTTATAATTTTACTAATTATATCTTTTTCTAGCTTAACGAATATTACAAATGCTAAATCTTTAACTTTTTATGCTTCCACTTATGTGGGTGAAGTAGAAAAAGGTAAGGCCCATGGCGTTGGTATTTTTACTTTTTCAGATGGATCTAAGTATGAAGGCAAAGTTTCTAAAAATAGAATTCACGGCAAGGGAAAATATATAGACGTGAATGGAATAGTTTATGAAGGTAAGTTTAGTTATGGAAAAATTACTAAAAAAATTGATGGCAAAATAAGAAAAGTAATTAAATTAAATAATTTAACAGGACCATTAAATTATTTTGAGAAAAAAGGAGAGGGGGCTTTATCAAATAAATGGTTTGAAGCAGAGTCAAAAATTGTGAATAAAAAAAAAATTAAACTTAAAACTGTTGATGATTTAGATATTTTTGATTTACCAAGTGTTTTTTCTTCGGAATATAGAAATGAGGAAAAAATTTTAGAAGTTTTAAACTCTTATAATGAAAAAATTTTAGCTGAAAATATTTTAACAGCAAAAAATCCTAAAAATTTAGAAACTGTTTTCGAGTATACCTCTAAAGGAAAAAAAGATATCAAAAGAGCAGGAGCAACTTCTTCTAGGGGGCAAGATGGTGCTAATGTATCATCATCATCATCATCAAGTGGTTCTGGTTATTAATATTATTATTTATTTAATGTTTTAAAAAATATGAGAGCAGCAAATTATTCTTCAATGAGCATATTTAATCTTGATCAAATTAAAGAGATTAATGACATTATTAAATTGAACTTTATCAGGGGGAATGATGATTATGCTAAAGATGCGGTTAAAACATCGAATGTAAAATTTGTAAATTATGGAAAAATTAAAGAAAAAATATTTCCTTTTGTAGAGTTTTGTTTAACAGCAAATAATAATTTTTTTGGTTTTGATCTTCATCCACTAACCACTATGAAAAAATTAAATTATAATACCTATGAAGAGGGCTCCGAATATACTTGGCATATTGATGCTGTTCCTCGAGATCCTGTTAGAGATATAAAGCTCACTGCCTTATTAAATCTATCAGAAGAATATTACGAAGGTGGAGATTTAGTTTTATTTAGATCAAACGAAATTATATGTAATGAGTTCAGTAAACCTGGTAGTGCAATCATTTTTCCTGCTTTTACAAATCATAAGGTAAATAAGATTATTTCAGGTAAGCGACATACGTTAGCTATTTGGATGTCTGGTCCTAAATTTAGATAATTAATTTATAATTTAACTCCAGCACCTTTAAGAAAAGCTGCATTTTCATCTAAAGACCATCGTGGTTTAGCTGGATAATCTAAATCACTGAACTCTTTTATTTTAAATTTTTCTAACCCAACCATTGCAATCATTGCAGCGTTATCACCACATAGTTCGATCGGAGGAAATATAGCTTTGTAATTTTCTTCATTACACAAATTAATTAACATAGATCTAATTTTTTTATTAGCTGCAACACCACCAGCCACCACAAATATTTTTTCTTCCAGATTATTTTGTTTTTCAAACTCTTCAAATGCAATCTTAGTTTTTTTATACAATATCTCCTCAACTGTTTTTTGAAATGATGCGGCAAGATCAAATTTTTCTTGATCTGTTTTAATATTTTTGGTTATTCTTAAAACAGCTGTTTTAAGACCTGCAAATGATAAATTACAGCCACCTTTGTTAAAAATTGGTTTTGGTAAATCATATTTATTAGGATCACCTTTTTTAGCTAAAATTTCTATTTGAGGACCACCAGGAAATTCAATTCCTAATAGTTTTGCAGTTTTATCAAAAGCTTCACCTAAGGCATCATCAATAGTTGTGCCTAATCTTTTATATTTTCCAAGTCCTTGGACATTTAAAAATTGTGAGTGACCCCCAGAAATTAATAAAAGTAAATATGGATAGTTTAATTCTGAATTAAGCTTTGGACTTAGAGCATGACCCTCCAAATGATTAACGGCAATAAATGGTTTATTTAATGCAGAGGCAAATGCTTTACCAAAACTTAAACCTACAGACAAACAGACTATCAAGCCCGGGCCTGCAGTTGAAGCTACAGCATCAATTTCTTCAATTTTTCGCTCACTATCGTCAATTGCTTTTTGAACAATCCAATCTATTTTTTCCACATGAGATCGAGCTGCAAGCTCAGGTACAACTCCACCAAATTCTTTATGAATTTCTACTTGGCTAGAAACTATATTTGATAAAACTACTGGAATCCCTTGCTCATTTTCAGTTATAATAGATGCTGCTGTTTCATCACAGCTAGATTCTATTCCAAGAATTAAGGGTTTTTTACTCATTCAATTAGTTTTTATTAATTGTACAATCTCAATACAAGTAAGAAATAAATTTATTTATGAAAAGAAAAATAACTATTGGTTCCAGGGGAAGTAAGTTGGCCCTAATTTATGCCCAAAATGCTAAAGATAAAATTATTCAAAATACTGATTTAAATGATCAAGATGTTATTATTAAGGAGATAACAACAAAAGGCGATCAAGTTCAGGATGTAAGATTATCCGAAGTAGGTGGTAAGGGATTATTTTCAACTAATATAGAAAAAGAGCTTTTAGATAATAAAATTGATATTGCTGTTCATGCGTTAAAGGATATGCCAGCTATTGAAACTAATGGTTTAAAAACAAATACATTTTTAAGAAGAAATGATCCAAGAGAAATTTTAATAACTAGGGATAAAAAAAAACTTAAAGAATTAAAAGATAATGCAATAATTGGAACCTCATCTTATCGAAGAGAATTTCAAATCAAAAAAATTAGATCAGATCTTAATTGTAAACTTATTAGAGGAAATGTTGATACAAGAATTAAAAAACTTCATGAGGGCTTGTATGACGCAATAATTTTATCATATGCAGGAATTAAATCTTTATCCATAGAAGATAAAATTACAGAAGTATTTTCAACTGAACAAATAATCCCAAGTGCTGGACAGGGAATTATTGCACTTCAATGTTGTGGTAATGATGATGAAATTATTTCAATTTTAGATAAGATTAATGATAAAGAAACATCTCAAAGAGCGCACGCAGAAAGAAATGTTCTCAAAGTTTTAGAGGGTGACTGTGAAACAGCTGTTGGCGCTCATGCTATTATAGCAGGAGACGAAATTACCTTAGAGGTCGAACTTTTTTCTTTAAAAGGAGACCAAAGATTTTATGAAAAAAAGTCTTCAAAAATTGAAAATGCAAAAGAACTTGGTAAAGAAGTGGGTAAAATATTAAAAAAAAAATCAAATAATTCTTATAAAAAATAATATGCATATTTTATTAACTAGACCTCTGGATGATTGTGGTGAAATAATTATAAAATTTAAATCTTTGGGACATCAAATTTCTCACCTTCCATTGTTAAGAGTGGAAAAGGTAGACCATGAGCAGATTAATTTTTCAGATTTTAATGGAATTATTTTTACAAGCGCTAATGCTGTTAAATTTTTAGAATTGAATAATATTGATAAAAATTTTCTGTGTTTTTGCGTTGGAAATGCTACTGAAGATAAAGCAAGAAGTGCTGGTTTTCAAAACGTAATTACAGCTGAAGGAAATGTTGAAAATTTAAAAGAGTTAATTTTACAAAATTTTGATCCAAAAAATGGAAAACTCCTTTATGTTAGTGGAGAAATAATTTCATCTGAACTTGATAGTCAGTTGATTGGGGAAGGCTATAATATCAAAAGAATAGTGAATTATAGAACAATTCATAATCAAAAATTTGACGAAGATTTTGTTAAGGAGTTAAAGCTTAAAATACCTGATATAGTCTATGTTTATTCTCAAAATAGCGCTCTAAGCTTCTTAAATTTTATAAAGATATATCAATCCGAAACTCTTTGGATGGACACGAATTTGATGTGTATTGGTGAAAAAACCTCTTCAATATTGAACGAAATTAAATGGAAGAAGATATTTCTTTTTAACCCTGGAGAAGAAGAATTTTTGTTATATAAAATTTGATTATGGAAATAATAAATAATTTTTCTGAAATATTTTTCTCAGTCTGGAAGCAAGGAATTTTGGGTGTTGATATTTTTCAAATACTAATTGGTATTGGAATTTTTTTTATTTTTTTAGTTTTTAGAGGTTTGATTAGTAAACTGATTATTAAAAAATTAGAAATAATCTCTAAAAGAACAACTAATAAATTAGATGATACATTTGTTCATGCTTTAGTAGGTCCTGCAAGATTTTTACCAATTGTACTTGGTTTCTTTATTGCAAGTTATTACATGACTTTTTCAAGCGATGGTCGTGAAATTGTAGATACAATAAATAGAACTTTGATTACGATATTAATTTTTTGGGTTATTCATCAAATTATTGAACCAATTTCTTATATTTTAAGTGGACTTGATAAGCTTTTAACCAGAGAGTTAATTGGATGGATTATTAAATCACTTAAAATTTTAATTTTCATTTTAGGACTTGCTGCTGTACTTGAATTATGGGGTATAAAAATTGGTCCAATTATTGCTGGACTTGGATTATTTGGTGTAGCAGTTGCATTAGGTGCACAAGATTTATTTAAAAATTTAATTTCTGGAATTTTGGTGTTGGTAGAAAAAAGATTTAAAATTGGTGATTGGATTGCTGTTGATGGGATTATAGAAGGTATTGTTGAAAAAATTGGATTTAGATCTACGACAATAAGAAAATTTGATAAGTCTCTTGCAATTATTCCCAATTTTCAATTTGCTGAAAATGCTGTTGTCAACGTAAGTGAAACTTCTAATTGGTTAATTAGTTGGACGATTACTCTTCAATACGACACGACAGTTGAACAGTTAAAAACTGTAAGAGATGAAATTGAAGCATATATTAATAAAAATGAAGATTTTGATATAAATGTTGGTGTGGCAGTTAGAATTGATAAATTTTCAGATAGTTCAATAGATATGTTTGTTCGTTGTTTTACAAAAACTAACAGTTGGAGTGAAATGCTTTCAGTTAAAGAAAGACTTGCAATTGAAATTAAGCAAATAGTTGAAAATAATAAGGCATCTTTTGCTTTCCCTAGTCAATCGATTTATATCGAAAAGAAATGATAGCAATCTTTTATTTAGTTTTACAAATTTTAAAACTTTATTCTTATGTGGTAATTGGAAATGTTGTAATAAGTTGGCTGATAGCTTTTAATGTTTTAAATACACAAAATAGATTTGTTTATTCAATTTTAGATCTTACCCATAGGCTAACTGACCCAATTTTATTCAAGATTAGACGCTTTTTGCCTAATCTAGGCTCACTAGATATTTCACCAATAGTACTACTTTTATTGATTTGGTTTATAGAAATGTGTATGAAGCTCTACATTGCACCATTAATATTCTAAAAAATTTATGATTTTAATCGACGGAAAAAAAGCAGCAGCAGAACTTAGAGAAGAACTCAAACAAGAAGTGGCTGAACTAAAAATAAAATACAATAAAGTCCCAGGCTTAACAGTTATTTTAATTGGAGACATGGCCCCAAGCCAAATTTATGTTCGTAACAAAGAAAAATCAGCCAATGAAGTTGGTCTTAAATCTGAAGTAATTAGATACGCAGATTCAGTAGAAGAAAAAACTGTTTTAGAAAAAATTGAAGAATTAAATAAAGATGAAACTGTTTCTGGAATTTTGGTTCAACTTCCATTACCAAAACATATCGATAAACAAAAAGTGATTGAAACAATTACACCTTCAAAAGATGTAGATGGTTTTCACCCAATGAATGTTGGAAATCTTTCTTCTGGTTATGAAAGTTCGGTTCCATGTACTCCACTGGGTTGTTATTTAATGATCAAAAAAATTGAACCAAACTTAAGTGGTAAAAAAGCAGTTGTAGTTGGAAGATCTAATTTAAATGGCAAACCAATGACTCAACTTCTTCTTAAAGAAAATTGTACAGTAACAATTACTCATTCAAGAACAAAAGATTTAAAAGCTGAATGTTTAGAGGCTGATATTATTATTGCAGCTGTTGGTATTCCAGAGCTTGTTAAAGGTGACTGGGTTAAAAAAGATGCAATTGTAATTGATGTTGGTATTAACAAAACTGAAAATGGTTTAGTTGGTGATGTTGCTTTTGATGAAGTTTCAAAAGTTGCTAAAGCTTTAACCCCTGTTCCTGGCGGAGTAGGACCAATGACCATTGCCTGTTTATTAAAAAATACTGTTGATTGTTTTAAAAGATCTCATAAATAAAATACCTAAGTAATTGACAAAGATTCTAATTTTTTTCTTTGTATTTTTTACGTATAACTCTTTAATAATTGCTATGGAAAAAAAACCTTATCATCATCTACCAGATGGAACTTTTAGAAATCCCGAAGGATCACCATCAAGAACTGGAAAAGCAAAATTTTCATATAGAAAATTTGTTCAAGAAAAAAAAAAAATAGATATTACTGTTCCAAAAGAACATGTTGTGGATAAAAAAAAAGTTTTATCTGATTTAGAAAAATATAAAAATGGAGACTACATTGCTTGGATTGGTCATGCTACTTACTTAATTAAGCTAGGTGAAACAACAATTATAACAGATCCTGTTTTTTCAAAAAATGCAGGCCCTTTAATTTTTGGTCCAGATAGATTTACGGAACCAGCATTGCAACTAAATGAAATTCCAAAAACTGATTTATTTTTGCTAACCCACAACCATTATGATCATCAAGATATGAGAACTATTAAAAAGTTTCCATTTAAAGACACAAAAGTCTTGGTACCTCTCAATCTTGGAAAATACTTTAAAAAGAATAAATTTAGAGATGTAAATGAAATGGATTGGTATGAAGAAATTAAAGTTAATGATGATTTGAAAGTAACTTTATTACCTGCAGTTCATTGGTCGAAGAGAAGTCTGACAGACACTAATAAATCACTTTGGGGAAATTTTTTAATTGAATATAAAGATAAAAAAATACTCTTTGCATGTGACACAGGCCTTGGAAATATTTACAAAGAATTAGGTGAAAAATATGGTCCAATTGATTTAACAATGATCAATATAGGCGCTTATGATTTTAAGCCCATGTTTGATAAATCAATTTATCACACAACACCTGAGGAGGCCCTGAATGTTGCTATGGATTTAAAAAGTAAAAAAGTAATGGGAATGCACTGGGGTACATTTGTTTTATCTCTAGAACCAATTATGGAACCTCCAGTGAGATTTAAAGCTAGTGCTGAAGAGTATGGTTTTGCTAAAGAAGATGTAATTATATTCAAAGTTGGAGAAATTCAGCCAATAGATAGGTTGTTATCAAAACAATAAATAGTAATTTTTTATCAATTAAAAAACCAAATCCCACCGATTAAGATAATTTGACCCACAATTAAGGCTTTATTTTATTAATTATTTTTTGATAAGGTTGGGTATGAAGAAACCGCCATACCCTTATAGAATTGGTATTATAATGATTTTACTAACAGCTGTTCCAATCGGAGCAACACAGTTAGGGTGGTATTTTTATGGAAAACAAGTAGGATTTGATTTTGGAATGATAGCAGGAACCTTTTCTGTTATTTTAGCTGGATATTTAATGTATCAAAAAGGTTGGCGTGATGAGGATGAAGATTAATTTATGGAAAAAATAATATTTTTTGCACTGGCACTTCCTATACTTGGTTTTGTTATTTATTTAGGAGGAACTGCAATTATGAACGGCTTTAAGGCTAAAGTTGATAATAGACCTCAAGAAACTGAAGAAAATGATACTTCAGATGTAGAGCCTAATAATGACCAGCTAAGTAATGAAATAAAAAAACTTAATGAATTACGTCAAAGTGGTGTTTTAACCCAAGAAGAATTCGAAAAAGCAAAAGATAAAATATTAAGTAGTTAAATCTTTATTATGTTTGAAGGGTTTAAAAAAAAACTTATCAAAGTAAATAAAGGAAAAATTTTTTGTAAATTTAAAGGTAATGGACCTCCTTTACTTTTGCTTCATGGTTATCCTCAAACACATCTAATGTGGCACAAGACAGCACCAGAATTAAGCAAGTATTTTACAGTGGTAGTTGCTGATCTAAGAGGTTATGGAAATAGCTTAGTTTTACCTTCTGGAAAAAATCACTTTAATTATTCAAAAAGAGAAATGGCTAAAGATATGATTCAATTAATGGATAAATTGAATTTCAAAACATTTTTTGTTGCGGGCCATGATAGAGGGGGAAGAGTTGCTCATAGAATGGCAAGAGATTTTAGAAAAAAAATTTTAGCTTTGAGTGTTTTGGATATTTGTCCAACTTTAGATATGTATGAAAAGACAAATGAAAAATTTGCTAAATCTTATTTTCATTGGTTTTTTTTAATTCAGCCAGCCCCACTACCTGAGAGAATGATTATGACTGATCCAAAAAAATGGATAAAAAATTGTCTAAATAAGTGGTCTGGCAATCACAAATTTGGAAATGTCGAGGAAGCATATCTAAAATCATTTAAACAAAAAAAGAGATTACATGCTTCTTGTGAAGACTATAGAGCTTCAGCTACAATTGACTTAGATCATGATAAAAAAGATAGAAATAAAAAACTTAATATTCCAATTCAAATATTATGGGGAAAAAAGGGAGTAATAGGCAAACAGTTTAATTCAATAAAAATTTGGCAAAGATACTCAAATAAAAAAGTTTATGGGGTGGGAATAAGTTCTGGTCATTTTATTCCTGAACAAAATCCAAAACAAGTAATTTTTCAATTAAAACAATTTTTCTTAAAACATTTATAGATTAACTATTTTTTTCCATTAACCACAAATTATCTCCAGCTAAGAAATAAATTTTTCCGTTATTAGGATGAACTTGGATATCTCTAATCCTTCCAATTTTATTTTTAAAAATAATTTCTTCATTTATGTTTGATAAATTATTAAAAATTAACTTTCTTAAAGATTTGTCTTTGAGTGAGGTGACTAAAGCATGCCCATTCCATTCTTTAAATTCTTCTCCCTTGTATATTGTGAGAGCACTAGCAGCAATAGAGGGAACCCAGTATTGAATAGCTTTAGTAAAGCCAGGCTTCCATTTTGGACCAATTTTACTTCCTGAATAGTTCGTTCCTCCCCATCCCAATATTTTCCATCCATAATTTTCTCCCTTTTTAGCTTCACCAAACCAGTCACCACCTCTCGCACCATGATTGCTTAAATAAATTTTTTGATCGAAAGGAGATAGCGTTAATCCTTGAGGATTTCTAATTCCAATTTGATAAATCTCAGGTAACCAATTTGTTTTACCTTCAAATTTAGGATTATCATTTGGAATACGCCCATCAGTATGAATTCTAATAATACTACCGGGGTGTTTGGTTGGATCTTGAGCAATCATGCCTTGTCCTCTTTCACCAGCTGATGCAAAAAGATAATTATCTTTAATAGCTAGTCTAGAGCCAAAGTGATAACCAGAGTCTATAGGAGGGTTTGCTTGAAATATATTTTCAAAATTTAATTCTATTTTGTCTAGTTTTGCTCTTGCAATTGAGGTGCTCGTTTTTGAATTCCCTCTATCCTCAGAGTATGAAATCCAAAGGTTATTATCTTGATGAATAATATCTAATAATCCTCCCTGACCAACATTTAAAAAATTTAAATTATGTTTAATTTCTAAAATTTTTTTCGAATTAACATTAACTATTTTTATTTTTCCATTTTTTTCAGTAATAATTATTTCATCTTTAGTAATAAATGACGATCCCCAAGGCTCATCTAGTTCGATTATTTTAGTGAGCGAATAATTGGTTGAGTAGCTTTTTGAAGCAAATAGAAGGGTAAAAATTATTAATAAAAAATATTTTTTCACCTTAAGAGAGTTTTGATCTACCACCATCAACTGCAATAATTTGACCAGTAACCCAAGAACTATCTTCTGTTATTAAAAATTTTGCAAGTGCAGCCGAATCTTTTCCTTCACCTAATCTTTTTAATGGATGAGCTTTTGCGATACCATCTGCAATTGTAGTGTTTTTTAACATGGGTTCTGCAATTTTCGATTTTGTTAAGCTTGGAGCAATACAGTTAACTCTTATATTTGGAGCAAATTCAGCTGCAAGGGATACAGTTAAACCTTCGACAGCGGCTTTGGCTGAAGCAATGATAGCGTGATTTGTAAATCCTCTTTGTGCTGCAACTGTTGAGAATAAAACTATTGATCCCTTATTTTTTTTTAAACTTTCTTGGTATCCTTTAATAGCCTCTACTGCAGAATAAAGATTTAACTTCATGCATTTGTTAAAATCTTGTTCAGTAACCATTCTTAATGGTTTTAAATCAATTGAGCCAACACAGTATGCAATTCCTCTAATTTCAGGAACATCTGCTTTAACTTTTTCTATAAAACCATCTTCAAGAACATCTGCAACAGTAAAATTACAGCCAAGTTTTTCTGCAATTGAACTTACTTCGCTTTCATTTCTTGCAATTAAGTGAATATCATTTCCTGAATTTTTTAACTGTTCAGCTAAACTTGATCCAATAGAACCTGTCGCACCAAAGATTAGATATTTTTCTGACATAAAATTTTTTATTAGTTATATTTAGTTATGAAATTATTTCTTACACTTGGTAATCAATTATTTCCATTAAAATACATAGACCGCTTCAAAAAGGATCACCTGTTTTTTATGACAGAAGACAACGGGTTATGTACTTATGAAAAACACCATAAACAAAAAATCTTACTTTTCTTATCTTCTATGCGATCTTATGCTGATAGATTAAAAAAAGAAAAATATAAATTAGACTACCTAAAAATTGAAGACAAAGATTTTAAAGATGGCTATTTCAAAAAGTTAAAAAAAATAATTTTACAAAAGAAAATAAATGAAATTACTAGTTTTGAAATCGAAGATAAATTTTTTGAGAAAAAAATTTCACAGTTTTTAAAAAAAGAAAAAATTAATTGGAATGTTATTCAAACACCAATGTTCTTAAATTCAAGATATGAATTTAAAAATTATTTAGGAAAATCAAAAAAGCCTTTCATGGCAACATTTTATAAAGAGGTTAGAAGAAAATCAGGAATATTGATGGGTGCGGATGGAGACCCCATTGGAGGTAAGTGGAGTTTTGATGAAGACAATAGAAATAAATTACCTAAAGATATTTCAATTCCAAAATTTCCAAAAATAAATGAAACTAATCATACAAAAAAATTAAAACCCATTATTGAAAAATTATTTAAAGATCATCCTGGAAGCACAAATAATTTTTGGTTAGCAACCGAATATAATGATATAGTTAAACTTTTAGATTTTTTTATTAAAGAAAAATCTAATTTATTTGGGGATTATGAAGATGCTGTTAATCAAAAAGATAATATTTTATTTCACAGCGCTCTAAGTCCTTACATTAATTTAGGTTTGATAACGCCTGAATTTATTATTCAAAAAATTTTAGATTTTCATAAAAAGAATAAAATAAGAATGAACTCACTTGAGGGCTATATTCGCCAACTAATTGGATGGCGAGAGTTTATGAGAGGTATTTACCAAGGCTATTCTGAAGAAATGGAAACAAAAAATTTTTTTAAACATGATAGAAAAATGAAAAAGTCTTGGTATGATGGTACAACAGGTTTGCCGCCACTGGATTATGCAATAAAAAACGCTGTTAATCATGGTTGGTCTCATCATATTGAGAGGTTGATGATCTTATCAAATATAATGAATCTTTGTGAAGTTAAACCAACTTCAGTTTACAAATGGTTTATGGAAATGTTTGTAGACTCATCTGATTGGGTGATGGTTCCCAATGTTTATGGAATGGGATTGTTTAGTGATGGAGGTATTTTTGCTACTAAACCATATATTTGTGGATCAAGTTATTTTATGAAAATGATGGATTTCAAAAAAGGGGAATGGTGTAATACGATGGATGGTTTGTATTGGAGGTTTATAAATAGCAATAGACAATTTTTCTTAAAGAATCCCAGGCTATCAATGATGGTTCATGTTTTTGATAAAATGAAAGATGAAAGAAAAAAAATGATTTTATCTGAAGCTGATAAATTTATTAAACAAAACACTATTTAATGAAAAAAGAAAACTTGCCCTCAAAAGTTTGTCTTGTTTGTAAAAGACCTTTTGTTTGGCGTAAAAAATGGAAGCTTAATTGGGATAAGGTAAAGTATTGTTCCAAGAAGTGTTCTAAGTGATTTACTTATCTTTATTTTCTATATCTTTTTTAGCTGCAACAATTTTACCATTTTCATCTGAACTTACATTAGCAGGGTTAATTTCAACATCAAATTATGATAATTTATTATTGTTAATTGTTGCAAGCTTTGGGAATGTTACAGGATCTGCTGTTAACTGGGCTTTAGGATTTTATTCAAGAAATCTTACTACAAAAAAGTGGTTTCCATTTAAAGAAACGCAAATAGAAAGATCATCACAATGGTTTAGAAAGTTTGGTAAATGGGCATTATTATTTGCTTGGGTTCCAATTATAGGTGATCCATTAACTTTAGTTGCAGGTTTACTAAGAGTTAGATTTTTAGATTTTATTATTTTAGTAGCAATTGGAAAAGTAAGTCGGTACCTTATTGTTTTCTATTTGATGAGCTAAGCAATGAATATAATAGTTTTACAACATATAAAAATTGAAGATCCCGGATATATAAAAGATTTAATGCTAACTGATGGTTTTAACTTAACTATCATAGAGTTGGATGAAGGTGAAAAAATTCCAAGTGATCTAAGTAAATTTGATGGAATGTTTTGTATGGGTGGCCCAATGGATACTTTTATGGAGCAAGAATATCCTTGGCTGGTTGATGAAAAAAAAAGAATTAAAGAATTTGTAATTGATCTAAAGAAGCCCTATTTGGGTTTTTGTCTAGGCTGTCAGCTATTAGGAGAAGTTGTCGGTGGTAAGGTAGTAAAATCTAACCCAGCAGAAATTGGAATAATGGATATAAATTTTACTAAAGAAAAAAATGAAGATATTTTATTTTCAAAATTTCCAGATCAAATTAAAAGCTTACAGTGGCATTCTTATGAGGTCCAAGGAATAGAAAATAATAAAGATGTAACCTTGTTAGCATCATCTCCTGTAACTAAATATCAAATTTTTAAATATCAAAACCATGCTTATGGAATTCAATTTCATATAGAAATTAAGGATACTACAGTTAACGAATGGGGATGTGTTCCAGAGTATAAAAAAGCTCTTGAAGATCAATTAGGATATGGTGCTTTAGAAAAATTTGACAATGCTGCAAAAGATAATATGTCTGACATGAATAATTATTCTAAGATTCTTTATGAGAACTTTAAAAAAATATTATGATCTGTATCAAAGCTGAAATACCTAATGAATAAAGTTGAACGTGAGAAAATCTATAGTCAATATGAATAATAAATTTTTTGAATGGGCGGGGGTTATGACTGCAATATTATATTCGTTATTTGTAGCTTTAAATATTGGCATAGAATTTTTTGGTTTTTGTTTATTACTTATATCGGCAATTTTAATTGGAATTTGGGCCTATCGAGGAGGTCATAAAGGTATACTATTATTACAATTCTTTTATGCAACAGCTGGAATTATTGGAATGGTACGTTGGTTTTAATTTAAATTGTAATTGCTTTTTAAAGAGATAGATAAACCAGATGACTGAGATTTTTATTCAAACTTTTTTTCTATATTTTATCGTTATTGATCCACTAGGAAACACTCCATTGTTTTTAAGTGTTACTCAAAACATGGATACTAACAAAAAGATAAAAATAGCATTAAGTGCTACGATAATAGCTTCAATCATATTACTATTTTTTGCATTACTTGGAAGTTCATTGCTAAGTTATTTGAATATTTCATATCCAGCATTCATAATTGGTGGAGGAATAATTTTATTAATTATTGCAATAGAGATGTTGTTTGACAAGCGTCAACAAAGAAAAGAAGAAGATATAGAGCTTTATTCTGATAATGTTAGTGTTTTTCCTTTAGCAACACCTATTATAGCAGGACCAGCTGCCATTACTTCAGTGATAGTTTCTGTTTCAGATATTGGAACTAATTTTACCAACCAAACTGCAGGAATGATTTCATTAGTATCTGTTTTATTTTTAACTTTTGTAATATTTTTTTTAGCTTCAAAATTTTCTAGATTAATAAATAAAAAAATAATTGGAGTTATCTCAAGAGTGGTAGCTATTATTCTTGTTGGATTAAGTGTGCAGTACATTTTAGACGGTATTAAAACCTTTTTAGCTTAATTAAATTTAGCAATAATTTTTGGTATATAATTTTTAAAATTAAAAAAACCTTTATTACAATATTGCCAAGAAAACTGATCTAACTTTCGATATAAAAATTTGATATTTTTTAATTGATTATTTTGAATAAAATCTAAATTTTCACCAATAGTTGGATAAAGAGCATAAACTTCTTCAGTGATATTTTTTAAATCATTAATATTAATAGTTTCACAGTTAATTGATTTTTCACCTAATCTTATTTTTTGATCCTCTAAAAGATTAGCTTTAAATTTCAATACTTTTTCATTCAATTTGATAGTTCTATTTGTATCATTTGAGACTAATAAAATTTTTTTAAATTTGTGTTCTTTAAAATCAGAATATTCAAAAGTCATATTATTTTCAAATATTAATAAAGTTTGATCTTCTAAAATTTCAGAATTTAAAAAATCTTTTTTATTAATAAGATAAGTTTTATCACTAAATACTGGTGTGGCATTTTCATTAAGTTTTATATTTTGAAATCTATTATTAGTAAATTTATTTATATTCCATTCACTTGCTAGATAATGTTTACCTTGAGTTTGAACCCCGGCTACCCACCTCCACCCCAGTGTATTTGATGCAGCATCACCATCGTGAAGATGTTGCATAAAAAATTCAGCTCCTAGCTGCCATGGTAATTCTAGTGTAAATATCCAAATACTAGCAAACCACATTCTAGTATGGTTATGGAGGTAGTTGTTTTCTTTAAGCTCAATTACCCATTGATTAAAGCAGTCTACGCCTGTTTTGCCTTTAATAGCACCTAAATAATTTTGATTGTTTTTAAATTGATTTTTAATTTCATCTAATTCTATTAAATAATCTGACCAAACATTTGGTCTTAACTCTAACCAACCTTTCCAATAAACACGCCATAGCACTTCTTGAACAAACTTTTCATTTTTTGAAAACGAAAATTTTTTAAGACATTTATCAATTACCTCTAATTCGTTGATTGTGCCGTGTGTTATGTATGGAGACAGACAAGAAATATTTGATCTATTGCTAGGTCCAAAATCAAAATTTCTTAGCTTTGAATAATCAGTTAAATTATTTTCTACAAAATTATTTAATTTATCAACAGCCCTAGCCCTTGAGGGTTCAAATATCATATTGGATTATTTTGATTTTTTTTTCTTTAAACCTAATTTATCACTGTGTCTAAGCCTTAGAATTACAATTGCAGCTGCAATAAGAACTATTGCAACAGCTTCATAAACTAGAGCTGTTGGATCCATTTCTTTTCCTTGCAATATAATAAATCTAGCAAGAGCTGTGATGGCAATTAATAAAGGTAGAGTTATACTGATTGACTGCTGATCCCAAAAAACTCTTACCATTGCAAGAACCTCTAAATATAGAAACATTAAAAGCAAATCAGCTAATGTTACTGACTGGTTAAGAAACATATTCTTAATTTCCATACCAACTGCAATTACTGTGCTTATTAAAATAATACACATTAATGCAAGCTGTAAATTTTTTGCTATTTTTTCCATTACTTATCCTTACTAAATGGTAGCCATTTTTCAAACACTGATTTAGATGGTCCATCATATGGAATAGAATAAGAGCTGGGGTTAGGACTTGTTAACACCTCAATTCCTTTAGAGAATACAAAGATGAATACTACGACAAAAACAATTACCATTATTTTAAATGGGTCAAAATTTTTTGTTTGAAAAACACTACTAGATTTCTCTTCTGCTTTGTGAAAATGTTTGAATGTCATATAGACGGCAAATATCAATCCAATATGAGCGACGTAAAGACCTGCCCAACCAAATGCAAAAGTTGTGTAAGAAAAAATATATAAACTAAAAACCGTTGTCCAAATAAAACTTAAAACTAATAGAATTTGTAGTCTCACAGACCTTGGTAAAGACCGAAGATCATTTTTGCTATCATCAAATAAAATATTTGCAGCATCAACCATCCAGTTTTTTAGTGATTCCATAAGGTAACGATATAATTTTTTGAGATTATAACAAATGTTAAATTGTCCTAACTTTTAGTTTAAATTAGATTTAATAACGTTTTCTAATTGAATTGAGCTTTGAGCACCTGAAATAAAATCTTTTCCTATCTCAAAAAAAGGAACTCCACTAATATTTTTCTCTCTAGCGGTAGATATTTTCGAATTTACAAGTTCAATATTTTTTTTATTAATAAAATCTTTTACAATATTTTCTGTAATATTAATTTCTTTTGCAATATTAACCAAGACATCAATATCCCCAATATCAAGCCCATCAATAAAATATGATCTATATATTTTTTCTTTAATTTCACTTTGTAGATTAAATTGTTCACTTAAAATAATAAGTAAATGAGAAAGTACAGTGTTTGGAGTTCTTTTTATTTTATCTAAATTAAAATTCATTCCAGACTCTTTTGCTTTCAATTTCATATTTTCATACATAGGGGCAGCTTGTTCTTTTCCACCAAATTTTATTTCTAAATATTTTTGTCGAGAAATACCCTCGTTTGGCATATCAGGGTTTAATTGGAAGGGTGTATGCTGAATATTAAATTTTATATTTGGGAATTTTTTTAAAGCACGTTTTAAGTTTGTATGTCCAATAAAACACCATCCACAAATGGTATCTGCAAAAACATTTATTTTCATTAATTTAAGAGCGAAGTTTTTTCTTATGATAATTAATAAATCTTTCAACATTTGATTTATTGAATGTTTTATTTTCTTCAAAAGAAACTTTTTTCATTGAATAAGCTGAGCTTTTAGTTTGTCTAGATTCTATAATTACATTGCCTTTATAAAGTTTGAGTTTAACTGAACCATTTACTTTATTTTTTTTAAGATCAACAATTTTTTGAAGTTTAAATCTTTCTTTTGAATCCCAATAGCCGTTGTAGATAAGTTCAGCATATCTAGGCATTATTTGATCTTTTTTATGCATAGTTTCTTTATCTAAAGTTACAGACTCAATTGCTCTATGTGCGTGGATTAATAATGTTCCACCAGGTGTTTCGTATACTCCTCTAGATTTTATTCCAATAAATCTATTTTCAACCAAATCAACTCTTCCAATTCCATTTTTACCTGCAAGCTGGTTGAGTTTTTCTAATAATTTTGATGGCAATAATTTTTTTCCATTAACACCAATTGGATTACTATTTTTAAAATTGATTGTTACAAAGCTTGGTTTGTTAGGTGCTTTTTCAGGTGAAATAGTTCTTTGAAATATAAATTCAGGTGCTGAGTTTTTTGGGTTTTCTAAAATTTTACCTTCTGTTGATGTATGAAATAAATTATCATCAACTGAAAAAGGTGGAGCTCCTTTTTTATCTTTTGGAATATCTATTCCATGTTTTTTTGCATAATTAATTAAATCTGTTCTAGATTTTAGTTTCCAAATTCTCCATGGAGCAATTATCTTTATTTTGGGTCCAAAATAATGATATCCTAATTCAAATCTAACTTGGTCATTTCCTTTTCCAGTTGCACCATGTGAAACTGCATAAGCGTTAAATTTTTTTGCAACTCTAATTTGATCTTTTGCAATTAGTGGTCTTGCTATTGAGGTTCCCAATAAATATACACCTTCATAGATTGCGTGACCTCTTATCATTGGATAAACATAATCTTTAACAAATGTATCCTTTAAATCTTTAATAATAATATTTTTAACCCCAAATTTTTTTGCATTAGTGATAATTTTCTTTCTATCAATTTCTTGTCCAACATCAGCAGTGTAACAAATTACTTCTGCATCATAGTTTTCTTGAAGCCATTTTAAAATTATAGAAGTATCAAGGCCTCCAGAGTAAGCTAAAACAATTTTTTTTTTTGATTTCATTAAATTAACTACAAGCTTTTTTTGTAGCATTGTAAGCTTTGGTAAAGCCTAGCAAAGAATAGTGATCAATTGTTTGAGAGCCTTTTTCATTATAGCCAGTAATCATAATTCTTGAACCTTTTTTCATTCTACTAACCATTTTTGATTCAATTTTATTATCAGCAATCCACGCAAAACCTTGTTCTTTTATATCAAATTTAAACTTATTTTTTCCTGATGTAGCTGTTACAGAATTATTTTTATTGAACTCATAACCAGCCGTAACACTTACTTCATTAACTATTTTTTCACCAGGCCTGAAAGTAACAAATAATTTAGCATCTCTTTTGTTAGATTTTGGAGCCTGCAGAATAGGGGATGATTGTGCAAAACACACTTTACCTGTATCATCTGTTAAAGACATAACTTCCCAATCTTTATATTTTCCAACTTTTTTTATTTCTTCAGCAGATAGTTGACTACACCAACTAATTAAAATTATTGATAAGATTATAAAAGTATTTTTAATTATGGACATGGGTTAGGATAAATTGTTTGAACTTCATTAATTTCTTTAATGACATCATCAGATAAATTTATGTTTACACTTTCTATGTTAGTTTTCAACTGCTCCATTGTCGTTGCACCAATGATAACAGAGGTGACAAATGGTTGAATTTCTAAAAATTTTAAAGACATTTGAGATAAATCAAGATCATGTTTGTTAGCAACCTCATAATAAGCATCAACAGCTTTTTCAGTATTAGGTTTTGCATATCTAGTCCAAAAATCAGGATCTCTTTCAATTCTAGAATTTTTTGGCATTTGATTATTTCTGTATTTTCCAGATAAGTAGCCACTAGCTAAAGGAGAATATGCTAAAAGACCTATGTCATCTCTAATAGATATTTCAGCCAAACCAACTTCGTAAGTTCTATTTAGTAAGCTATATGGATTTTGAATGGACATCATTCTTGGAAGATTTCCACCCTTGGCAAGTTCTAAATATTTTGAAACACCCCAAGGAGTTTCATTTGATAATCCCACCTGTCTTATTTTTCCTGCATCAATAAATCTTTTAAGATTTCCAAGAACATCTTCAAATTTATTCCAGTCTTCTTTTTCCTTGTGTTCATAACCTAATCTTCCAAACATATTTGTATTTCTTTCAGGCCAATGAAGTTGATAAAGATCTATGTAATCTGTTTGTAATCTTTTTAAGCTATCATTAACTGCTTCAGTCATTTTATCTAAGCCATAGTTATTTCCACCACCTCTTAAATACGCTCTCATAGGACCAGCAACTTTTGATGCTAAAATAACCTTGTCTCTCTTTTTAGATTTTTGAAACCAGTTACCCATTATAATTTCAGTATGACCGTATGTTTCCGCTTTAGGTGGAACTGCATACAATTCTGCAGTATCCCAAAAATTTACACCTTGATCTAAAGCATAATCCATTTGCCCAAAACCTTCATCTTGAGTGTTTTGTTCGCCCCAAGTCATCGTTCCAAGACAAATTGTGCTTACTTTAAGGTCAGTATTACCTAAATATTTGTAGTTCATTAGAATTAAATTATGTTTTCGTTTTATTTATCTTTTAAGGTATCTTGAATAATTAGTAAAAGACTATTATATATAACTCATTATGGAATTTGATAAAAACGGAATACTAAACAGAGCTAAAGCAGCTCAACAGTCAACAGTTGCAATGGATGAGGGCTTAAGAGCCTACATGCTTAAAGTTTATAACTACATGGCAACAGGAATTTTATTAACAGGAATAGTTGCGTTGATTACATTTAAAATGTCAGTAGTAACTAATGATGCTGGATCAATTGTAGGTCTAACTTCAATGGGCAATGCAATTTATATGTCTGGATTAAAATGGCTAGTGATGTTGGCTCCTTTGGGAATTGTTTTTTACATGAGCTTTGGAATTAATAAAATGAGTGCATCAAAAGCTCAAACAACTTTCTGGGTGTTTGCAGGCTTGATGGGTCTATCATTGTCTTCAATTTTATTAGTTTACACCGGTATGAGTGTAACAAGAGTTTTCTTTATCTGTTCAGCAACATTTGGTGCAATGAGCATTTATGGTTATACGACTAAAAGAGATTTAACTAAGCTTGGATCATTTTTAATGATGGGATTAATTGGAATAATCATTGCATCTATAGTGAATATCTTCATGCAATCTTCAATGATGTATTTTGTAATATCTATTTTAGGTGTTTTAATTTTTGTAGGTTTAACTGCATATGATACTCAAAAAATTAAAAATATGTATGCTGCAAGTGATACAGGTGAGATCATGGGTAAAAAAGCAGTGATGGGTGCGCTTACTCTTTATCTAGACTTTATAAATTTATTTATAATGTTACTAAGATTATTTGGCCAAAGAAGATAGTTTTTATTTTTGTAACTTTTTCCAATTTGTATTCTTTAACAAAATTCTTAAATCAAAAGAGTTTTTAAGAATATTGCCACTAGTATCAGTTATTAAATATTTTAAGTTTTGATTTTTAGGCTTAAAGTTTTTACAAATTTTGTATAAAGCATTTTCGGCTGCATTTCTAAAGACACTAAAGCTTACTTGTTTGTTAGAAATATTTAAGCCGTAATCTTTCCAGGATCCATCAGAAACCATTTTTGCATAAAGATCTAGAATAACTTTTAGTTCATCTTTTTCAAAAAATTGTCTTTCTTCTTTTTGTTTATGTGGATTGTTAACTACAAGTTTTAAATTGCTACGCATCAAGTTTATGTTTGTTAATTAAAGGTATTTGAAAGCCTGTAAAAATAATTGTTATTGGTAACATTCCCCAAACTTTAAAGTTGACCCAAAACTCTTCTGTTTGTGTTCTCCAGATACATTCATTTAATATTGCAAGTCCAAAGAAAAAAAACATCCATCTTTTATTTAATAATTCCCAACCAATATCTGATAAGGGAATAGATTTACCCATAACCTTTTTTAGCACAGGTTCTTTGGTAAAATATTTCCCAAAAAATAGAGCTAAAGCAAATAAAATATTAATGATTGTTGGTTTTATATAAATAAATATAGGATCATTAAAATAGATTGTTAGACCGCCAAAAAATGTAATTAAAATTCCACTTATTAATGGCATCATTGGAATTTTTTTTTCAAAAAACCACACAACTGCTAGTGCAACTAAAGTTGCAACTATAAGTGGAGGAATTGCAACTGATAAATTTTTATCATTATTATAATAATAAAAAAAAAATATAGCTAATGGCCCAAAATCTGTAACAAATTTTAAAAAAGACTTATTCACAAAAAAGATATTAACATATTTGCCACATCACAAAACATTAATATTTTATACATTGATTTTTATTTTTAAATACCCATACTATTAGCTATGCCAAT
>Ga0209832_1000601_pt1 | contig 21064 bp, 15 predicted proteins | sample COGITO_mtgs_1104_2_FD_185516 | JGI IMG/M metagenome (GOLD analysis project Ga0209832, IMG submission 185516) | Pelagic marine microbial communities from North Sea - COGITO_mtgs_110407 (SPAdes) (version 2) | ecosystem: Environmental > Aquatic > Marine > Epipelagic ...
GTGCTCAACACTATGAAAAAGGCAAGACGGTGGAGGGATTTGGGAATGATCGTTTCTTTTAGGAAAGTAAGTAGCCAAAAAAATGTGTTTCGTTCTCTACACTAAAATTTTCAGGCCGCTTACTCGTCTAATCGTTATTCTAATTTCTTCCTAATATATATACATCTCATTATTCTCCACGTCCTTGAATGCTCGAAATTTGTATTCCTCTTCATCCTCATCCGAACCTACTTCTTGGTCGACATCACGCAAAAAACATAAAATGGTCTCTAGCACACCATCGCAACCGCTTAAGGTCTTCATTATAAGGGCAAATGATTTGTAAAGTATCTTATCGCAAGGGAGGTACGTCAACTCCACACGATTGAACTTAATGAGCAAGAATAATTTTGCCATGAGGTTGTGCCTCTCATACATGCTTGACCTATTTATCTTGATAGTTCCATCGCCACTAGCTGATGCAATATATCTGCCGTCATCGGTAAATACCACTTGAGCCACGCTGTCTTTATGCAATTTCTCAAACGCAAATTTTTCTTTCCAGATTCCACCAACAGAACCGAAGAGTTTAACTGTGCCATCGTGCGCTCCCGAAACGACAACAAGGCCATTGGGAGAAAAATTGACAGTGTTAACCTCACTACCGTGTGCGTTGGCGATTGTGTGCTGTTTTTTACCCGTTTCGACGTCCCAAAACTTTACTGAACAGTCACCACTCCCACTGACAAGAAGATTGGAGAGTTTTGGATTCGTACAAAAAGACAGAGAGAAAACATAGTTGTCATGCGAATTTCTTATCTTGTGTAGGAGCGAGTATTTGCTGCTTGTTGTATCGTAAATTAAAATACTACGGTCGCTACTACCAGTGGCTAGGCGAGTTCCGTTTGCGCTGAAGCAAACAGACCAGACCGTAGAGTTATGATCATCAAGAACTCTCCAGCATCCCCAGCGCTTTTTGCTGATGGGCTCAATCTTGCTGGTCAAGAGGGTCCATACCCGCACAGTATTATCGGAAGATCCGCTCGCCACCGTTTGTGAGTCCGGAGATATTGCTATGGTGGGAGTGAAGAGAGGGGGTTAATGAAGATTGAGGAGGTTGGTTGGACTCTTTTTCTTGCATAGTTACACTTCTTACCGATGCAGTGCGCCTCTTTCGTGTGTCCACTCAGTGTCTGGATGAGACTCATTTTTGGAGAAAGCAGAATCTTTACCTCTTTCCCGCCACCGCAAGATACCACAAAAGTACCGTTAGGAGAAAGTAATACTTTCGACACATACCCAACGTGGAGGGTATCTCTTCGCCTGATTTCTTTGCCAGTGACCAAATCAGTTTCCCTCACATATCCATCAGCACCACAGCTCAGAATAGAATTACTTTTTGTCAGACACAGTCCCCATACTTCTTCTATGTGAGGGCGGAGAACTTTGCGGGGGCAATACGGGAGGGGGGGTGAGGAAGTTGTTGATTGAGAGTGTGTCAAAGCAGGTTTCTCGTCTACAAGTGTTGATGAAGGAGATGATCCCATCGATATTTCTTGGTCATAGAGCGTTTGTAAGCATTGTCTACGCAAAAAAATAAAGGTTTAGGATTGATTGAAGCTAAATACATGTGTTCTATGAAGAACACGTCAGTCCGAAGTTCGACGAAGTCAGGGCAGCAGGAGTGTCTGGAAGATGAGAGTGAGAGCAGCTTACCTTCATTTTTCCGAAAAAGATAAGTGCCGAGTAAGTTAGTTTAAAGTATGAACGGAAGCACTTTCTTCGTTTTGATTATGACTGTTGCAATAACGTCATTATGGTGGATATGGGAGGAGGAAGAGGAGATTATCAGCACCGCAACTGTAGTAGCAGCAACTGAAGGTTCTCAGCCCACGACCCATCAGCGTCCGAGCTATTTGATTGTTGGAGCAGGCAAGAGCGGGACGAGCTCGCTATATGAGTACTTGTCTCACCACTCCTCATTTGAAGCAGCCACAAATAAGCAGGTTCACTACTTCAAATATTTTTACAAGAAAGGAATGAGCTGGTACCTCCAGCACTTCAGCGATGACAAGAGCAAGATGACTGGCGAATCAGCCCCTGGATATTTGCCGTATCCATGGGTCGCAAAGAGGATTTACCAAGATCTTGGCCGTGAAGAGAAGATCATCGCAATCTTTCGCGACCCCCTCACCCGTGCTTTCAGCTCATACAACTACAACTATTTACCCCAAGCAAAGAAAATGAAGCTAGAGGGGGAGGGAGGCATTGTTTCTTTCGAAGATTTGATTTCTGCAGAGCTCGACTGGTTGGATATATGTTTGAAGGAGGGAGGGTTTGCTCAAAACTGGGCAAAGAAGAGCGTGTTCATGGGGAAAGTAGAGGACAAACCAGAGTTTAATATCATTGAGGGCTGCTATGAGGATGACAGTTTAGACATTTTTGAGAAAGGTATGCAGTGGGGGGAGTTGGTTGAACGTTTGGGCCCCTCCTCTAAACGCACTCTTAATGTGCGGACCAAATATCTCTTCCAGGCATTGCTCGGGAGAGGTTTGGGATCATATCAACTTGCGTGGTGGACGGGCGCATTCGAGAATATTTATGTCGTTTGCAGTGAGTCGTTGTTGGAATACACGTCTGAAACGCTGAATGCTTTGGGTAGTTGGATGGGTGTGAGTGAGGATAAGGGAAGCGAGTGGGAAGAAATAGCTAAAATTGGCGCCTACAATGTCGGTGATAACAACCCCGGTGGGTATGTTTACGACCAGAAAATTTCTTGGGAGGAGTTCAACTCTCTAGCAAATAAAGACGTCGATTACGGTCTGAGTGAAGGAACGATGAATCGTGTAAAAAATCTCATCAATGATGACAAGAGGAGATTGAATGCTCTGAAGAAAAAATTCAATTTCAGTGGAGGGGGTTGCTGAAGGTTCTTGCAAAGACATTGCGGTAGATTTCGAGTAGAGTAGAGTAGAGTAGAGTAGAGTAGAGTAGAGAGAGTAGAGTAGGGTTAGGGTTAGGGTATGCAGAATTTTTTGACCTTCTTCTATCTTTGCTTTCAATTGTTTATTATTTTATTCCCGGTTGAGCGCTTTTGAGCATGCTTTGGAATCATCCAGAAATGAACAAAAAAACAAAACAAAAAAAACACATACACATGGATATTCTGAGTATGAGATCTCTCGACGTAAAAAATGTTATCCCGGTACACTAATGTGATAAATCCTGCTACTTGATAGTTTTCTCTGTTTAATGTGCCTGAAAAGTATCGACAATTTTGAAATCCACGAGCAGGCAGGGAAAGAAAATTAACAACTGAGATTATGCAAAATATGCAGTACGCACGCACAACTACATTGAAGCATCCTTCCACGACGACAAAAGCATCTCCCGCTGGTCCGCCGGTGAATTACACTCGGCTCTCTAACACACCAGCATCAATCTATGCTTGGTCGTCTCTCTGGTCATCAACTGACTCAACCAACCCTAACCAGCGATGCAATCTGCCCCTCGCCGATATCGCTTTAATGACACCTGATGGTGAATCGATAATGAATTGGCTCTTTACCGGCAAGGACAACCACATCCTTAAGAAATCTTCCAAAAACACAACGACAAAGAAATTTGTCCAGCAGCTAATTGGCCTTGCTTACGCCGGTTCTGACAACGACGATGGTGCTAATGCCGAAAATAGTAGCTATGGTAATACTGAAATGGTGAAGATGCCGATCGTCTGCAATGTTTATTGCTCAGATGGAAGTGTTGTCCCTTGCACCACCTCCCAACTCCGGCAGCTTTGCCAGACAAAATTCCAAATACCCAACACGGCGAACCGCGCAATCGCGATTGGTAGCAACCCACGTGGTGCAATTTCAAGAGGCCGTGTTCGTTTACAGAATGCCTACCGTGTCGTCATCGGTAAGGGCAAAGCTGTCACGGCAACTTACCGTCTGGTTCCCCTCAATCTCATCAAAAAGTCGGGCGAAACGCCCCACGAGCGCCATGTCAACGCCAAGCAACAGGCCCTGAATGCAGGGCAGCTAGGTAGATTGCTTTCGAGGGATAACACTCTCAATAATTACCTAGATCGCCTGACAAATAATGTCGTAAAGCGCTTGGAATTCATGGAGGGGATAGAAATTCAAGCTATTGTTTGCGATTATTTCGTTGAGGACTCGTCAGTAAAGAAAGCATCTGCTCACACAGAGGCCAGTTTGTTCGGCACGCTGGCTCCAACTTGCTGGTTCGAGAGGGTAGTCGATTTAGAGTACATCCCGAAGGGGAAAAGGCGAGAAGACGGCGCTGACTTCAGTGAAAAGAAGAAAGACATTTATAGAAACTCCATGGAAAAGGGTGGAAATATAGACAGTGTAGACAGCGATGCCGTTTCGGTTGACAGCGATAATAAAGACAATAATGACAGCGATATGAGTGATCATGATCGCCACTTACCCCCAAAAAAGAAACCCAAAAAGCAGCCTCTCTTCAAGCCAATGGACGAGTCGGACATGAACTCAAGTATCGACAAATTAAAAAAGTACGGAGACCAAGATATGTTTAGCGAGAAGACCCAAGGTGCATATCTGAAGGGTGTCGTAGTTGGCGCTGGAGTTGATATGGAAAAAACTGGTGACAATTATGATGAAAACGACGATGAAAACGACGATGAAAACGACGAAGAAAACAACCTGCAGCACCCATTTAACTCGGAAACCCGTAAAAGAAGGTTATTGACACAGTCAACTCAGCCCCCAGCGCTGACGAAATCACAGCAGCGAAAGATTTTGCAGAAGCGGACTGGGCTGATTGTGAAGAAGACATACTGCTCGGGCGATTTTTGTGGGTACAATTCAGGTTCTGAAAAGGTCCTGATGAACAGCTTTGACAGTCACTCGTCCTTGACAATGAGCGAGGCGAGCAAAATCGCGCGAAAGATGGTGCAAGATGGGCGAAAGGTGGGGGAAGGAAAGATGAGGGAGGACGATCAAGGACGGGAACGGGAGCAGTTGAAGGCAATGGGGATCGTTCCTGAGCGTGACAAAGTTCTCGATGGCGATGACGACGACGAAAACTATACAACTGGGTACAAAAATGTGGACAACGAGCGAATGCTCGCTACACATGTAATTCAGAATCGTTCCTACCGAGCGGCTCGAGAAGACATGAAAAGCGAATTGTCAATGGAGTCCACTTGGTCGGTCGCTTTGATGCATTGGTGGCGCAGGCTCGGTAAAAATTTGCAAATTGGCGTCGGGAACAAGGTGAAAGCATTGTTGATAACTTCCCCACAGAAAAACAGAATATTTTTCCCGTCGTCGCGCCTCCCAATTTCATGGGCTTGTCACGGTGACATAGCCCGCGTGAATATCGAGCTCCACCGTGACGTGAATTTAGATGTCCGTCGCAAACGATCCCTTGTCATCTGCAGCCACCGGCCAATGCAGTGCGGGATGGGGGTTGCGAGGGGAAGAATGGACTGGAGGATTCCAAAGGATTATGACCGTACCAAAGTTGACGAAAAGAATAGGCGGAACAGGAGCATTAATGACATGAACAGAGCCGAGGGTGAGCTTGACCTCGATGAGATGAAGAAGAAGTACGGGACTTGGCGCGTTGTAGTAGAAGCTGCGAGTGGGGTGGAAAAGGGAGTGGTTTTCGCCGTCAGTGACGCCTTTTTTATTTTCCCCGAGGGGAAAGATAGCGTGACAAAAAGGAGAGGACACTACGACGGCGAAGATGACGACGGTGACGGAGAGTATGATAACGAAGAGAGGCAAATTGACCGCTGGGAGCAACAATTAATGCGCCGTAACATTAATGGCGCTCACCTAGATAATATGCTGGGGCGAATTATGGGCGTCAGCGACGAAGATGAGTTGGAGAAACCTGGCCAGATGGCTGACTTTTACAAAGAGTCGAATGTCTGCAGCTGCTGCTATAAGGTGTACAAGAAACTTGACAAGAGGAGGGGGGAAATGCGCAAAGCTGCACGCAGGCGAAGAAAGGTTTTTAAGAACGATACTCTTATTGGTGACGTGGCCTCTTCACACGACGATATCAAACTCAACTACAGCGAATCAGCCGCAGCAGCCGATCAGGTGCACGGAAGGGGACTAAAACAGGAAGAAATTTGGGCCGCTCTAGGCTACGGCAGGGTAAAGAACAAAAGCGATCCCAACCCTGAAAAAGCTGAAAAACAAAAAGCTACATTTGAGAAATTATCCGCTGTCCCAAAGCGAAGAGACTTGCGTGAGATAATCAAGGAAAAGAAGCGACAGGAGAAGATTGGATTTAACAAAAAAATGCTCCAACTGCAAAGGGAGCACGACAAATTGCATGAGTTCAAAAAGAAGCCGAAGCTAAGTGGCGTGAAGAAAATCGTCAAACGAATTAACGAACGCGTAAGTCAGATCAAATCATACAGCAATGAAGAGAAGAACGATCTGTTTGTTGGCGATGTGAAGGAGAAGAAATTCGTGAAGAACATGAATAAAAAGGCGGTAATCGAGAAGAAACGAATGGCTGATATTGAACAGGAAATGCAAGAGGAACGGCTGGCAATTGAAAGGGGTGAATATGATGTATTAGGTGGGAAATCGTGGCAGCAGGCGGTTCTTGACTTTAACGCCGAGGGGGGTCACAATCCGTACAAAGTCAAGATGGCTGTGAAGGAGCCCTCTGTATCCAAACGTGTTGCGAAGCACCTAGACAAGAGATTAAATGCTGGCAGCCGTGGTGGTGTCAGGTTGAAACCACGTGGCCCTAATGTTTCAGTAGGCAGAAGCAAGAAAGCCCACAAGGTTGGCAAAAATCACTGGGATCGCCTACTCCATCCTTGGCAGCGTGAACTTGAGCAAGAAAAGCGTGAAAAGCGCGAGGAGGACGAACGAAATAAAAACCGCAAAGCAAAAATGATTAGCGAAGTCGATAAGCTCATGGATGAAGAGATGGATGCTTACTTGGGTCGCGGCGGTGATGATATCAATGTTGACGCCGAGGAGGACGCTGTAGATGATTCAGAGCAAAACGATGATGAATACGATCAGCAAGAGGAGCAGGTTGGAATGTTTAACGGGCAAAGCGAGGCTGAAATGCAAGCCCAAATAGACGAGATGATGAAGAACAACAACATAAAACTTCAACTTTCAACCCCGCAAGTCACTGATACTGCTCCTCAACCTTCAGCAGTCAATAATGAACCTGTCGATCAAGAATCTGGAGATTCATCCAGCGAGTATGAAACTGATAGCGAAGAAAGTGGAATCGTTTTCAACATCGAAAAGTTCCAGCTGCAGAACCAATCGCCTCCAAAACCCTCTCCAAAGCAGATCAAAGAGATGAACGACAGTTTGAATAGCAGCTTGAATAGGTCGCTGGGTTCTACTCAGAGCAGTCTCGCTTGGCAAGAAGTCGAAAATGAAAACGACGTCGAGAGAGGTACTGACGGAATCTCTGACGATTACTATTCGAATCAGCAGAATGACGATAAAGAGGAGGAGGAATCAGAAAGTTCGGAGGAAGAATTACTATGGGAAGTGTCACCGAAGAAGCCGCCAGCGCTCCCTGAGAATGACTTTGATGCCGACATCGACTACTATGTTGACGACAATGGAGACGACGACGATGTCTCCGATGAAGACGACGATGCAGATGATGGTTGGGATTGGAAACCACCAACGCCTAAGGGCGCCTACGTTCCGGGAGTTGGTTATGCGGATGAAGTCAATCATGTCAATCATGTCAATCATAAGGACGGTGGTGAAAGAAATGAAGGAAGTGAAGAGCAAAATTCGAATACACAAGAAAGCACAGGTGTGAATGATGCCGAAGCCGAAAGTATGAATGAAAGCAATCACGAGCTCTCAATGGCGCTAATCCGTGACTCGATGGAAACAATCCAGACGGAATTCCAGAGGGAAAAACAGGCCCTAACTACAATGCAAGAATTAGAGAAACAGCGTCAAAGGGCATTGATTAATGCGCGTCGAGCATCCGCCAAGAATCTGCTTGAGATGTCCAGAATGAACGCGGCGACGCCTCCCCTCTCAGTGCCCCAATCTCGAGAAGGTGACAGTAACAACGATAGTGGTGGATTGGAGGACGCCTTTGAAGAGACTGCTGACGATCTAGAGTTGTCAGCGGTAATTGCCAAGGAGAAGGCTGACAACATCAAGGATTTGCAGGGCCTCATGAGCACCGTCGACAGAGAAAAGAAGCGTCAACGTGAAGATCTACTGATCCGGCGAAAGCGCCAAAAGGAGCTCAAGCAGCTGCGGAGGGATGAAAAGAACAACAGCAACAGCAACAGCAACAGCAACAGCAACAGCAACAGCAACAGCAACAGCAACAGCAACAGCATCAGCAACAGCAACAGCAACAGCAATAATTTCTCAGAAACGCCCACTCCAAAACCGCCCGCAATGTCACTTTCTGAGAGAATGGCTGAGAAACGCAACAAAATGATGGCAGAGGAGATGGCACTTATGAAAAGAATGAATGAGATGGGGCTCAAATAATTTAAGTAGAAAAATGTTTGGAGATCTTTGAGCAGATTACAAGTCGTCAAGAACTAGCGGGTGAGCAGATTACAACTCGACTTTTCAGGTAGTGAACTAAAACCCTTATTGGCCCAAAAAAAGCTAATTTTTTCATTGCTCATTTCCTACTACTCCTGCATTCGTTAAACTTCCTCTCCTCCCTCAAATAGCGCTTTTGCGAGCTCAAAGGCCTCCTTTTTCACCTTCTTCTTCTTCTCTTTCCTCTCCTTTTTCTCCTGTGCTGTACAATTCTCCAAATCTATATCCTCCCCATCCCCACCAACCAACTTGACCCAATGCAGCTTCGTTCTCGCGAAATACTCGCTAAGAGTCTCCACCTCATTTATTCTCTCCAGGTTCGTGTCGGTGCCGTCAACAGATTCCCTCACCGCCTTGTCACCTCCCCTCGCGCTGCCACTTACACTGCCGCTGCACTCACTCTCGCTTCTATCCCCGATCCACACCTGCTGGTGGCTCGTGTCCTCTCTAAGGCAGCCCCACCCCTCATCCCTCCTTTTCTTTAGGTCAAGAATCCAAACATCGTCAAGGGAAACCTCGCGGTCCCCGATCTCCAGCAGACCGCCGTAGAGAATGATGGTTGACTTTGTTAGCATCAAAGAAGAAGCATTGATACGGGGGAGGGGAGAAGTGCGTTTAGAAGGAGTTTGAAGGTGAATATGCTGGGAATTGGGAGTGGGAGGGGGTTGTTGAAGTTGCTGCTGCTGCTGCTGCTGCTGCTGCTGCTGCTGCTGCTGCTTCGTGAGTGGAGGAGACGGCAATTGGTCGTCTCCTTCGTCTTTCTCTTCTTCTTCCTCCTCCTCGCTACTTTCTTCTTCTTCTCCCTCCTCCATATCTCCGTCGCCCGCTCCAATTGGTGCCTCGGCAATAGCAGCTATCTGTGCCGCTTCCAGTTCCGTGGGTGCCACAATGCTATCGTCAGTGAAACCCAAACCACGGAGATCGTCAATGGTAAAGCCGGAAAAGGCGTCCATTCCACCTTCGTCGCCATCACCGCCTTCGTCGCCATCACCGCCTTCGTCGCCATCACCGCCTTCGTCGCCACTGGAATCTTCCCTGTTGTCTTTGTCGCCTTTTTCATCGCCTTCAAGGTCCTCTACGGTCGCTGCGCTGACGTCTTCCAATTTTTTCTCCTTCTTCCTCCTTCTCTTCTTCTTTTTTCCCTCCTCGGCCTCTCCCTCCCCCATATTTCCGCCACTTCCGTCCCCTCCAACTTCTAGTCCCTTCCACTTGTTCCTTCCCCTGTCGAACGACACGAGGCCGTCATAGAAGACACTCCTAACGACTTCGTTCTCTCCCTCTTTGTCCTTCACCCCCCCAAAGCCGATGATCCTCTCTGTGACTCCGGATCCTCCCCCCGCAATGAGAGCGGCGGCGTAACTCACCCCGGCCCGCGCCGGCGACGAAGCGGACTTCGGAAGTCTAGTCCAGACGGGGGCCTCGGACGATAAGAGAGGCATTAGGTCGAGGGTCCATACGTCCGTGTGGATCTTCCCCTCCTTCAGTGCCTTCCTGCGCTTCTTGAGATCTTGGTTTTCGGAGTCTGCCTTATCAGAGATGTCGCTGCTGCCGACACTGCCCTCCCTCTTGAGCTTCGAGAAACCTCCCATGAGGACGACCTCGTCTCCTCTCAAGACGAATCCGAATCCAGAGCGGGGAGAGGGCTTCTCGGCAAATTTAGAAAAGGAAATCTTGGACCATTTAAGAGTAGATAAAGACGCAGTCGCAACATCAGAGTCGTCCTTTTTCTTCTTCTTCCCTTTTTTCTTGTCCCCTTTTCCGCCTTCCTTGGTTTCTCTCCTCTCTGTCTCTGCCTCGTTCTCGTCATTGCCCTTATCACCATTGTCCCCCCTTCCCCTTCCCCTCCCTCCTTTCAAATCAAGAACCCAAAGATCGTCGTAGAATTTGCTGTCAGTCTCCGTCTCGTAGAAACCCCCAAAAAGAACAAGGAAACCCCTCCAAGCAACCATCCGGTGTCCGCTCCTCCTCCCTGGGGGGGGTCCAGTTTCCACTTGCCTCCATGACAAAGATGAAAAAGAGTAGGACCACAGGTCGTTGTAATGTAAATACGACGATGTGGCAGTATTGTGGCACTCTCCACCAAACATGTACATCAAATCACCACTCATTACACACTGATGGCTACACCGAGGTGGCGGCTCTAGCTTTCTCTGAGGTAATTTGTGCCACAATCCCTTCAACCCCTCGCCGCCGCTGCCGCTGCCGCCGCTGCCGCCGCACCTGCTCTGTCCACTTTCCGTGGGAACAATCTTGAGTACGTAAATATCCGAGTTAGTGCCGATGCGCACCCCGTCTGTGTACTCTCCTCCAAAGGTGCAGACAAGGGGAAGAGAAGAGGGGGGCCCAGGGAGGGAGGGGATAGGGACAGGCACCACAGTAAGGGAGGAGTTGCTGGATGGCGACGGCGCAATGGGTAGAATTTTGCCGCTATTGTCAGCATCTTCATCACCGCCAGCGAACTCAGAAAAGACGGCGTCGTCAGGATCGACTACCGCGCAGGCGACCCCCCCGCCCTCTCCTCCGGCACTCTTCTCCTCCCCGTTGCGTCTCGCCTCCTTTCGGGATTTCTTCGTTAAAAGTTTGGCCGCTTTCTCTTGCTGTCGCAGCTCCTTCGCAGCTGCTTTCTCCTGCTCTTTCTTCTTGTTCTTTCCCATTGTGATAGCGCTTCTAAATCTTGTTTTCAATCTTTCCCAAGGAATTGGAATCAGGTAACAGTCCGTATATTTCTACGATTTATGCTGTTTTGTAAATTAATTGAATGGGTGGAGAAGAAAGTGGTGAGGCGGAAATTCAGTAGAAGCCATTTTCTGCGTTTTGGCCCTTCATCATCGCCGCATTCTCTTTTTGCATCCTCTTACTCTCCTTTTTTTCTCTCTCCCTCCCTCGTTTGCTTCAACTAAAGTCTTCCAAAAGTCAAAACCCGTTCAAAACCATGCCTCTGCGGAGCGTGATGTCACTGACTTTTTTTGTTGCTCTCCTCCCCCTCCTGCTTCTCCCATCGTCGTCATTTTCCCCCACCCCTACTGCTTTTACAAGGCGGCTGTCCAGAGCTGGTGTAAGCGATCGTCGGCTCCTAACTTCCATCTCCTCCTTACCGACAGCGGAGACATTTTCTCTGGAGAAATTCCTCCTAGAGTCAAAGGTAACTGTGGAGGAAGCGCTGCAAAGATCCCTACCCCCTCCGATCCCGCCATTCAGTGAGTAAATGCAATTTTATCTGGCGAAAAAAAATCTCCCTGAGCGCTCAAAATGCATCCGCCCTGCTCTGCTCTGCTATCCAAGCAAATCGACAACTAATTAATTTACCAATAACAAATCACAGATTCAAAGATAACTGAATCGATGTACTATTCGCTTCTAGCTGGCGGGAAGAGAATTCGGCCGATTCTTGCGCTCGCGACTTACGATATGATTACCAAAAACGGTGGTGACCTCAGCTCGATAATGCCGACAGCTTGTGCCCTAGAGATGATCCACACTATGTCCCTGATCCATGACGACCTTCCCTCGATGGACGACGACTCTCTTCGGAGAGGAAAGCCGACTAATCATGTACTCTACGGGGAGGACGTCGCCATTCTGGCTGGTGATGCGCTCTTGAGCTACGCCTTTGAGCATGTCGCCAAGGAGACCAAGGGTGTGGAGCCTGAGAAGGTTCTAAAGGTTGTCGGGGTTCTAGGAGAGGCGGTGGGACCAAGGGGGCTCGCTGGTGGACAGGTTCTCGATCTTGACTGCGAAAAAAAGGTGAGAGTGAGGAATAAATGAGCGAAAGCTCTAAAATCAGAGCTCAAAATGTTGTACTAACTTTTACGAAATTCTGTCTCCACCCGGCTTCTCGCACCCCGGCGCTTTTTACCACCAATAGACGGACGTTACTCTTAAAGAATTGCAGTGGATTCACACACACAAGACAGCGACTCTCCTGGAGGTGTCCTGCAGCTGCGGAGGGATTCTGGGGGGAGCTAGCGAGAGAGAAGTGGCGGCGCTGACAAAGTTTGCAAGAGGTGTGGGCCTGGCGTTCCAAGTCGCAGACGATATCTTGGACTGCACTGCGAGCTCAGAAGAGCTAGGTAAAACGGCGGGAAAGGATCAGGAGGTGGACAAGACGACGTATGTGAAATTGCTGGGTTTGGAAGGCGCTAGGAAGGAGGCAACACGCCTGGCTGACGAAGCGAAGGGTGCTCTCATTGAGGAGTTCGGGGAGGAAAGGTCAAAGGTCTTGCTGGCAATTGCTGATTTTGTCGTTGTTAGGAAGAATTAGCGCGTTTAGTAATGAAATGTGGAAGAAAAATGCTGAATGAAGGTAAATGCGCTGAAATGCGCTATTCTAAACGCAGAACCCGCTTTTATTGCTGCAATTATTATTCCCTGTTTTCCCATTAGTCAGTACGCACCGTTTACACCGCACACGCCCTACCCCTTCGTTAGTCACACATGTCGCTGTCTTTTCATCTCTTGGATCGCCTGATATTGACGGTTTCCTATTCCACCCCTCGGCTTCTCCTCGTCTTTATCCTCCAAGCTACGGAGCTCTAAATCAGCCTCCTTCCTTCGCATTATCAGTAGTGCATCCAGAACACTGCTCTCCTTGGAATCAGACGACGTTTTCACGGGGCTTACGGGCTTTGCCTTTTTTTTAGTCTCCTGCTTTTCTGTCATATTGAGCGTTCGTTTCCGAATCGAAGTGAGGGTGAAACTGGCATGGAAGTCATCATTGTCTTCTCCTCCACTTCCATCGCTACCACATTCCGAGCCGGATAAGGCCTCCTCCACAAGGCTTGGAAAGCTCATCGCGCTCCCAGGAGACACTTCCGCCGGCAAGAAGGTAGGGTTGCTGCCAGGAATGATTTCCATTCGCTTTGCAGACGGCCGACGAAGGCGTTGTGGCCTGTTGTTGTACTTGCTGCTTCCACTGCTACTGTTGATACAGTTAATAAAATTTTCGGTGTCACTGCTCTCATTGCTGATGCAATATACTTTTGTTTGGTAACTAGCGGGAGATGGCAGACCCCAGGGGAATGAAACGACGCCGCGTGTGATGTGCGAATTATTTTGGGTTTGTGCCGTTGGATTGGAGTGGATCTGTGGATTGGAGTGGCTCTCATTGCGGTGATAAGGAATTGACTCTTCGTCGCCCTCGTAGTCTTTAGTCGGAGACGGTGTTGCCGTCCTCTTATTGTTCTTCGAAAAGAAATGTCGTTGGGAAGCCAGTGCGAGCGAAACACTTACATCGTCTTCGGCACTCAAAGACGAAGAGAGCAATTGATGATTCTTTTTCTTGTTCTGCTTTGTGCTTCGGAGGAGCCGCCGACGGGCAGAGTTAAAGTGGTTCTTGACAGCATTATCAGTTCGTCCAGGGAGCAGCTCTGCAATTTTCGCCCACTTATTTCCGTAAGTAATCTGAGCCTCAATGAGAATCGCTTCCTCAGCTGGAGTCCAAGGACCCTTTGAAATAGCAGGATCTATCTGATTGTGCCAGCGTTCGCGGCACTGTTTGCCAGTACGATTTGGAAGGCCCGCAGCTATAGTTCCCCAGCTGTATTTGCGTTAAGAGTGTTAGGGTGAATGTTTTGAGAAACTCAACTGCGAAATCAAAAACTCCTCACCTTTTGGTTCCGTAAACTTTTACCTATAATTTTTTAAGTGAGCATGGATAGGTTACCAGAAATATTTTGTGGTAGCATGAGCAAAGAATACGCGCAAATTTTGTTAATTTGTGATGTGTTCTGCATTTCTAAAAGTCCGCCGATTGTTCTTTGAGTTATCAAATTTAAGGGCACTCACCCGTTCTAGCATTAATTGGTCTTCGTGTCGTTGCCATTTGAGTATTTTCGGCGCCATTGGTGGCCTTTTTTTTCTTTGAAGAAGTGAGTGTGGTTGTAATTCCCATGTGCATGTCCTCAACTCCAAGGAAAAACTCAAAAAAAATAAAAAAACAAAAAACAGAAGATGGGGTGAAAAAAACCCAACTGTGAAAAAAAATTGTCAAAAAAAACAAACAAACCACTCACAAATATGTCGCACTTTTTTTCATACCCTATATATCATCTTTTTCACACGCAAGCACCGGTGAGTGAGAATAAGTGGGTTCCTTTGCCACACAAACTCTTCCATGCTTGATGACAGTCACCAATAACCTGAATAGCTGTTGTCACGTCAGTCATCCGTTCTCTATTTCCAAGCTCGTTGACCCCCTTTCCTTCGCTTGTTTTGTACCTCTTCAACCAAGTGATCAAATCGTCCAACACACCGGGATAATAGTCCTCCAAACTCTCCGCATCATGGATCTTGCTGTAATGTTCGTCACCTTTGGCCACACACACCACCTTATGGTCAGTCTCCCCGCCATCGATCAATTCCAAAGACCCAATTACCTTACACGGCGTGATACTTCCCATCTTTAATACCCTGCTCCCGATTTCAATGACATCCAGAGGGTCGTCGTCCCCCCCGTGACCCTCCTCATCGAGAATATCTGGGTCCTCCCAGGTTTGGGGAATCATACCATAATTGAAAAATGGCACCCCGTAGCTGTAGAATCTAGCACTCCCGTCCGAGTTCACATCCTGCATGATGGGATTACCAGATAGCTCCTTCTGCACCTCCATCTTCGCAGCAGTAAACTTAGGAATCTCGGTGACCATATTGATAACATTCCTGTCCTCATTATCCCACAAGTTGATGTCATGCCAAAAGCTCTTCCCCGCGTCCTTGAGACTCAACTTGAACTTGGCAGTCCCAAACCTACCAGAAAATTCAGTCGTAGATTTTTCATTGTTCGGTTCGACAATCGGTCGGCTCCAGGGGATCCACTCGCTGTCAGCATCGTCCCGCTTACTGTAATAATTGGTCACGATGTCCCAGCCCTTTTTCACCATGAAACCATTAGGAACACAATTTTCCGCCAGCAGATCCGTCGGCACCTTGTCGGGACAGGGCGTTGCTTGTGCTTTTGCTAATGCACGCATTTTGGTTCCGCTGATGCTTATGAAATCCTCCATTCTGCTCTCATCCGGTTTGGTCATGGTGTTCGTTTTGACATCGTACATGACTTTAACAAAGCTGAGAATTTGCATGTCACCTATTCCGGGAGAATTCCGCAGCACATACCGACCATGGTCGCCGTAGTAGAGATCATCGTTTGGGTGGGCAACGGCCTCTGGACTGCCCTTCATTCCAGCTGGATCCCGTCCAACGACAAAATATGAGGCGCCAGCTGAACGGCGGGACTTAGCATGGAATTGAACCTCAGTGGGACCAGCGTATACCATGGGAGAGGGCCATATCGCCATCACAGTCTTGTCCGGATCGAGGCCTCCAGGATGACTAGTGGAGGCTTTGAGCACTTCCTCGTGCTGATGAATTCTCACGTCCAAAGGGACGTCATCTTCCTTGGTCCATCCTCCCAAGGGACTCAGCCAAAGGACGGGGTTTTTGAAGTGGTGCTTCGATTTCAAGTCCTCTCCGGCAGCATTCATCAAGTAAGCGTGACCAGCGTGCGTGGGGTTTCTTGTCTGGAAGGCGTATACGACATCTGCCCCTTTATCTACGAACTCATTCATGAGCTCGCCAGCAGTCTTGCGCCACTTGTCCAGTCCGTCATTGTAACGGATGCGGCCCAGAAGCTCAACCTCGCCGCCGAGCAAATAGTCGCCTCCACCATTAATCAGCTTGATGTAAGGGTGACCGTTGTCTATCACACCAAACATACGAGCAATAATTTCCTCCTTGAAATTATCGTAAATCTCTGGATCCCTTAAGATAGCAACGGTTTTCCCCATCTGCGTTACAAGTGCAACTGCTTTTTTGTTACTCCTCTCAATAGCGTCTTTCGTAAAATCAGTGATGGGCAATGTGATTGGAACGCTCATGCTCACTCTTGTCGGCGCTGGCTTATCTGTGAAGGTATTAAACTCAGTTTGGCGCTCGTGGACTCCAACATTCCCCGTAAGGTTGAAGGGGTCGACCTTCATGCTGTTGAAGTGAAGGGTTTCAAGCAAAGTACCCTCCCTCATAAATCCCTTCAGCGGACTCGCCCAACCCTCTCCTATGACCTGCAGCCAGTTAAGATCGACATCGGTGAGGAGCACTTTAGGAAGGGTAGCCGCCTCCGCGAGCTTAGACTCCATTTCGCTTTCTGCCACGTGAAGATCAATAAACTGGTCACCATCTGGGTTCGGAAGACCTGGGGGGGAAAGCTTCGGAGCTCCCTCTAATATGCCATCGCGGCGGAGACGTTCAAACAAGATAGAGACGGATTCCTCAATCTTGAGCTGATGCGTTGCAAGCGTGATCTCAGGGTGTAACGGTTCTTCATAGGGGTCATCGATGCAAGTAAAGTGCTTGAGCTCGCCAGATTTTACCTTCGCATACTGTCCCTTTGGATCCCTGTCGAAGAGCTCTTCTATTGGAACGTCCAGAAAAACCTCATAAAATGGAATGCCTTGGTCTTCGTGTCGCTTTCGAACTGCATCTCTGTCGGCCCGGTATGGACTAATGAGCCCGACCAAAGTGATCACCCCAGCATCGCTAAAGAGGGTGGATATCTCCCCAACCCGACGAACACTCTCAGCACGATCATCGGCGCTAAATCCAAGGTCACGATTCAAACCAGTGCGGATATTGTCCCCGTCTAAGCGATACACATGCTTGCCGTATGTTTTTACTAGTTTGTCCTCTAACGCCGTTGCAATAGTAGTTTTCCCGCTTCCACTGCAACCAGTCATCCACAAAGTTGCCCCCTTTTGCTTCACAGCAGCGTAGCGAGTCTCCCTCGGTAAGTGACAAGCTGACTGATCACCGCCTGCAGATGCCTCCGCACACTCGATGATATGCGGGGGTGACTTGGCAAAGGCCTGCGCTCGAATTTTCCCCATGTCCACATTGGAATAATCACAGTTGTCCACTGTAAGAGCTCCTCCCGCACCGACATCGGAGGTGCGAGAGAGTACGTACACAATCGCAAGAAGGACACACAATCCTAGGCACATCGGCATGCGTTTCTCAACGAGGTCATCAGAGTCAGAGGGGAAGTTGCTCCCTCCAGTGTAATTGGAGGGGGGAGCACGAAGCTTCTGACGACGCGATTTTGACGAAGACGAGGGTGCTGATATTCCCATCGGGGCCATTTTCTTGTCGCCGGCCTCCTCGTCGCCATCTGTATGAACTGGTGAGTAGAAGTACTCCTTCTTTTTCCCCATCTTAAAACACCAGAGAAAGCACGGTTTGGGGAGTATGTTGAGGTCAGTTTGAGCCTTTTTTTTAAATAATTACTCAGTGTGTTATATCGTTGGTATTGGAGCCCTGGCAGACAAACTGTTATAGAATCCCTTAAATTGAGTGTGTTATGTCATTTGCAGACCTCGAACCACCAAAAAATAATAGAGATAGCCTGCAAGCCTAATTTTCAAATCAAATTTTTTCCAAATCAAATTTTAGCCCGTATGGCGGCCCTTAGTACCGCACAACAGAATGTAGAACAGGAATATCTTGATTGTGCAAGATATGACGAATCTGCAGAATTGTGTGAGTTCTTGGGTGCCAACCCAACAATCTCAATAAACACTCCCTCAACATTGCTCGATAGTTCGTATCACAACGGGAATACCCCCCTGCACTATGCATGCGCAAACGGTAACGTTGAAGTGGTAGAGGTAATTCTGCGGGAGAGGGGTGATGAGGTTGTACACAGGGGAAATAAAGAAGGGAATACACCATTGCATTGGTGTGCTTGCAACGCTGGGCGAAATGATAAAGGCGATGAAATGACCGACGGTGAGGATAAGTCGGCAACATCAACGAACCCGCACGTTCTTTGTGCTGTGTCTCTTATGAAACACCCCACATTCACCATTGACGTGTGCCTTCAGAACTCTGCTGGTCGCTCAGCACTAACTGAGGCTTTCCAGTCAGATAACAAGGAAATGATCAAACTACTCTTGGAGCATGAAAGTGCAAGTGAAGAGAGGTTACTGATGGGGATTAATGAGGAGAAATTGACGGAAAAGGAAAGGAGGGAAGCAGCAGTGACCCATGAATTCGACTTCCTTGATGGCTTGGGAACTCCAAAACGAACAAAAATGAAGGCCAGGGAGTTACCAATGACTAATGCCGATGACCCCTTCACTACAGAAGCTAAAGACGATACGACAGGCTATGCGATTTGGGCAGCGTCGCTTGTCCTGGCTTCCTACCTCGCCCGCACTACAGATAAAGAATGTGGACGGGTGGCCCTTGAACTCGGGGCAGGGTGCGGTGTTCCTGGCTTGGCTGTAGCAAATTATTGGGAGAATACGGAGAAAATTTACATCACAGATTTGAACAAAGTTGCTGTGGAGAACTTAGAATTCAACAGAGACCTGATGATGGAGGGCAGGGAGGACCAACGAAAACAAGAAGAGTTAAGTGAGGAAAGGCTAGTGAAAAAAGAAGAAGGCTCGACAACTCCTCGTGTTAGACCCCTATTGATGGACTGGGACAAATTGGATGACTTCAATGCCGAATCGATCGATCTATTGATCGGTGCCGATCTTGTGTACTCTCCTGATATTGTCCCCCTCCTTAAGAAAGTCGTGAAGCATCTGCTTGCGACTGATGGAGTATTTGTATATTGCGCCCCAGCACTGACCAACTCTCAGAGAAATGGGCTCGAAGAATTCGTCAAAAGCATGAAATCTGGTACAAAAGGTTGGTTCAAGTGTAGAAAAGAAACCTTTGTCGAGAGAGGAGGAAAGAGCGAGTTTAGCAGGAACCCGCTTGTGGGCGGTGATGACGACACTGGCTTTGCCTTTTTCAATGAACTATATGAGAAGGATTTCGTAGTGTATGAATTTGTAAAGGTGCAAAGATGACAAAATGTGAAACAGATGAAACAGGTGAAACAGATGAAACAGATGAAACTAACGATAATATTAGACCACGACCGACTTGTCTATTTATCTTTTTAATGCCTTTCTCTTCTTTTTGTTTCTAATTACCCAAACTCCCCTAATCTTTATCACTCTCCGCCGAAGAGAATTCCGTCTGAAGTGTAACCTCAGTTTCAATTGGAGCCACACTGGCCGCCGCCAACCGCGCTGCTTCCTGTCTGGAGGCTTTTTCCTTCACACTCATACCTAGGCTTTTTCTTAAAGACCGGTTTTTGTCTTCAGCCTTGGTTGCCAGCCAAGTTCCTACGGCTACTAACAGCTTGCTTACTTTGGTGGGCAAAACGTCAAGCATTGCCTTCCGCAATTTGGCGTTTAAAACTCCATAAAGGAGGGGGTTTGCCATGGAGTTCAGATGGCAGGTCATACCCGTATAGCCGTCAAAATATTTGTTATAGATCCGAACAAAGGGGGATAGGAACCAAGTAACAGCAAGCAAAGCCCAGCAGGTCACGAAAAAGGCTGTGATGATTACAAATTGTTTGAGAATTTTTCTCTCTGTGGCTCTTGTTTTTCTATCATCTCCACTATTGCTGTTGCCAAAAACCTATAATTAAGAATGAAAGAAGAGTTGGCGCCCCATGCTGGTTAGTGATTAAGTATTGCAGAGGCCCAAGGATGATACCTTCTAACATAAGCACTGTCGTGTGATACCGGAAAATTGACCTCACCTTCTTCATGTGGAAGTAAATAGATGCGTAGCATAAAATCATGACAGATGTCACCACAAGAAAGAAGATATCATAGATTACAGTAATAACATCGTGCTCTGTAATTCCCAGACCGCTTGCAACATAGCAAGCCCCATTTCCCTTGACCTCGTTAAAGCCAAACTTTCCGTCCGACAGAGCCACGGCAATTCCCACAGAAAGAAATATGAAGGTAACAGACCCCACAATCTTGAAAGCCGTCTTGCTCTTCATTGGTCTGGTCTTCACTATGGCCATGTATCTGTCCAGCGCGATGGTGCCAAGGGTGGCAAAGTTTGTCAGTGCAAAAACTGGATACAGTACCGACTGTACCTGGCAACTTTCATAAGAGATTACAGTCTCACTTATCAGAACTTGGACAAAAACAAACATCCCCAAAAGTGAGTTGCCAAAATCCAATGCACACAAAAGAGACACCAATTGGAAAGATAATTGGCCTGATAGCTTTTTGTCATTCCTGATGGCTTTGAACAACAATGATGTAGTGAAGACCCCCAAAACCCCAAATATGACAGATGCCCAGACAAAGAATGTCATCAAACCATCATCTTCTAAGACTGATTCAAGACCTTCTTGCCAAGAGTAATTGCCATATAACCTGGAGTATAGCTGAGTGTTGTAGGAGGAGTCAGACATCGCTCTGGAAAGGTGAACAGGGTTTTTTTTTTTGTTTGAGCTTAACCGAGGTGCCCAGCAGCCACCTGCCCACCCAAATTTTCGTAATTGCTTCCCTCCTCTTCTTCACTCAGCATTCAAACACAAAGTTTACGGTGCTGCTTTCGCAGTATTTCTGCCAGATCTTATATAGATGCCACAACTACTTTTTTTGTAACATTCAGCCCGAAATCCGAACGAAACCCGAAATCCGGACGAG
>Ga0209832_1000652_pt1 | contig 20143 bp, 7 predicted proteins | sample COGITO_mtgs_1104_2_FD_185516 | JGI IMG/M metagenome (GOLD analysis project Ga0209832, IMG submission 185516) | Pelagic marine microbial communities from North Sea - COGITO_mtgs_110407 (SPAdes) (version 2) | ecosystem: Environmental > Aquatic > Marine > Epipelagic ...
ATCGACTCACTTCGCTTGGTGTAACATTCGCCCGTGGCATTTAGGGAGTTTGACCCTGATGTGCAGACCTTCATTGCATATTTGTTTGTTGTTTATGCCTTCTTTTTTCTATTCATTTTAGAATTATTCGGGCGTTCGGCGTTCGGCGTTCGGCGTTCGGGTTCGGGCGAGTTAGTTCTTGGAAATTAAGGAAGTCAATATTGATATTGAAGAACTTTTAGGTCGCTCTCTGGCCCGTACATTATAATTATCGTGTTTAGCTCCATTATCTTGAGAATTAACCCTCGAATCCTTCTTAACTCAAGAGATCGGAGATTTTACTTGTGCTGTTGATCATGGCATCAACAACCCCTGAGAGGAAAAAGAAGACGAGGAGGAAATCGATGGACACCCCCGAAGTGATTGCCGCTGGTCACAATGCGGCTGCCAATGCTGTATTCGTCAATCCAAATGTAGCCCCAAGCCAAGAACAACTCCAGCAGCTGAGAGATGATATCAAGAAAGCTGCTCAAGACCCAACAAGGAAGACGAGACGAAAGTCATTGGATACTCCTGATCCAATCGCTGCGGCAAAAAACGCAGCAAACAACGCTGTATTCGTCAATCCAAATGTAGCCCCAAGCCAAGAACAACTCCAGCAGCTGAGAGACGATATCAAGAAAGCTGCTCAAGACCCAACTCCTGATCCATTCGCTGCTGAAAAATACAAAATTGAAACCGACAGCGAGCTGAAAAGAATTCACGAAAAGAGAGAATGGGGCGTGGAGATTGGCGTTGGAAGCACCGCCCTTTGGATTGCAAGTATGCGAAAAGCAGAATCGGCAAAGGGATCGGATGCCATGTATATAGACGAGTTCGCGAAGCGCTTTATTCTTGATGGAGGACTTGGGGAAAAGATGGAGCAGGAAATTGCTGAATCAGTCGCGAATTTCTTTTACACCACCAAGAATAATCCGGTCATGCTAGACCCGAAATTGAAGAAATATTTCATCTTCAACAATACGGTAGGAAAGAAGTATGCAAAGAAGATGGCAAATGTCAAGCCTACCGAAGAACTTTTTCAGAACAGCCTTGCCTATCAGCGGATGAGCGTCAACAATAGAGTCGTCCATTTCGATGGTGAGATCACTAGGGCTGTTGAGGATGAGGGAGTTAAACAGATGGTGACTCTAGGGAGTGGTTTAGACATGCGATGTTTGAGATTGAAGTGTTTGCAGGGTGGGGAAGTTGGTGGCAAAGTTGTTCATCACTATCTGATAGACCAACCTGATATGATACGTCATGTGAAAAAGGTGGTGCCAGAAGTCGTCGAGAAACCCTGGATTCACTATATAAGCTGTCAGTTTGGAGGAGAGAAGTGGTGGGAAAAATTGACAGAGGCCGGTTTCGACCCAAGTAAGCCAAGGTAGGTGGTTTTGCAAGCGACGACGACGACGAATCTACTAAATTTTCGTCTCCGCAACTGCGCCAACGGAACGTGCTTGGCTGCTGTACTAACTCAAGAGTCTCTTCAGTTTTTTTTTGGTGGAGGGGCTCGTGATGTATTTACAAGAGAGTGAGGTAGATGAGACGCTTGCGCAGGCGAGTAAGTTAATGAGTCCAGGAAGCATCATGTGCGGTGATTATACTTTGAATGGGTTTAGAACGCACGTTATGTTCAATGGATTTATGGAAGCCCTCGAGCGCTGGAAGTCTCGGTGGACCTGGGGCCCTCAAACGTATCGAGAGATGCAAGCAAAGTTCAAGGAAAATGGGTTCACAATCTTGACTGACAAGGATTTATTAAACACAGCTGGCAAGTTTCTAACTTGGGTCAGAGACGAGTATATGCCTTGGATCCCTAATTATCGTTGCTACACAATCTGCAAAGGAGGGCGTCAGGGAGGTGGTAGGGGTGCCAAGGTTTTGCCTCAAAATTGATTATAATGCTGGCCTTTTTTTAATGCCCAATGTGCTTATTATTATTATTATTTTGCTTTTTCTTCGCGCCCTTTGCAATATTAGCTTATGGTGCACCGCATGGTTGATTTTAATCCAGCAAAGCATGCTGTCTCTTTTTCTGGGATGGACAGAATACTGGTGGTAGAGTCGTACACGGATGGCGCTTTCTCGGCAGTCAAAGTAGTAGCCGGGGCGGCATTGTCCGTGACCACCAAGTTAGTGGAAGCGGCCAACTTAACTGGAATTACGTCGATGCTCGAGGAAGGGACAGAGGGCGACAGTAACAGAGCGACATCATTCACATCAGCGGGTTTAGGACTGAGGGTAGCACTTGGCGAAGTAGGACAGAATGCTGCCTTCACAGGCGTATCAGCTGCAATATTGTCATTTGCGTCAAGTTTAACCTCCTTGGTGGGAGCGGATTGGTTCTCCTCCCTTGTCCACTGTGAAGCTTGGGTGGCGTCGGTCTCCTCATTCTCCTCAAACGAATCCTCTGTGACAGCACCGTTTTTTTCAGTTACGACCGGCTCCACATAGTCCTCGTCCTTACGATCTTCGACTTCTTCCAATATCTTCTGGATACGCACGGTCTCGGGGTCGTTCTCCTTGTTACTTTTCTTAACCTTCCTTACCATCTTTTTCAGGAACTTGCGAGGGCGAAGGCGACTCTTGGTGATATTCTTGGTTGAGACTGTTGTTTGTGCAGCTTCGATCCTCTTAATGCTGTTAGGGCTGAAGACAGGCGTATTGACGCCACGCTTTGTGGGAGTGAGAACAGAACGCGTGGGGGTATTCATTTTTCTGTAATCAAGATATCAAGATTTAGACGTATTCTGTGAGTTCATTGCATAAGAATGGAAATTTCCCTTTTGATTGTCTAAGTGCGTCGTATCTTGAGGATAAAAAAATAAATTACTCACCAATAGATATAAAAATTTAGAAAGTCTTTTACGAACAAACTGTCAGAAAAATTTCTTGAGTCGAACGGAGGGCAGGGGAACAACCGCAGAAGAGAAAAAAAACCTTAAATTTATTTCATTTTTACTCGTCCTCGTGAGTGATGACATTTAAGGATTTTGCGGTGGGAATTGTAGTAGATGAGGATACGATGGATGGCGACGGCGAAGACAGTGACAGGAATGAAGAACTATTGTCAATTGGTTCAACCGAGCTCTCAATGCCTGAGTCGGATGAGCTGCTGAATCTATCCTATTCCTTCGCGTCTTTGACTCCCTCCATTAGTTGTGGGGGTAATTTGTGTTTGTTTTGCTTGGCGGAGATGCCTTCAGGAGGGGAAGCAGGTTTTATCTACGACTTCTGCTGTGACTTGTGTTATTTGCGAGGATTGGAGGCTTACATCGCAGCCTCATGCGAACCACAAAACAAGGGTAGCCGCCCTTTTCTTCGGGGATTTTTAACGTGGTGTTTGGTGAAGCTGGGAGAATTTATTCTTAGCTGGATAAGATGATGGTTATGGAGCGATGGTAATGGAGTGTTTGTGACGGATTGATGGTGATGGAGTGATAGTGATTGAGTGATGAATGCCTTAACAAAAATATCCCCTTTCTAAAAGCCAAGTTTACAACTTCTACCAAGCGCTTCGTCCCCAGTCCCCATCACCCTGTTGTTGTTGTCCTCCCCCCTCTAGTAATGCCTGCTTTTTGTTGTCATTTGCATCATTGCTTGCATTCCTCGTAATATCACTGCGTTGAAGCTTATTCGCGATGCCAATTCGTTTTGTCAATTTATAAAAGCTGTACACCCCGATGGCAAAGGCCAACACAGAGAAGAGGAATATGTGGTCGTCTAATGAGAAGCTAGCTGCGAGAAAGAAATTCAGGATAATGGCAAATCCGGGGATGTAAGGGACAAACGGGGTTGTGAAAGTAGAGTTTTGGGCCTCTATTGAATTCTCTCTTGCCGTTTTTTCCCGCTTGTGCTTGCTTATCATTGCCATGCACAGCATCCCAACACTGACACAGGCAATTCCAATAGATGTCATCATCCAATTCACCCCTTCGTTGTTATCGTCGTTGTCATTGTTTGTATTATCTTCGTCATCGTCCAAGGTAACAATTTTTTCATTATCGTAGAAGAGCACATTTTTCAATCCGAAATAGATTAAATAGCTCCCGCAACCTCCAAAAACCCAGAGCAAAAAACACCACATTCGAACCTTCTTGCTACTAATGAGTTCCCCGCCATTCCCGCATCTCATCATAATCAAGCTTGTGTTTGTCAGATTGAAGCTAAGCAACACTCCAAGACTAATGACGTCCCATAATATCGAGAAGGGGACAAGGAGACTAACCAAAACGAGGGCCACACCAGCGACGCGCCCTGCATTGACGAATATTTCGTTATGATTTTGGAAAGACAAGAAGCTTGGTAGGAGCTTGTCTTCGCTCATGGCCGCGAGTAGCTCCGGCTCGGGCAAAAAACTCACAAGACACACCAGAGGCAGTAGAACGATTTCTCCGATGGCGGTAAGCCACCGCAGAAATACCCAGCCCCGGGCATCAAAGGCGTCCTCGAAGGACGTGTCTTCCATAGACTCGCTCCAAGGAGACATAAGAGTCAGAGAGAATTGCGCCGACATGCTGCAGACAGCCGCGATGAGGAGAGTACCCAAAATAGCTTTTGGCATGACTTTTTTGGGGTTCGCTGCCTTGCCAGCCATGCAGCACACCTCGTCAAACCCAATAAACCCAAAGAATAAGAGTGAGGTGCCACTAATCATGCCACCAATACCACGCGGGAAGAAGTCATCAAAGGAGAAAATGTCCGTATTGTATTCAGAGGGGTTAAAAGTTGCAGCCATAACACCAGCGAGTATGAGTATCAGCACCAGCAGAACCTTCATCAAAGTCATTATATTTATGAGATTCTTCCCGAGCTCAAGCTTGCATAAGCATACGCAGACACATGTCGCCTCGAGCGCAGCTGCGACAAAATCCAATTTCAACCCACCCACATTGACGATAAGGTCAGTCCCAACTAGAGTTGCAAGCTTTTGACTCCAAGATGTTGCAATTCCTGCACCAGCCACCGCATACTCTAGCGTCAGGCAAACTGCGCCCACGACAGCAAAAAGCTCCCCGAGAGATGCGTAAGCGAATATATAGCAGCTCCCCTTTGTGGGAATCTTTGATGAGAGCTCGCAATAACTTAATGCACTGAAACAACAAATAACAGCGCTGAACAACCAGCTGAGACAGGCAGAAGGCCCGGCTTTTGGATATACACTGCCTGTAAGAACAAAGACGCCAGAGCCTATTGTACCGCCAACGCCGATGCAGAGAAGATCAAAAAGTCCCAAAAGTTGAGCAGGAGAGGAAGCGGAAGATCTAGTGTTTCGACTGGATCGCTCATCAGAAAGGATCAAGTGTAGAGGTTTCCGTCGCGTCAAAGCCCTGCGGGCTGCAGTGGCGAAAGACATTCGATGTTTGTCTTCCGGACGCTTATTGGGGAGGATTGGTTATGTTTTGGAAAAACCAACCAAAAATCGAGTTAACTTTTTTGACTTTCAATAAAATGGCTCGTGAAGAGGAAAAAAATAAATAATAAAAAATTTTAAGCGACACCAAAACAAAAACCGCGCACCAAAATTGGGTCAAATTTATAGCAAACATCTCTTTTCTATCTCTCTTTCTCTCTATCTACAAGCAAGTTCGCGGCCTCTCTGTCAAATCAATTCCTACGCTTCTTATCTTTTCCCTTAAAAGCGTCACCAATCCCTCCCCCTACACTCTTAACTCCCCCAAACAAGCCCTTTCCGAAACTAAATATGCCGTCGCCTATGCCAGTGATGACGCTTTCTCCCCCGTCCAGGATTCCTGACCCTATGCTTTCCAGTCCTCCGCCAATTCCTTCAACAAGAGCTTCCCCGTCGCCTTTGGCGATTCCCTTGAAGACACCTTTTCCAATTTTACTAACGCCGCCACCAAAACCACCGGCAACCTGGCCGAGACCTTTTCCTGCGCCCCCAACAAACTGGGCGCCTCCTGCTCCAATTCCTCCAACGAAACCGCCAAAGCCATCCGCAGCACCTCCGACCACATTGTTGACCCCCTTTCCGATGTCTCCCAGCCCAATTTTGCCCGTCAGCTCTTCCAACCCGTCCCCGATGACGTTCACCCCGTCGCTGAATTCTTTCGCGACATTTCCGATTCCCTTCCCTAATGCCCTCCCCCCACCTCCTACAAAGACGTTGCCGACTGTCCGGAAAAGGTCACCTTCCTCAAAATCGTCTCCTCCCCCCTCTCTCCCTGAGAGCTTTTTCCAGTCGTTTAAGCTGACAGCGCTTGCTAGTGTGAGCCACTTGCTCCTGGCTCGCTTTACATATATGATTACGATCGTCTCGGCGAGAGTCTCGAAGCCTCCCTTTATGTTCTTCTTCTTGACATCTTTGAATTCCAGAAGGCAGTCCTCAATGGTGAATTTGAGCTGTTTCGTGAGGTAATCAATCACCCCTCCCTCCCCTTCGAATCGGTCGTCTGTCTTATTCACAGCAGCGCCATTTGCCTTTGCCTTCCTCTTAAAGGTAACGTTCAAATTGATTTTGCTAATGAGGCAGAGTTTGAAGAGATAAATTTTCTCCCCCCTAACTCCTCCACAATATTTCAGGATGCCTTCATTTTCATCCAACCCTTCGACGAGGTTCTCCGCAAGAGTGCTGTAAAGCTCGACTACTTCCCAAACAAACCCCTCGTGCGTGGCGATCTTAACCACACCCCTTGGCTTCCCTTTTCCGTCGCAAAGAACGTCGCACTTGATGAGGTCGACACCGGTGAAAAAGCCCCCCACGCTGCCGTCATTGCCCCTCCACCGACAGATAAAGGCTACAAAATTCGAATCTCGGGAGCCAGCGTCGATGACGATAGGATAGGGGGAGCTCACGTTCATGTCAAGCAAAGTAATACTGTGGACCATGACCTGAACCTCGTTGAACTCCTGTCTTTGCCTTCTCTTGTCCAAAATAAGATGTTTTCGAAATTCACATTCCACGTTTGTCACAATACATCGCAACAATGCCTCCATTCGCCTTCCGTTTGACTTTCTCTCATTCTTCTTATCTTTCGCAGCCGCCGTTTTCTTCTGCACCGGAGGCTCTGGGAGATTGAACAGATCAGAGGCAGCATCCCTCTCATTTGGATTATCCTCCTCCTCCAGCTCATGTTTTCCCAAGCGCCAAAGAGTGCACTGCAACTGCGCTAATTTAAATCTTGCGTGAACCTCACAGAACTCGAGCGCCCCTTCTATTTTCTTAGCTCCCTCCTCGGCCAATCTGACACGCACCCTTCCAATTCTAACGATGATTCTACTGAACTCTCCTCCTCCAATCGTTTTCATGGTGAAAACTCCAACAAACATTCCATCCTCATTCAGAACTCGGCACACTTTCACTCCGATCTCGTCAACTCGAATAATTTCGCTCCTTCCCGCACCTTCCAGGTCCAATTGTACCATCATACCTTTCCCATCACTGTCGAACTTCAACTTCCCCCTCCCGTCACTACTGGCGGAATCCGCCAAACCGTCGATAATTTTATCCCCGATCCTATTTTTTACGCATATTTTTCGCTTGCTAGCGTTGACAAATTTTATCTCGGGAATGATGTGTAATTGGCAGCCGCCGCCAGGATTTAGTGTCTTGTAGATGCAGTATCCGCTGCGCATGCCTCTCTCCCCGCTGCTGTCGCTCTCCCAGAAGAAAACATCGCTTTCCACTCCACCCCTCATGCTGATTTCCTTCACGGTGAAAGGGAAGCTGTACTTCATGGCGCCGGCGTACTCAAACTTTCCCAAACAGAATTTTACCTGATTGTCGTTCAGCAAAATTCCTCCGTCGTAACAGCTCAGTGGACGGACGTCTACGCCCACATCTCCTACATTCGCGTTGTAATTGCAAAGCATAACTTCGTCTCCCACACTGCTGGTAGCAAAGGAATTCACTTTGACAACATAAGTGGTAGTATTCTCTTCGCAATCAAAGAAAGTGCTATCACTGCTTTTCCCCGACTGCTCAACGACGAGGAAGTCACTTCCGGTCTCCTCTCCGACGAAGGGGAAAGTGAAACGTTTGGTTCCCCCCTCTTGTCCGAGCGTCACCCACTCGTCTACAATCCACGAGGTCGGGTGCCCCATGATTATATCGTCGCCGCAGCGCATTGAGACGGAGACCTGACTGGACGGGGTAAATATTTGAACCTCTTTGTTGTGCCCTAGAGCATGCTGTGCCTGCATGGGAAATTCTTCTTCTTCCTCCAGCATATCATCACTATAGGTACTGGGAAATGGTGTGCGCACGACAATTCCGACTGGCAAATTGTTGACTAGTCTCATCTTTGGCTCGATGACTATGTCGATGATGCAGCAGCTTCCACCCACTTTTTTCAACCAAATGCTCGCGAGGCAGCACAGAGTTTCTTTCCCCCCACAGCTGACAGTCATGGATGATATCTTCTCACGGGTTTCTCCACTTATTTCGAGCAGCGTGCTTGGAGAGGGGAGCGCGACGCAACCCCATTCGCTGCTCTCGAGAAGTTTCAGAAGCAGAGATATCCCCCCCCTCTCTTCACTCTTGCCCCCAAAACCACCGAGCAATCCGATAGGTAAGCCGGTGCTGCCTCCTTTTTTCGGGCAGCCGCCGACGCTCACAATGCCCTCGGCGTTCTTTATCCCGATTTCGTGCAGGTCGATGATGCAATCGTTGACAATTCGGATTTTTGTTCTCAGTTGAACATGCGTGAACTGACCGCCAACGGTTCTTGACACCTCAACTATGGCGGTTTCGTTGTTCGTAAGCTCGCTGATTTCGCTTCCCGTCTTTGAAAGGTCAACCTTAAAGTCTTCGCCCCCAACTGAGACTGTTATTTCCCTGGTCCCGACAACATCCGCACCGTACCGGCGCTTTCCACCCCTGCCTCTTCCTCTCGCCACATCAAAGCTGAAAGCCTTGGTCGAATTTATACCGCACCCCCGGCGCCTCCCGTTGACGACAAAATCAATTCCTACACCCAAATCGTTCTTTAGCACAAAAGGCCTGCTCACTACCAGAGCCTTGTGATTCAACTTCTTAAACATCTTCCTGGCTGTATTCACGTGGGCCAAAAATAGGGGCGATACGGAAACGTTACACGGGCTTGCATCGACACTTATGCTCAAAAGCGGGCACTTCGTTAGGACTTTGCTTTTTACGACCTGCAGGGTACACTCGAACGGGTTAGTGAGCAAGGGCTCCCAATCGTTGACGTAGCTATCGAAGTATTCCGCAGTAAGTTGCAAATTTCCCTGGAGGTCGTAGTTGTTGTCGTCACGGGAGTGGCTCTTTAGGGAGAGGAAATCGGTCTGAATCTTAAAGATGGGTTGGTCAAGCTCGTTCAAATCGTTGATGAGAACCGCATTTATCGCGCAGAAGGTAAGGTTGATTTTCGTACAAATTGTCGATGTAGTATTTGGGGGATCTTGGACGATGGAAAGATTGTTGCTAATGTTGCTGTTGCTGTTGCTGTTGCTGTTGCTGTTGCTGTTGCTGTTGCTGTTGCTGTTGCTGTTGCTGTTGCTGTTGCTGTTGAAGTTGCTATTGCTGTTGCTATCACTGTTGGCGAAGGTGCCCCCCTCAGTGGTATTGGTGCTACCCCTCCTGGACATTTCATCGTCCGCCATCTCCAGCTTCCTGACTATGTCACTCAATTCGGAGAGGTCATCGCCCGGTGCGCGTTCTCCTTTGTTCCCTTTCTCAGCTGCCAAAGCCATGCTGCTCGCTATAGCGTTGATCAGGGCGATGTTCTGTATGCTCACAATTGCGTCGATGGGATCCGCCACCACCTTGACTTCCCTTCTGCCCGTTGGAGAGGGCTCGGCTGATGATCGGCTGCTGAAACTCTCCAGCGGCTCAATCACATTGTAAACAAACGTTAAATTCGTCGGCTCAATAATTTGTACTGGGTGAGAGACGTCAGGCCCGGCCGAGTATACCTGCAAGTTCTTTGCAAAGACCCTGCTCTCTGCCTGCCTTCTATCCCCGAATATTACTTCCTGTTTGTGCTGGACCTCCATCTCGCCCTCCACACACACCACCTGGGGGAGACTGTCGTCAAGAGACATGTCCGTAAACAGTAGCCTACAAGACCTGGTGGTGACAGTGGTCACCCTTTCGGTCGAAAAGATCTCGTCTGTTGCGTTGTCACTTGCGGCGTTGTAAAAGTACTTGAGCTCTGCGACGGGGGGAGCTCGACCTTCGACGGTAAAGAATTCACTTACAGATGAGACGAAAGGGAAGTTAATTTTAACCTGGGGGGCCGCCACGGCGACATCGAGGGTTCCATTGCCGTCAGGATGGCTGACGTGAGTCAGCGAGAGGAGATTTCCTCCTCCGAGGCCGACATTCAAACCATCACTGTCTTTATCGTAAGTTTGAAAGACATCCTCGCCAGCCACCGAAACAACGTGCACCATCTCCAATTTGACCTCACTCTTCGTGCCGCTGGCGCCCATGTCGGTCACGCACGACATATTCTTGGACGTAAGGACCAGCAGGCCTTTGCACTCACACTTGACCTCATTGACTTTTACTCGAACCTCCATTTGCCGGACTTGACCAGCGGACTTTCCGCCGAGAATTTTTCGGTTTAGTTCGAGATCGACTTCGCCTTCTCGCAAATGGGGCTTCGCATCCCCTACGTTGTAGTCAAGGAAATACATGAGGGAGGCGTATTGCCCTTTGTCCAGTTTCACGCTGACAGATTCATCGATGTTCAAGTTGATCTTCGTCAGATCCCGTAGGTCTTTCGGGAGCATTACGTCCCCAATGAGTCGAATGTTGTCATTAGGATCGATCATCGTCCTTCCTTCATCGTCGCTAAGCTCGAACTTGCTGAGCTCGAATTCCACCTCGGTGCATAGGGGTCCGAGCGAAGCGTGGAGGGACATACTACTGCAGGCGAGGGTCAGGTAGTCTTCCGCAAAGGCCGACTGCGGCAGGACGATCGTCAAGGTTTCCGTTGTCAAAGTTAAGAGGGTCTTCGAGAGGTTCGTTGAGATTTCTGAGTCTTGGTTGGTGGCGGTTGGAGTTTTACCGCTTTCAGGGACACTATTGTCAGCCAATGAGTCGGCATTTTCTTCCCCCGGCCTCAAGACATTCACCACTTCCTCCAGGACATACTCCGACAACTTTCTCACTTGCGCCTGTATGTACACAAACTTCGTCTTGGTAATGTTGACGCTTGCCTTCCCAGCCGGCGCCTCCCCATTTTTCTCGTATCGAATCGTAAGCAGTGATTCCTTGGAATCCTCCGCCCCGAGTATCGTCCTATACCCCTCATTAACGCTTGGGTTGTACCTTGGTGTCGTGACCTTAAAGTTCCCGAGGCTTGCATGAAGGTCAACAGAACCGACGGTCTGAGGAGATGTCTCCAGGGACATATCAGAACCGTCCATGTCCAGAGTAAAGAGGGGTAAACCGTCCGAACCGGACAAGAGACGGAGAGATATCTTACTCATCCGTGCACGGAGGGTGAACACCGCCTTGTCTTGGTATTTTTGTTCCTCGGCGCCCGCGGAGACTGCAGACGACAACCCTGAACCTGCCCTCTTCCTCCACTCTCTTTGATGTCCATTCGCGTCCTCATCTCCCCGTATGTTCTCCAATCCCTTGATTATTCTCTTAATGGCGTTCGGTTCGTAGTCGATATATAACTCCAAGAAGTCGGCCGTGACCCGGAGGAACCTTTGTCCTTCGGGAGAGCGGGTATTGTGTAGATTAACACGAGCAAGGACTCTCTTCCCCTTCATTGGATCGGTGTCACTTCGATCGGTATCGGTGGGGTATTTAGTAATGTTCGTCTCTTCTTTGAACTCTTTTGAATCTTCCCCACTCCTCTCTTCACCTTCACTATCGACGAGTAATCTCTCTGCGAGATTCCCAACTCCCTCGCCTACAGTAGCATCGGCACTTCCCGTCTCCCAAATTCTGACCCTCTTCATCGTGATCTCCGTCTCCTCCTCGTCCTCGTAGTACACCAAATCGTCGAGACTACCTTTCCTGGTGTCTTCGGGTGTATTACTATCTCGAGGCTGTGATACGACACAACGACCATATGACATTGACTTTAACCATACCCTACAGAATGGGGTGTTAACAGTAAGCGACGGTAAAAAAAAGTGCGCACATAGTTTCGTTATGGACGGAAAAGAAGTCTTTCGAGATGGCGAGGGAAGAGTGTAAGGAACTGGTAGAGACGATGGCGATGAAAGGGTTTTGATGCCATCGCTTGCAGGTGTGTAGTAACCTGGAGTAGAAGGAGGAGGCGGAGGGATCCCTTCGCCTTGAGAATGCGGCGGGTTTTTTTCTTGTGGGGAGGCAGGTATAGTTCCCCTGTCCACATCCGTCCAATTCCACTTCTCCCGAATCCCATTCGCAACATTTGTCAACTCAGGTGTAATGTCAATAGTGACGTCCCTTAAAGATCCCGTAACATAAACGGCCGTTGTCGCCGTCTTTGGAAAAGACTCAGAATCGTCATATTTCGTACCGTCAAAAGAGGGCGCAGGAGAGAACAGGCCAACGCGTGCTTTCCCCCCAAGATCATCAATGACATTAAAGCCCTTGCACGAAACCTTGGCATCAAAAAGTTCTACTTCATATCCGAGGTCCGGGCTTCTCAGTGGAAAGGGTGATCTACTCATGCTGCCGAACTTTGTGTCATCGCTTCCTTCTAAGCGGAAGGAATCGATTATGGTCGATGATGGCACGTCGTTTATGCGCACTATACCCAGGTTTATCTCGATGCGTTCGGACGCTGCGTCCGTTGACGATAGTGGGAGGAGGATTAGCGGGGCGACGATCTCGATGTCCAAGGTCGGAAGTCGTGAGAGGTTTGTCAACGGCGTGGCGGTTGCTTTGGTTGATTTTGTCGTGACAGTGACAGATTCGCCTCGTGTACTTCCGCCGGGAACATCCGGCTCGAAAAAACCTGTCATCTTCCGTGAGAATTCGGACGTAAGCGATACATCGAGCCCGCTAAACCTCGCCTTAAGGTGAGGTCTTGGCTTCGTTTCACCTGAGGTCCATTCCATGTGTAGCACATCGTTGCGTTGCTTCGTCTGGTTGTCATCAGTATTTATTTGGCGTTGGTTTTGGGATTCTGTTACGACTCGGGGAAAGGCCGTGTTCGGGGTGCAGTGATCCTGGACTTGCAGGGATCCGACGCGGAGTAACGAGGAGAAATTACCATTGTCAGTTATCCCCGTTGAGAGGGATACGGAGAGGATAAGTAACCTGGATATAAGGAGCTGTTCGTCGTCATTATCCGACGACGACGACGACGACGACGACGGCGCTTTCTCGGTACCGGAGCTTGAGGAGTCCCAGAGGTCCAGCTTCAGTGACGGTAGGGTAAGTGACAACGATAGTTTTGGTTTATCATCTCTTGATTCGGACGAGTCGCTCTGAGGATGTCGGCGGTTTGCGTCGCCTCCCGAACCCCAAAAATCGGGGTCGTTCAACGCGAGAGAATGGTGCAGTCTCTGCACCTCCTCCTCGGTGATCTCGATGACGTCTCGCTCCTGCTGTTCCTCGCTCTGTCCCTTGATCCAAGACTTGCCGTCCGATTCCGTCAGCGGCGGTGTCGACGAACCGCGACCGAAGAACCATCCTCCTCTCCTCCTACTCCTTTCTCCTTTATCTCTCCCACCAGCATCGGCAGTTCTTTTCTCCCCCCCTCCCGTCTTTCTCCTCCTTTGCAACTCAATCTCCCTGTACCGTATCGTCTCCGCAACGTCCCTCCACATCATAATAACCTTGACAGGTATCGCCTCATCCAATTCCATGGCGATAAGCCTCTCCGATTCCCCCTTCGTAATCCCAGTTCCATCGATCGACGTCTGCGCCGCCGGGGGGGTAGAATCCGACGGCGACTCCTCGCCCCAATCCCAGTCGCCTTCCTTCGGTTTCCACCTGTTCGAGGATTCGCCCGCTGCGATACCACCCCAATTGTTGTCGGAACCATAGCGACCTTTCGTGTAAAGTTTTATGTATTCCTTGCGAATCCTGTAGGAATGGATAAATTCCCTCCATCCGATATTTCGTATGACCTTTGAGTTGTTGTAGGGGCGTTGTCCGCCTCTCCCACGGGAGAGTACGGTGCTGTTGTTGTTGTTGTTGTTGTTGTTGTTGTTGTTGTTTAGAGAAGCCCTGCGGCAGGAGAGTATCGTCGCGTTGTACGCGTACCTCCACCACAATTTCGGATGGGTTCCAGGGGTGCATCCCGCCGGTGGGCGTATCGAGGTATAAATCGGCCTGTCAGGTGTCTTAGTTTCGATAGTCTCCCCCGTATTGGTCAAGGTCTTTTGAGATGATATGTGTCGGAGGAGGAGGAGCTGAGTACGGGTGACACGTAGCGACATGCAACCGACGGAACCACTAACGGAGTAAAGAGGTCCGGGCGTCGAAGGGGAGAGACGTTGGGACATTTTTAAGGTCAATGTTGTCGGCGGTAGTATACTCTCCTTCCTGTTACCATGGCCATTTTTGGAGGAGAAGGAGGAGATTTCGTTGGACGGTCTGATGTTGGTGTAAATCTCCAAGTCGTTTAGCGATAGCATCTTTGTTAGGTGCGTTAGTTCGGAGAATGTTTTGGTGTCGCGGTCCACGAAGGTTTGGACGCCGTCCTCGGATGTTGTGCACAACGTCAGTGAACCAAGTTGTAACGTCACTGATCCTTCTGTGCTGTTGTTGCTGTTGTTGCTGTTGTTGCTGTTGTTGCTGTTGTTGCTGTTGTTGCTGTTGTTGCTGTTGTTGCTGTTGTTGCTGTTGTTGCTGTTGTTGCTGTTGTTGCTGCTATTGTTGCTGCTCTTCGTGGATGAGGAAGAGTTAATTTTTATGCTGACATTGGTGATCTCTACGTGTAGATTCTCGATGATTCGACGTGTAAGCTTCTCGACGAATGTACCTCCAGTACCGTTAGGTATATTCCCTTTCGTCGCATCGTCATCGGAGGAAGATGTCGAAGTCAAAGAGGAGCCAGCACCTGCAGTTTCAGAGGAGGACGGGGGTGCCATGTCTTCGAATCCCGTGCGCAGCGAACGTGAAACTCGCCTCGTCACATCGGAGGACAGAATCATTTCATCCCTGGTGCGTCCGCCACTATCCCCCCTTTTGTCCTTCTTCTCGTCCTTCTCGTCCTTCTCGTCCTTCTCGCCCTCTCCGTGCCCCCCTCTGGCTTTGAGACTGAGAACTAACGACAAATCCACCAATTTAACGACGGTCGATTTACTCCCCAGGCGACTCCAGGGGACCTTGACATCAACCCTGCCGACTTCCCCGTCGACGACCTCGAAATCCCCGAGAATATCGCGGAAATCCTCGTTTATTCCTGAGGGTATCAGCGCAAGGGAATCGATTGTCAGCTTTCCTGCAAAGAGGGAAAGGGTCAGTTCGGAGGGGGAGAGGTGGCAGTATTTTCCCAAGGTTTGTGAGATAACGTCAAGGACTGCGCGCTTTGCCATCCTTTTTTAAGGGGACAAGGGGGGGGGGTAAGACCCAACTTTTGGAGAGCAAAAAAGAATTTGAGGATTTTTATTTACTGCGGAGGGTGACAGGCGGTAGTAGTTTTAATCCTGCTGGCTCGTTTCAGATGATATGTGGGTATATAGTGCAAAACTAATCGCTAAATGGTGAGATTAAGGCAATCAGCAGGGGGTCAACAAAGCCCTAAACCCAAAAATGCACCCAAATTAATGGGAGTTGCCAATGCAAGTATAAATATAGCAAGTTCAGTTTCGTAATATGTTTTCCCGTCTATTCCGGCAAAAAATCTTAATACTTGCCCTGTTAACCAAGTCTTACCAAATAACGATCAAACCCTCCTATCCCATCGTAACAAATTCCGAAGTTTCTTTGTCCTTCTCCCTCGTCTCTCCAGATGCAAGCCAAGGAAGTTATGATTATGAGGATGGTTATAAGTACTGGTGTTTTGGGCTGATTAATAAGCGCGTGTCGTGGTACGAGACGACGCATTGTTTTGATTCAGCTGATACTCACAGTGATGGAAAGGAGATGTTCACGCAGGTTGTTGATGGACTTCCTGATGGTGTTTGGAGATTAAGGACGTACACGGTTATTGATGTAAGCTTATCGCATCATTATAGAGGTGGGCATGAAATAAGTAACATCATTCCAATGTCAACGAAAAGTCTGTACTTTATGGTGAACGAGGAACGGTGGAGAGACTCGAACAAAATTGACTTGAGGTCCTTGGACGAAGGGCGTGTCGTCGGTGTCGAGGGGAAGGGAGGAAGTAGTGCGGGTCGCCTTGCCGCTTTGGACCTTTCGGAACACCTAACTAATGACGAAAGGCTCCTATCGATGTTGTCCTCCCGGGCAGGTGATAACAACAGAGTTACCGTAATGATGTCGAACTTGGACCATCTCTCTATGACGAATAACGCTGTTTATTCGGGGAGCCGTGTTGGAGTCAATAATGTCGTGCTGTTCGGTCTGTCTGACGGCGTTTGCGATCCTGTTACGAAGACGATGATTATTGCTGATTATGACGATGAGAAGAGGACATCGCAGTCAAAAACGATCACCACCACGACACCGTGCTACCAACTCCCGAGAGAGTATTTGAGTTCTCTGTGCGGGGATTGCACGAATAGAGACGTATGGACGAAAGGTTTCGCTAATATAGCGATCATAAAACCATCTGTTATGACGGCAGTTATTTCGCTGAATTTTGACGCTGTGTGGATGGACACGGATATCGTACTGCTATCCGATCCCAGTCCATTCTTCCCCCCGGAGAAGACCATATCGATCCAGGCGGGGGGGCAACATACTTCGTACTCGATCACTGCTGACGAGTCGTTTCGGGACGAGCACTGCACCGGATTCTATCTCATCAAGGCATCCCCCGAGTCAGTGTATTTCCTTCGATCGACAGTTGTGGAGCTTTCACTTCATGAAGAGGACACAAAATTCGGGGATCAGTCCGCTTTTAACCTTGTCTTATTTGAATGGAAATTCCGATACAAGGGTAACGGGGACGACGATGATTTAACTGACGTGAATGTTCTCTCTCCTCTCTTATTCCCTGGTGGCAGCGTATATTTTGACTATCACGATCTGGCCTACGGTCCCCGTGCCAACGGGAAGAGGCCGGTCATGATTCACAATAATTTCCTTATTGGACGCGAGAAGAAGATACGCCGGTTTCAGGACAATGGTTTGTGGTTTCGCGACAGCGATCCCAAATTTTTTGACGTATTAAGGGTCCCTTTGTCTTTTGCACCATACAGAATATTCGATTCAGCTGTGCCGATACACTCTGCCACCCACCACGATCCCAAGGACACTTCTCCTTTCTTGCTCTATAAGCCAGTTGACAAGGGTGTTACGGTTGAAAAGGCGATAGTTACCTTTTCTGTTGGTCCAGAACGCGATTTCTTTGAGTCGTATACCTTCCCTCGCATGCGGTTCTACGCTAACTCGATTGGCGTGGACCTCCTTGTCATTCGTCGGATGATTGAATGCGAGCCCTTCATACACTCCTCTTCTTCAAAGATAAGTGTTTTCGAGCTTGGAGAACAGAAAGTTGACACGGAATATAATTTAGAGTTCCATGATTGCGTGAAAAAGTCAAAGATTGGATTGATAGGAGCAGCCGCTTCGAGCTATAGCCAGATTTTGTATGTTGACGACACGGTAATGGTTCGGAAGGACTCACCTGATATCTTTGACTTGGTTCCCGCCAGAAATTTTGGGGCCACTTTTGAAAAGAATCCGACCCGGTCGGCAGACCACAATGCCGCGTTCATGCGCATGACTTGTCTGAGGTATAGCTGTCACAGTAATGGGACTGAATATGAGAGTAACGACAACTTTCTATCGAATGCTTACCAAGATCGCTTCGACCCAAAGACCTACTTCAACAGCGGAGTAATGGTCATCAGCAATCACCATGCCCCCCTCATCCTCTCCTTTTTAGCATCGCACTATGTTAATGAAGCCGTGATCAAGAGAGATCAGGGATTTTTCAATATTCTTGCCTATGTTCACGGCTTCGAGTTGACAGATCTTGGCTTCAGGTTCAACTACTTGGGCGGTTTTATTAACGAAGACGGTGATCGTGTGAAGCAAATTCGCGACTTGCAACTTTCTCCAACCGAGGCTTACTTTGTGCACCTAACCACTGGTGTTATTGTCAACGTAGATCCAACTAGCTACCAGAAACTGTATGATGGCCACCAGAACAAGCTGAGGATGAAGATATTTAGCGAAATTAATGCAAAGTGGGAACGAAAAAGTATTTGAGTACTTTTTAGCGCAAAATTAATCTCAAATTTATTAAGCAAACAGCATTATAACACACGACTCTTGAACTCGAAGTACAGCGCAGAGCGCTAAGCCTCATTTTCTCTTGCCAGCTTTCTTAACAACGGTATTCTTTCTCATCGTCCCTTTCGTCTTCTTCTTTGCGTGAGCCTTAGCGTGCTCTCCAGGTCTAAAGTTTACTATTGCATCGACGCACTCGTGGTGCCCTGCACTGGCAGCCTTCATCACCGCTGTGTGATAAGCTGAGTTCCTGAGCCCAGGAGTTGCACCATGCTCCAACAGGTTGAATACAGTCTCGACCTGTCCGGCTCCTGCAGCGAGCATAAGGGGAGAGTACTTGCCTTTGATTGTCACTGCGTCGACATGTGCCCCGTACATGATCAAGCTGTCTACATTTTGGTTCTGCTCGTCGTCGTTCCGAGCCAGCATGTGAAGCGGAGTCTCACCGACACTATTAGTCGCTGTCGGGTCTGCTCCATGGTTCAGCAACAAGGCAATAATCTCCTTACTAGCATTACACTTGCATGCCTCGTGCAGAGGTGTAATCCCCCCCACCCCTACTCTATCTACCTCAGCTCGACATGCAGCGATCAAATAACGGGCTAAATGGAGAAATCCCATTTTGATTGCAATGATAAGTGGTAGATCCCCGGTCTTTTCACAGGGGCAATTAACTAGCTCGGGTGCGTGATCCGGTGCCAGTATAGTCCCCACGTTGTCGATATCTCCCATTCTACAAGCATCATGGAGCACTACAGGCTTTTCGAGCTCTTCTAAATCGTCCATCAGTGTGATCTTTTTTGTCATCAACTTGTCCATCTCCTCATCTACGTTCTCTTCGTTCTCTTCCCGAACGTTTAAGATCTTGAGCTCTTTTTCCAAGCGATCTATCTGGTACCTAATCTTGTTGCACGCAGTTTCGGGGACTGCACTGCCTTTTTCTGCCATTATTTTCTTGAAGTCTGGTGTTTTCTTCCTCCGAATGCTCAGCTGCCCGTTTGGAAGGGAGGGGAACTGGCTTCGTATTAAATATTTCAAAAAGGTCGACTTTGTGTTATCGTCCATCAACCCACTCCCCATGCCCAGCTCGTTCGCACGACCTCCGTTCCTGCCATTGTCAAAGCACTCTCCATGCCCCTCCAAGTACTCAAAAAGCTCAAGAATAGGTACACTCTCGAGCCCCTCAAATATACTCTTTTCTACCTCCTCGGGTCCGTCGCTAACGGCACTACCGCTGGTGGTAGGCCGGCTTCCGCCCCTGCTTCCCTCCCTGCTCTTTCCTCTCCGTCGATTTGTTACGCTATCCGGCAGAGGAATGGGCTCATACGCTTGCCTCAGAATACTGAAGCACCTGCTGATGCTCCCCCGATCCATCTCAGTAAGATCGCTGGGAGTGTGAGGATTGTCAAGCCTCCCCAAATCATTTTTGTGGCTCTGCGCCCAATTCAGCCATTCCTGTTGATGCAACCAGTTTGGGCTTCGGTAAACACCGATCTTTTCAGCATGGGTGAGCTGACGCTGCTCTTGCAAGATGCGTACTGTGTTGTTGTTGATGTCAGGTAAAAGGCTAAATTGGGCGTTATTAATGTGAAGTGTGTGGACTTGGTGGTCGACTTGGTGTATATCATCGAACTCGTGTACCTGGTGAAATTTGGCACCCTCATTGTCATGGTTCAGCTCGAGTTCCCCCGGGTCAATCGCATACTTCACCTCATAGGGAGGGAAGATCTCGTCGATGTTGTCGTGTTCTAGCTGTTGAACCTTCTTCTTTCCTTTCCCAGCTTTCTTCTTGCCTGCCTTTTTTGCGTGTTTGGGAGGCATTTTTTCTTGGTATAATACCGAAATAATACAATGAGTATTCCAACG
>Ga0209832_1000681_pt1 | contig 19677 bp, 20 predicted proteins | sample COGITO_mtgs_1104_2_FD_185516 | JGI IMG/M metagenome (GOLD analysis project Ga0209832, IMG submission 185516) | Pelagic marine microbial communities from North Sea - COGITO_mtgs_110407 (SPAdes) (version 2) | ecosystem: Environmental > Aquatic > Marine > Epipelagic ...
ACGCACTCGGGCGAGTATAACGTAATCAAAGATGGCTCGGAAGACCAACCAGACATTACCTACAAATATCCCAACGAGGAACTGAAAACGCTTTTCAAAAATTCTTGATTACAAAATACAAAATACAAAATATCCTGTATTTAATTTAATGTTTGTAATTTATAATATGTTTTCTAATTATTTGCGTATTTCATATGGGGTTAATTTTAACAAATCAGTGTGTAAATCATATCATTCTAGAATTATTGACCACTATGAAAATCCTAGAAACGTAGGTTCATTTGATTCGTCTGTGGAGAATATTGCAACTGCTATAGTTGGTTCTCCTGCGTGCGGCGATGTAATGAAATTGCAAATTCAAGTAAATAATTATGGTTATATAACAGACGCAAAATTCAAAACATTTGGGTGTGGTTCAGCAATAGCATCTAGTTCGTATACAACAGAATATATCATTGGCAATCATATTTCAAATGCGGTCAATATCAAAAATTCTGATATTGCTAATCATTTAAAATTGCCGCCTGTTAAATTACATTGTTCTATGCTAGCAGAAGACTCTGTTAAATTAGCAATTAGAAATTATAATTTTTCAACAAAAAAAGAATAGAATATACTCAGGTCGGGCACTCACGATTCGGAAGGGCACTGACAATTCGGAAGAGTGCGAGTGTACTGACCAGATGGTATGGCGCCGTGGACATGCTCGCTCTTTGTAAGCGTCGGAACCTTGCCTCGGTTGCAGTCGTTGTCCGCACACGCTGCCGTTCCCGCGTCGGTCATCTTCGTGGAGCCCCGGTGTCCTTGGTTCTCTGCATCAAGCGCAATTTTTTTAATATACAACCCTTGCGATTCCCATGGCGCATAGTCAGGATAAGAAATTCCTCCCGATTCACGCAGCTTCGGTGTGCTCCCATTATACTGGCCGACGTGGTTCAAATTCCGCTTTACCTTCGAAGCCATCAATCCCGAGGTGCTCATTGTGGTTGTGGAGTGGGCACCGTGGAGAGAAAACCCATTGCCTCCGCCCGATATTGGACGGTTCATTTTCCGCGACTTTCGTTTCATGGCAACAATCGACATTTTATATTATATTATATTATATTATAAACCAAAAAATAAAGTAGACGAACGACAACAATAGTTAGTAACAATCCACAATCACGCTCGACAAATGATGAGGTCTTCGTTCCGCATCTTTCAAATCACGGGCCCGCGTATTGATACGAGCGCGCGCTTTGTTGTCGCGCGGCACATAACTACGGGCAACTGGCTTCGGCAGTCTGCTCACGCTGCACTTCCAAAACCACGGGTCATCGTATACTAGTTTAATATCGTGTCCCTCAATAAGGCGTTCGCGCACCTTCGCAGCACATTCATTGTCCGGCCACTCAAGCAGGTGAATGAACACGCATTGATACGACTCGCCACGACGATTTATTTTATTCACCATGTCGATACGATCGACACATCCGCGTCCCACAATGCCTTCGAATATATCGCGCACCTCACGCCATGTTGTATTCGTGAAGGTTCGAGGAATGCAAACCGACGGGAAACTCTTGACACAATCCTTAATACCGTTCATATTATTCTGTTTGTGTTCACGTAAATACTAGGTATCCTAATCAATTTTTTATTTTTTTATTTTTTTATTTTTCTATTTTTCTATTTTACTGTTTTTTTCATATTCAACAACAAAACCAGATGACTAAATACCAAGAAATACCAAGAAATACCAAGAAATACCAAGAAATACCAAGAAATACCAAGAAATACCAAGAAATACCAAAAATATAAATTTGATAAAAAATTGAAACGGAAATAAACACATACCCAAGAGACAAAGTTCTCTAACAGGAAGCACTTGCCAGCAAAAAAGGAATTAATATATAAATATAAATATATATTAATATCGAAAGCATCGCAACATAGGATATCACGATGAACGTACAAAAGAAATACGTTGCTCCGAACCGCCGAATGCAAGGCAAGAAAGACAACAATTCAAAGCGCAGATCTACCAAACATTTTGATACGCAAAGCACTTTTGAATTCCCCGAACTCGGTGCGGTCGTCTCCAAGTCCGAGACCAAAGACAGCATGATGAGTATGAATTATGCCAGCGCAACAAAGGAAGAGGAAGCAAATGCGAATGCGAATTGTCCTAACGCGGTTGCCCCAGGATGGGTCCGGCTACACCGTCCCGCAAACGGACAAGGAACCATTGAGCGTGAATACGGCGACCCGACAACAACGAGCGCGCAAACCCAAGAGCAAGAGACCAACTGGGGGCTCACCGCCTCGCAATCAAACGAACTCAACCGACTGGTCAATCGCTGGCAATCCGACCGCGACATTGCCAACGACTATCTAGACCAGTCCTCGCCTTACTGGGGAATGAAACACATCGATGATCCGCTCTCAGACGATGACCTCGAAAGCGAAAAAGGAAGCGAGATGAGCGACGAAGACGAAAACAGCGAAGGGATGGATGATGATTACGACGACCACTGAATCGAAACGATACCAAAAAATCACCAAAGCAAAGCTACTGCTAGTTACACAATGCTAGTGCAAATCATTAACAATATTTTTTGCTTTACAATACACATATGTTTGCGCCAACTCGTAAGGAGACAATAAATCATCGGGCAGAGATTCACCAAACTCTTCGAACCAATATTTTTTTATTGCTTCGCATATTTCCGGCAACGCCCGACAAAATTCACGGTGCCCCTTCTGCTGGAACCACGCCATCGCAAGGACGTGCCCCTTACATCCTTGTTCGCTGAAGGCGCCAAAGAACTCGGTCTCGCACGTCCGGACGGAAAGTCCATCAAGAATGAGTCGTATTTCGGCTTCCAAATAGGGAAGTTTACATATGTCTTCCATTACATATGTCTTCCATTACATATGTCTTCCATTACTTTTCTCTCTTTGTAATTTGTAACCATTAATTTAAGCAGATTGTGAGAGATAAGTTTGTGCGGCGAAATGAATATGTTGCGACAATAAAATGGCATTCAGTTACTCCGGACAAGAAGGAGACCCAAATGAAACGCACGAATTCCACGAACTCCACGAATTCCACGAATTCCACAAATCCCGCAATACGGATATTGAAGTGTTCTTCCTGTATGTAGGAGGCAAAACTGTTGAGTCGGTTCACAAGACAGTCCAACCTCTCGACGAAGCCGCAGTCTTCCAGAAACGCGACGTGGCAAACATGGTGCGAAGCCGCCAATATCTCAACAAAACAAAATACAAACTTATTTCTCTCTTGCGATACAGTATCAATCTCGAACCCGAAGAGGTACAAGGTGTAGTATATACTGATACCCGCGCACACGACCCGTCTTTCTTACACATCGAACGGCACATCGACGACATCCACTTTGAGGACAATGTTAACGTGTTTCAGCACACCAACGCGGTGTTCTTCGTGTTTAGTCGGGATCACTCCAAACGCAAGAAGGGGAACGAAACAAAACGAATCATATTTAACGATAGACTGCGCAAGACCAAGCGAGAATGGAAGAAACTTAAAGATACACGCAATCTATAGTCTATATAACATAATATGCTAGACCAAGACCAAGAACATGAATTCATACGCACATTGACAGAGTTCGTCAGCACGCCGAGGCATGACAGAGACGACCTACACACGTACAGCTTTGATAGCATGCTTCTTGACGCATTTTACGGCAACAAACACGATTCTTTTGGTGAACGCGCAGCGCTCGTGTCCATCATGCTACACGCGCGAGATATCGTGGACGGATGGGGCGAATACGCGCTCTTCTACACGCTGGTCGTGCGGTTCGACCAAATAATCGACGCAAAGGAACCCTGCGTCTCCAGACAAAAGACCGAGACGATGCGCGTAATACTGCACAACATTATCGAATCCTGTGTATGTCTGAATGGGCACGGAAGTTGGAAAGACCTTAAATACATTTTGAACTACCTTCGCGACGCGCACGGCGAAGAGACAGCATCGCAGAAACCCATCTTCAAATACATCGTCGCCTTGGCATGCGACCAACTGAAACGAGACGCAGAACGCTTGCGGTCACCACGAGCACCCGCCCCTACCCTGGCGGGCAAATGGGTGCCGCGCGAGAAGAGCAGAAAGTTCGGATGGCAAGCAAAATACTTCGCAATGTATTGTCATCCCAAATGGTGCGGTCGAACGCTGAACGCGCGAAACGTCTCGCCGAGCGCAATGAAAAAGTGCCTTACACACTATCGCAAGACGGTCGCCTTCATCAATCGCGGACTCCACACACCGCAAATCAATCAGTGTTCGCAAGACTGGGCATCCATCGACTTTGAGACGAATGTCAGTCGAACAACATTGGAGAGACAAGAAATGGCATTCAAGTATGCCACCGCGCACGGTGAATTGCGGACGCACGGTGAAAGCAACTACAATGATCGCTTGCGATGCCGGAAAAATTACATTTCAAACGAGCGACACCGTATACGAGGAGGAAAAGGAAACAAAACTATGTCCATGTCCACGCCTCGAAAACATATGAATGAGATATTATATCATTCGCGATATGAATGGGTTTGGAACGACCCGCTGATCTGTCACTCGTTTTGATTTGTGTTGCGCAAATATATTTATTTGTAAAGATAAATAAATATATATATCTGCTATTATTAACCGCCTATGATTACTGACGATTATGAGGACGATCTTGCCGAAAGCATAATGAACATCATCAGTTCGCTTCGGCCATTGGCACCGACACCCGCACCAACACCGCAAGAGCAAGAGCAACAGCAAGAGCAAGAGCAAGAGCAACAGCAAGAGCAAGAAGAAGAAGAAGAAGATTGGAGACCAGAGATAGGAATCGACAGCGTAATAGATTTTTTAACATCGGATTACAACACGAGTAACACGACCAACACGAGTATAACAAGGACGAATATGTTATACCGACCACTTTCAATGCCGAACATTATACTCCCAGTCCAAAATCGAACCTACCCATCGGGTATTCGCAACGCACTGAACCGCTCTTTTATGACATCGAAACCGAGATACAAGAATGTTCTCTCCAAAGATGGAGAAGCAAGTTTGAAAAGAGTAATCTATGACCCCGCGATTCACAAGCAAGACATGTGTCCCATCACACAAACACCATTTGAGAGCGGCGACGAGGTTACCGAATTGCCGTGCAACCACTACTTTGAAACCGACGCGATTGAGCATTGGCTCAAAGAAGAAAAGGCAGAGTGCCCCGTTTGTAGGATGAAACTGAAGCATATCGAAAAGACCAACGCAGACCACGCAGGCCACGCAGACCACGCAGACCACGCAGACCACGAGACATCCTTCGTTGCAGAAAGAATGATGCTTTATAATTCACTCTCTAGAATAACAGACGCGCACCCATTTGGTCCGCGTCAAGGAATGGAATACTTTGTAGGTGAAAGAGATGATAACGATTTGCAAACAGCAATAATAGCAAGTTTGCTAGACGCATAAAAAAATAATATATAACTCATCAAACCACCTCAAACCACCTCAAACCACCTCAAATCACAAGAACCCACATTAAATTTCATCGATATCGATAATGTCGTCATCCGAACGACCGCTGCCGTCATCGTCATTGCCTCCAGCGTCTTCTTTGCCTCCAGCGTCTTCTTTGATTTCGTTTTCAATCTCTGCCTCGTATTCGAGCGCATTATTATCCACAAAGTCAATGTGACATTTCGCACCATCTTGCGAAGGTTCCTCCACCGCCGCAATCAATCGCGAAATATCGGCACCCCCACTTGATTTTATTTTCTCTCTGTCCCCGTCAGAATAAACCTCCAGCAGGTCGCACTTTTGTGGCTTCCCAATACGCGCTTCCCAATCGCGTATTCCAACAAGAACCCATACGTTTGGAGAAATGGTGTTGTCGCGCTTGTCTCTGCCTCTAAACTTGTTCCGAATGACGCAAAGCCGCACCTTTCCGTCCATACACATCACCTCGCAGTTGCTGCCTCCAAACAACTTGGTGACAATGGCATATACTTCGCCTTCTTCCTTGATGTATCGGACACTTCGCTGCTGCGGCGCATTTACATATTTGCGACCCTGACGCTTGGATTTATTACCGCCTGTGTTTTTAACCATGGTTTAATAGTAATATAGACAGATATACTCTTTCAATTTTTATTTCATTTTAACGAAATAAAAATACAACAACAAACAACAACAACAAACAACAACAAACAACAACAAACAACAACAGACAACAACAAAGAAAACCCACAACCCGCGCGAAATATCACAAGGTGAAATGAAACGTCTCGTCGAAATCGACAACACGCGGCACATCGTACCCTCCAAACACCGAATCATACCAAGATTTCCAGAAACACGTGCGGATTGGGCCCAAACTTCGGTCGCGAACCGCGCACGATTGCTCATCGGGTTCCAATCCATATCTATCATAAAAGTCCTCGCGCGCATCGTCCGTCGGGAAGCACACGCGCTTACTCTCCGCGTCATATTTGCCCCCATAGATTTTGAAACGGTAATCCCAATAGGGCGTCTTGTAAGCAAAGCGCTCCCATACGCTGTTCACATTATACAACTCACCTAACGCACCAACCTCCTCGCAGTATCGCGCAAGCGAAAACCCACCAATCGTCGGCGCAATTCCGTAAAGCCGTCGCACCCCGAGCATTCGATGCGCCGGGCACCCACCTTCCGCGCCCGAGGATTCCAACGCGCGAACTTCCTCCAACTCCTCTTCGCTCGCCGCAATGGTCATCGTGGTGGCACTTTCCTTCTCCGGCATCTTCGTGCGATCGGCAAGGAGACTGACAATGATGGAAAGCAAGTAGTGGGCGTCATCAGAATATGCACGTTTTTTTCGCGCTTCATCAAATGTCCCCGGAACCACTTCGAACCTCCCATCAAAATACGCAAGGAGCACGCCAAACATCTCATCCGGTGCCCCGTCGTGTTCGCGCGCCAAATAATACGTATGGCAGGCGATGTTGGGATAATCCTTCTTGGAAATGGCACGAAGCCAGGAGCGATATTTTTTGGGATGCTTCGCGCACCAGGAAGGCGCGCGTCCCGGGTAGCACCGCCCACGTGCTCTAGCATCAGGAACACTAGCGGCGTGCTGCCGCAACAAGAATACCGTGCTCGTCGGCTTGGAGCGGCTCATGTTCTTTGCGCAGGCCGCAAACACCCCCGCGTCTTTCTTAGTTTCCCACGTATTTTGTTTTTTTGAGAGGTATCCCTCCAAATGCGGGTTCAACTCGAAATATACATCGTAATAAATCCGCCATAACACCGCAAACAAATCGAACCCTGAGTAGTGCAATTCGTAAGCCCAAAAGTAGGATTCGTGTTTGTCGTGTCGTTTGAGGAGGGCAGTGAGCAGCGACGCTTCGACCTCGTCCCGCACATAAAGGTTGCGCGTTAACGTGAACGAGGATGAAACAGATAGATTCACCATTTGGATATAGCTGTATGTCTTATACTGTTGTGTTTTTGCTGCTTTGTATTCAATTTTATATAAATAATGCGAATCGTACAAATATTATTCATTTATTCATTTATTCATTTATTCATTTATTCATTTATTCATTTATTATTTTCTCATATTATTCTATAATAAATGGGTAAAACGCCAGTCAGTTGGATTGAATTGATACAGATCCTCATCAAGGAGCGGAAGTCGAAGGGAAAGCCGGCGGGCGTGAGCGACGTCATGGACGATTGCAAAAAGGCGTGGAAGGAAATAAAGAGCGGAAAGCATCCCAAATACATTCAGGGAAAGCCGCCCAAAAGAAAATCCGGCACGCGTAAAAACAAGCAGAAGAAGCTGAGCAAGATGGCTCGGAAAACGAGAGCGAAGGAAATAAAGGAAATTCTTAAAGGATGCGACATGTGCAAGGATTGCCTGAAAAACATTGACAAGTGCCTCTAAAAGCATAAAGCAAAAATATTTATCAAGAGAAAAAATCTCGAACACCCGCCCACGAGACATTTCCCCACACACACTAGTCGCGTGTGCGTGTAATAATATAGTAACGATTTTTGTATGTTTTTTTAACTTTTGTCTTGATATCACTGTCAGACATCTCGAATTTCCGCTTCAAATGTTCAGATTCGGTCCGCACAATCTCAGCACTGGTCTTTAGAAATTTGTCGTATCCGGTCTTTGGAGAGAAGTCATTATCATTAATGTGCTCTTTTATATGCCGGTCTATATACGCAAGCGTTTCCGATTTCACCGCGATATACATCCGCTTTCCATTTCCATTTCCCTTTCCCTTGGGAACCTCCACATTGGCACCACCGACTTGCCCTGCTGCTGCTGCTTGCCCTGCTGCTGCTGCTTGCCCTGCTCCTGCTGCTTGCTCGGCTGCTGCTGCTTGCCCTGCTGCTGCTTGCTCGGCTGCTTGCTCGGCTCCTGCCGCTTGCCCGGCTGCTTGCTCGGCTCCTGCCGCTTGCCCGGCTGCTTGCCCGAGTTGCTCCTTCTTTGCCTTTTTACTTTTCTTACGAAAGTAATAACGCCCTGCCTTGTACATCTTGTCTGTTATATCCCCGTCATACCCAGTCTGCTTGAGACGCCGTATTTCCTCCGCAATCATCTCCTTATTTTCTTCGCACCAAGGTTCCCAAGCCTTCTTATACTCTTTGCGATGATCATCCATGTGTAACTTGGCAAACTCCGATATTTTGCTCACAACATTCGGAGCGAAATCGAACCGGAAGATAGCAGGCGCATTAGTAGGCGCAATAGCAGGCGCATTAGGCGCAATAGTAGGCGCAATAGCAGCATCATTATTTCCGTCAACGTCCATATTTGTATCTGATTGCGAATGACGTATTGGGAATAAAATGTTTCAATTTTTTTAACTAATCCTATTAATATCAATAAATAAATGGTCGAAACATATACCATCTCCACACAGGTCTATTATCACGATATCAACAAATGCTACACCAGAATTTTCGTCGTCGATCGCTCCCCAAGCGCACCATTGTCTCAAATAACCCGAACCGTGCGAGCCCCCAAATTATCCCCCTTCAAAGAGAATTCGCCTTGCTGCAACACACCGAGTTGTACGCTGGCTCTATGCGACCAGACCACGAAACAACCCCTCGAGATGCACGAACAACCGCTTCTGCTGAATTTCTTGTTGAGCAACGGATATACAATCGAGACGGAGCTCACAAAACTGTTCATGAAGAACAAAGTGAAGGCAGACCCAAACCGCCAACTTCTGTTCGTGATTTCCAAAACAAACTAACAGACCTGTTTAGAAAGGCGTGCACGAATTTCATTTCATTTCATTTCATTTCATTTCATTTCATTTCATTTCATTTCATTTCATTTCATTTCATTTCATTTCATTTCATTTCATTTTATGAATTATAAAATGAAATTACTAATCGTATAATAAGACACACATTGAATGCCATATACAATCACATATACAATACCGTCTATATGTTTCGATAGAAAAGGCATCATATTTATGTGCTTACTATTGGCGCTGGTAGTATTCGCAGCAATATTTATCTTGTGGACCTACGTTAGCTACCACGTTTTGAAATGGCTGAAGAAAAATATAGAAGAGAAACTCTATTACAACTCATACAAAGAGTGCTGCATCAACACCCTTGAAAAATACGGAGATCTGCCCATCAAGCGAATATACTTGGTGCGAACAAATGTCAACACATTCCTTACATTCCTCTTAGATCTCGCAACGTGGAAGAGCTACAGCGCACAATTACGCGATTACAGAAAAATCGTGGATGACGCAGCGTTCTTCCCGAGCCACACCTACATGATTGTGGAAGTGGAACTAGAAAATAACACGCGGAAACAGATTGTCATAGAAAAATCGAACGGTATAGAAGTCACCACAAATTTTAGAAAATACGAATCGCATGAGATGCTGAAAGTAAATCTGAAGAGTGGGCACAATCACACCATCAACCAGTTACTAGAAACAACGAAAGAGAGAATAGGAAACCAACAATTTTTCAATTGGCATCTATACAAAAACAATTGCCAGCAGTTTGTGGAAGAACTATTGAAGAGCATGCGAAAATCAAATCCTAGATATAAAGAGTTCGTTTCTCACCCAAAGTTTTTCGAAATAATCAAAATATCCGACCCGGTGATGTACATGATGAACAGCGCATCAAACCTCAAGAGCTTCATTGAAAGCATCTATTTTGACCTGACGCTTTAGTTCTTTAGTTCTTTAGAAGACAACGTGACACAAGAAACAAAATTGATATAGATATAATGGAATAAAATGAGGTAGTAAAATGAGTGGAAAGCAGGAACCACAACCAAGAACGCAACCAAGAACGCAACCAAGAACGCAAAGTGAGATCGATGATTATCTCTCTGGATTTACGGAGCAAGAGAGAATTGTAATGGAGATAGCCGAACAACATCTTGAAACCTCTTTCGACATTACCAAGAGCATTGGGTTTATCGAGTGGAAACAATCAAAGTCAAAGTCAATATCCAAATGATTATTAATCAATGCCACTTTGTTTGTGTCTTTGTCGTCTTCGCGTAAACCGCTTGATGTTGTTCGATAGTTGTAATGAAGTTTTTTTCATATGTTTGTTGAGTTTCCTCGATGAAATATGAAACCTTTTTCTGCGTCCTAAAGAGGAGGCACGTTTGTTAATCGGAATATGAAGAGTTTTACGAACCACCATAAATAAAACCTTTATATATATTATATTAATAGTGAATGACTTTGAAATCTCGCAAATTAATTGTCAAAAGGACAAGACCAAAAACGAGACAAAAACCGCGACAAAAACCGAGACAAAAACCGCGACAAAAACAGAGGAGGCCACTACCATACAAAACCCGCACCATTATACGTCGCAAATCACACAAACGAAAAACGCGTAAAATGAGAGAAAATGAGAGGAGGATTTGTAAACATTTCAGACACATTGGACAGCATACGAAAGGGGGTAAAAACCAAATTTATGAATCTATTACTAAAAGGTCAACCCACTGAAATACAAGACAAAATACTGCTAATGATTGAGAGCGATGCTAAATTCAAAAAAATGAATTTGAAAATCGATATGTTCATAGATCGGGTCGATGCTCTCATCCAGAATTTCGTTCAAACGATTACAACTACCACAGTGAAGTTGACAACATCATGGTTACCGGGAGTATCCTTCATAGGAGCGATACTTACTAGCGCAATCAATTGGACCGTGTTATGCGCGAAGACTGCGTCTAGAGGTTACGATATGTATAAAATACATTCCGAGATGCAAGAAATAATCGTCGGACAAGGTGGTACCAAAATAGACTTGACCGCAGAAGTAGGAAAGCTACAAAATAATATTATTACCAGCATCGCAGAAGTAAGAGTTCCGACGCAGATGGCAAATATGGACGCAATGAAACAAGGCGCAATGAAACAAGCAGCCGCAAACCTTGACAATGTGAAAGCAATGGCTAAAGACAAAGCAGCCGCAAGCCTTGACGATGTGAAAGCAAAGGTTGCTGAAACAGCACAAGCAAACCTTGACAATGTGAAAGACAATGTGAAAGCAATGGCTAAAGACAAAGTAGCCGCAAACATTGACAATGTGAATAAGAAAATTAATGAAGAAGCAACAAAGCAATTAAAAACGAATGCAACCGAGTTGGCAGCGACCGCAATTAAAAGTCTCAAATAGCCTATCGTGATTCGAATTGTTTAACTAGGTAAATTTAAACAATTCGTATTTTTTCATGTCAGTTCCCTCGACTGACATAGACCTGTTTGGTCTTGAAGTCAGTTCCCTCGACTGACATAGACCTGTTTGGTCTTGAAGTCAGCAAAAGAAAGACTCTTTGCCTCGCTTTTCGGAATTGTCGGATCCACATAATCAGCAATGCGCCCCTTGTGGGTGAACCGGTTGGAACGTTCCGCACTAATCCGGTATCGACGCCGTTTGATGGAGTCTTTCCGTGTCTTCTGTTTGGTTTCTTGCGCATCCTTTTCAACCGTCTTATTATACTTCTTAAATTTCACAAACACATCGCGCGGTTTGGCCTCGTCCTGTAACTCTTCCGAAGCGTCGCCCTTCGCCGCAGCCGCCGCCGCAGCCGCCGCCGATTCCGCAGCCTCCTGTTCGGCAATCGCCAACGCTTTGGCCTTCTCCCACTCTTCCTTGTAGTTGACGCAAATGCGTTTGCACGAATATTTCACGGCAAATTGTCTGGCCACCGCGTCCAGGGTCTTGTATGGAATTGACTTATTGTCGGTATGATACCAATACGTCTCGTCGTCCACGCAGTAGGTCATGATAATCGGTCCAAAGGGCGTCTCGTCTTCCACCTTGCCCTTAGACAACCGCTCCTTTTCCAGTTGCGAAAAGTCGCATTTGCCATCCTTTACCCGAACATCATCATCCTCGAGCGCACCCAACTCGTCCAAATAGCCCGCCTCATATTCTCGAATCCGCTTGGCCTCGTCCGTCTCTTTCGGTTTGGTGGAAAACGGAATCAGCAAGTCTAGCAGCACGTATCCGGTCGAGACTCCGATAAGAACGGTCGCCAAAAGCAGACCCATAAGCCCATAATGGTTCTCGGTGAAAAAATCCGACAATGTGTATTGAGGATTTACCGTATCCGCATTAGCATCCATATTCGCATCCATATTCGTATCCATATTCGTATCCATATCCGTATCCATATTCGCCACTTACCTATAACGCCAACATCTTTTTAAACCCTTTCCCATCCATTTTCCTGATAGATAGACAGCATTCGAGTTTGTGTTTCGTGCTCACCCCCGAAGTTGCGCTTTGCGCAGGGCAAACAGGTCGCGCACCTCCGCCTGAAGGTCCGGGACGGCCAACACTTTGTACCTGGATTGGTCGGGGTGTAAACAGACCAGCGCCATCCTAGAGACCGTTTTCCCGTAGTTCTTCTCAATCAGCGCCTTGTATGTGTTGAGTTGGAGGGAATAGTGCCAGAAGTTGGTGTCGGGCAAATGGTTCACACACTCGGTATGCGCGAACTTGGACCAAGGCGACGTCTTCCGGATTTCCTTCGACCGCTTCCAGTCGTAAATCAAGAGCGTTCCATCGTCCTCGTTCGCGAACACCATGTCGATGCTGCCCGCAAACCGCAACTCGGCGTCCCAGACCATCCACTCGGTGCGATACGGCACAAGTCCTCGATTGTCTGCGACAAACTCGCGAAAGTAGTTATACTCGACCGAGTCATTCTCCACGTCCATCCCATTGTAGTAACACTCGATGTCGTAGTGCAACGCCGTGCCCGCCGTCGCGGCCGCGTCGCGGTTTTCCTCCCATTGCGCCTTGATCTCCTCTCGCGTTTTCCCGTGATACTTGCTCCGCGTCCAATTAGCACCCGACATCATCTTGGTAATAATCGCATCCGCGTCGAACTGCTCGAAGTGCTTGTGGTTCCAGGTCGTCACCGACATGTAGTTGCTGTCGCCATCAATGGTGTAAATGTGCGGCCCCTCTTCGAAACTAATGCGCGCATCACGCTCGTGCGGATGCTTCAATGCCAATGTATGACAAGAAGGAGACGCCGCGGACATAATTGTGCTCATCAATATATGCAAAAAATGTTTCAATTTTAATCGAATAATTTCCGTTCTATTATATCACCTATCGCATCAGTTAATGAGATAGTTTTCTTGTCTCGGGATAGAAAACTACGTGTTGTTTCTGGTAACTTCTGGTTCGTGTCCACCACCGCGAGCGACTCGGAGCTGCTGCTCACCACGAACGCGAGGTTGCGCGCCGAGTCGAACGCGACGCCGTATGCGCCGTCCATGTAGGTCGAGTCCGTGACGCCGCCGAGGAGCACGGGGCTGGCCGGGGTCGAGACGTCCACCACCGCGAGCGAGTCGGAGGAGGCGCCCACCACGAACGCAATGTTGCGCGCCGAGTCGAACGCGACGCCGACTGCGTGGTCCATGTAGGTCGAGTCCGCGACGCCGCCGAGGAGCACGGGGCTGGCCGGGGTCGAGACGTCCACCACCGCGAGGGAGTCGGAGGAGGCGCCCACCACGAACGCAATGTTGCGCGCCGAGTCGAACGCGACGCCGTATGCGCCGTCCATGTAGGTCGAGTCCGTGACGCCGCCGAGGAGCACGGGGCTGGCCGGGGTCGAGACGTCCACCACCGCGAGCGAGTCGGAGTTGTGGCCCACCACGAACGCAATGTTGCGCGCCGAGTCGAACGCGACGCCGTATGCGGTGTCCATGTAGGTCGAGTCCGTGACGCCGCCGAGGCGCATGGGGGTGGCCGGGGTCGAGACGTCCACCACCGCGAGGGAGTCGGAGTTGTAGCCCACCACATACGCAAGGTTGCGCGCCGAGTCGAACGCGACGCCGAATGCGCCGTCCATGTAGGTCGAGTCCGCGACGCCGCCGAGGAGCACGGGGCTGGCCGGGGTCGAGACGTCCACCACCGCGAGCGAGTCGGAGTTGCTGCCCACCACGAACGCAAGGTTGCGCGCCGAGTCGAACGCGACGCCGATTGCGTAGTCCATGTAGGTCGAGTCCTTGACGCCGCCGAGGAGCACGGGGCTGGCCGGGGTCGAGACGTCCACCACCGCGAGCGAGTCGGAGCTGAAGCCCACCACGAACGCAATGTTGCGCGCCGAGTCGAACGCGACGCCGACTGGGTAGTCCATGTAGGTCGAGTCCGTGACGTTGCTGATGACCGGGTTATCCTTTAAAACAAAATCAGGTAAATGAGACCCAGAAGCAACAACTCTTCCATTTGAACTTATTGCTGTTGAATAATCACCTGCAACAAGAGATATTTTTGAGTGTCGTAGAGACCACTTATTATCTGCACTAGTGTTGTAATCGTAAACTTTTACGCACCCCGACAAATCCAGAGTTCCAGTCTCACCAACTACTATTGTATTTCCTGCTGCATTGATATCGCAAGACGAACCTGCTGATGAACCGTGTGCATCACCACTAATATCTGAATCCTGGTCTAATTGTGACCAATTATCACTTGAATATTGATACACACGAACCGTACCAGCACTTGAATCGAAACCAGGAGCACCAACCGCGACGACATCCCCTGCCGCATTGATGGCCGTGGACCAACCCGCGTTGTTACTCAGATCATTCGCAGACAAATCATTGCCGAGTTGTATCCATTTATTAGCATTAGTTGAATAGTCATACACACGGGATGTACCCGCGGTCGAATTGAACCCAGGCGCACCAACTATGAGACGACCTCCTGCGGCATTGATATCGCAAGACCAACCGACCAATTCGCCACTAGTAGTGCCGGATATATCTGAATCCTGGCCTAATTGTGACCAATTATCAGTTGAATATTGATACACACGAACCGTACCAGCACTTGAACCGAAACCAGGATCACCAACCGCGACGACATCCCCTGCCGCATTGATGGCCGTGGACCAACCCGCGTTGTTACTCAGATCATTCGCAGACAAATCATTGCCGAGTTGTATCCATTTATTAGCATTAGATGAATAGTCATACACACGGCCTGTACCCGCGGTCGAATTGAACCCAGGCGCACCAACTATGACACGACCTCCTGCCGAATTGATATCGCAAGACCAACCGACCAATTCGCCATCAACACCTGAAATATCATTTCCAATAGGATTTAGTCGACTACCAGTATTATCATACCAATTTCCGTCAATGTATTCACTTACCGATACTTTACATACTGAGTATTCGCTCACAACACCTCGCACAATTTTACTTCCATCATTGTTAAGTGCAACTGCAGACCCGCCGCCAAAAGCGGTAAGGCCGCCTTCGCCAAACCCAGCAACAGATATACGTTGACTAAATTCATTTGGTAGAGTGGCTGATTCCCAATTTTTTAAATTTATGTTTGTGGTTAAACTCTCACTGCTCACTTCGCCGCCCACATACAGATTGGCATCCGCGATGATGTCGTCCACAAATGTGATACTCGAACCATGAGTCGTCGCCCCTATTCTAACGAAAGACGCGTCCATGGCGCTCAGGTGCGCATCAAAGGATACGTCGCCCGCCACATACAGCTTCTGGTTGAGGCTCACGTCGCCGCCCACATACAGATTGGCATCCGCGCTGATGTCGTCCACAAAGACCAGCGCTTTCTGATCGAACCCACCTATTTTATTACCTGATGACTCTATAGTTGGTCGAAGAACATCACCATCAATATAAAAGAAAGCACTAATATCAAGAACACTGTCAAAATAATTTTTAATTGCCGAAATACTTGCAACCTTATCATTTGCTCCTTCACCAGTTGATATTGATGATACGATTGCGTTTCCACCTAAAGATTGAATATCAACTTTACCTGTGAATGAGGCGTCCACCGCCACGATCGACCCATCAAACGACACGTCCGAGACGAACTCCACATTTGACCCAGAGACCAACGCGCCCACGTGAGCAAAGGACGCGTCGGACACGCGGAAGTCCCCGTTGACCGAGAGGTCGGTGGTCACCTCTAACGCGTTGCCGACGCCACCCGCGTGCCCGATGGTTCCGCTGAACGATACGTCCGAGACGAACTCCACGTTTGACCCAGAGACCAACGCGCCCACGCGGGAAAAGGACGCGTCCGACACGCGGAAGTCCCCGTTGACCGAGAGGTCGGAGGTCACCTCTAACGCGGTGCCGACGCCCTCCGCGTGCCCGATGGTTCCGCTGAACGACACGTCCGAGACGAACTCCACATTTGACCCAGAGACCAATTCGCCCACGCGGGCAAAGGACGCGTCCGACACGCGGAAGTCCCCGTTGACCGAGAGGTCGGTGGTCACCTCTAGCGCGTTGCCGACGCCACCCGCGTGCCCGATGGTTCCGCTGAACGATACGTCCGAGACGAACTCCACATTTGACCCAGAGACCAATTCGCCCACGCGGGCAAAGGACGCGTCCGACACGCGGAAGTCCCCGTTGACCGAGAGGTCGGAGGTCACCTCTAACGCGGTGCCGACGCCACCCGCGTGCCCGATGGTTCCGCTGAACGATACGTCCGAGACGAACTCCACATTTGACTCAGAGACCAACGCGCCCACGCGGGCAAAGGACGCGTCCGACACGCGGAAGGCCCCGTTGACCGAGAGGTCGGTGGTCACCTCTAACGCGTTGCCGACGCCACCCGCGTGCCCGATGGTTCCGCTGAACGATACGTCCGAGACGAACTCCACATTTGACCCGGAGACCAATTCACCCACGCGGGCAAAGGACGCGTCCGACACGCGGAAGTCCCCGTTGACCGAGAGGTCGGTGGTGACCTCTAGCGCGTTGCCGACGCCACCCGCGTGCCCGATGGTTCCGCTGAACGATACGTCCGAGACGAACTCCACGTTTGACCCAGAGACCAATTCGCCCACGCGGGCAAAGGACGCGTCCGACACGCGGAAGTCCCCGTTGACCGAGAGGTCGGAGGTCACCTCTAACGCGGTGCCGACGCCACCCGCGTGCCCGATGGTTCCGCTGAACGACACGTCCGAGACGAACTCCACATTTGACCCAGAGACCAACGCGCCCACGCGGGCAAAGGACGCGTCCGACACGCGGAAGTCCCCGTTGACCGAGAGGTCGGTGGTCACCTCTAGCGCGTTGCCGACGCCACCCGCGTGCCCGATGGTTCCGCTGAACGATACGTCCGAGACGAACTCCACATTTGACCCAGAGACCAATTCGCCCACGCGGGAAAAGGACGCGTCCGACACGCGGAAGTCCCCGTTGACCGAGAGGTCGGTGGTGACCTCTAGCGCGGTGCCGACGCCCTCCGCGTGCCCGATGGTTCCGGTGAAACTGATATTGTCTACTATCTCTAATGGTGTCCCGTTGAGCCCCCCGAGTTTCTCAAAAGAAGCGTCCACCGCCCGAATCTTGCGGTCAAACGACACATCCGATACGAAATGTAAGGTGCCATTGTTATCATTCTTCTGATCATATGCACCTAGTTTCCATCCATAACCTTTAGGACCATTATCCCTTGCTTCGCTTGGGTAAAGGATTTCGTTATGAGCAATCCAGTGTCCACTCTGATCACCAAGATTATTTAACGCATAATTGCTTTCAATGTAATTTTTGATGGCAAAGGCCGAAGCAATTATTTCCCCCGAGCCGTCATTGACCCTACCAAGACTACTACTAGAATCAACAACACCAGTTCCAATAAACTCATTTGCATCAATCTTATTCGCTTGCAACGTACCACTCGTTGTAATATCTTTCGCCGTAATGGACGTGTTCAATCCTAAAGTAAAGGTTTTGTCCCGAGAGTTTGTCTCTTTCCAAGACGACTGAGACATATACAATAAAAGCACATTCTAATATTCCTCCGGAAACTCAACCACTCAACCACTTAACCACTCAACCACTATGGAGACCATAAAATCACAAAGTCGCGCACTACATTTATGTAGAGAACCCCTAAATACCACATAAATGTTTAGCATATGTATAATGGGATATGGGATTGAGCTTTCGATGGACATTCGCAACCCGAGCAACATGGTATCCCTCGAGACGCACCATCGTGAGCTCGCCACAAACAACAAGTGCGAGATGCAATACTTCACGCACGAGGTGGAGGGCAAGGGCAAGCAAATCAAGCGCAGCGTCAGCGTTCAAGTGGTGACGTTTGGGGACGATGAGTTCGGCTCGATGCTCGCGTTCATTCGAACCATTCGCAACGAGCACACGAACCACATCGATTGCATCTACCGTGATGATGGTGCGTGTAAGGTGCTCTACGCGTCCGCCCGATACTTGCGAACCACAGACAAGGAGTTTGCCCGGAACTACAAGAGAGAAAAGAAGGCCAACCATATACCCAATCCTCTCATCCCACCAGACGAGGAGGCAATTTATAAGGCGTTGCACCGCAATTGCCACCCCAAAAAAAATTGATTTGTAAGAATATTTTTTGTTTACAAAATTGAAACCCTTTTGCTATCAGATAATTGTCATGTAATAAGGCAAATGACATCCATTTATTATGAAATTCTCACTGTTGAACTTAATGACGGTAAAATATACCCTGTTCGCCCACTCCTCATGAAATTGGGTGACAGGGAGAAGTGTTTGTATGATAAGGGAACCGGAGAGTGTGTTGGTACATACGATGAGGAGAATGTCGCGATTAAGCAACTTGACGAGAGCGAGAGTGACGAGAGCGAGAGCGACGAGAGCGAGAGTGACGAGAGCGAGAGTGACGAGAGCGAGAGCGAGTTCGCGATGATTAACCGGGAACAACTCAAGAAAAAACTTAACGATATCCGGGAACTCGAGAAAAAACTTTACGATAGCAACGTCCAACTTTTCAAACACAGTGTCAGACTTTACAAATTAGAGAAAATTATTCGGAAAATTGGTGAAGGTGTCCGTATTCATCTTGGGGAGGACGAAGAGAAGTTCGTTAATACTATACTTGAAAAACCGTGTCCGTTGCCACTACAACACCTCTCTCCATACCAAATCCAGTTTGGGTGGTGGTGGTAAGTAATAAATAGCTAGTATAATATATGAAGTCTTGCTGTCTTCATAATACACGGTCTAAATCTTGTGTCAGGAGAGATAAGCGTGTCTTCCAACTACCTCGTCGTTTTACCCGGAAAAGGTGTATGAAAGGACCCA
>Ga0209832_1000712_pt1 | contig 19160 bp, 22 predicted proteins | sample COGITO_mtgs_1104_2_FD_185516 | JGI IMG/M metagenome (GOLD analysis project Ga0209832, IMG submission 185516) | Pelagic marine microbial communities from North Sea - COGITO_mtgs_110407 (SPAdes) (version 2) | ecosystem: Environmental > Aquatic > Marine > Epipelagic ...
CTGGAGTCTCTCACATGGAGACCTGACGGACGCGAGCTGGGCAGTCTTCATGAAGTATTCTTCCCAACTTATACGGGGCCTTTCCTGCTTGGGTACAGAGATGAAACGGAGGGGGAGGGGGCGGCGACTCTCCATTTAAAGATACGGTAGAATATATCTTTAAATGAGATGATTCAGACTACACTAGATTCTTTTACTTTTTGTGTTCCGTGCCCTACTATTCCAGAAACATCATCAAAACCAAAAGGGGCTCTCAATATTCGTTTGAGAACCTAAGTAGATCAAAGTTTTGGATATTTTTAAACTATCAAAACATGGAAGAAGTCGGATTTGACGAATACATGCATGAGGCGTGTGAACTATTCGACGACTTCATTAGTCAAACGGATAGCGCAATTTTCGCCGCCACCACCCTCGTGAAGCTCCGAAATGATGTGGAGAACGCATGGCTGGGGGGCGAAGAGTCAACGGATGAAAAAATTTTATCTAATTGCTTCCGAAATGTCATTTACGAAAACAGTTCTTATTATTTATCCAAGTACAAGAGCAAAAGTAAAATTAACGGCGAACTCTCAGAGGATTTTATCTCTAAGCACCTCCGTTGTGTTTATTGTGAATCTCAACTATCAAAAGAACGTCAGGGAACAAAGTGTCTTGATCATATATGTATGGGGTGTGGTAAAAGGTATCAAACCAAGGGCGTAACTAAGAGTTTGAATGCTTTCAAGAAACATATTCGTGAGGGGCAATTCAGAACGAATGGGAGTGCTTATAAGACGCGATTGAACAGTGTTCGAAATCGTGAGTGTGATTTTATTTGTGTGTTTTACACAACGAAAGATGGAATCACAGACAGTTTAACAGGGATCTTACACGTTCCCGCGTATAAAATTACTGAAGACAATGTGATTCCTTGTAGACCCCTCAAAGAAACTGCACGAAGAGCCGGTTGGCAAGGTTGTAACCTACTTATGTCTTCATTTACCGTCGTGCATTCAGAATAATGATAGAAACTTTTAATAAAATGTAACTCATCTCAAATCCTTATCCGCCGTGTAGTACGTCTTCCCCTTAGTGGCGAAACTATGAACCCTCGCGTACCCCCACGCTTGTGGAGAGGCTCCCGGACGATGCCCGGTTCTCCACGCAGCGAGTCCCCTATTGTAGATGGTCTTGAGGGTCTTTAGAGGTATCCCAGTGGCCTTCGAGATCTCTGGGAGAGACTTGACCTCTGGTCCATACTTTTTCCTAAACTTCTGGGTGTAGGAGGAGGTGCGGGTCTTGACCCCACTGTCTGTTTTGAAATCTTTGTAGTCCCTCTTGAGCATCTTCTTGTAGCGGGTCTCGACCTGCCCCAAGGTCTCAAGCCCCCTGAAGTACTTGAGGGGTGCATAGATTTTGCCCTCCGTTTTCCGCAACTGCCCAACCTTCTTGGTGATTTCGGCGTCTGAGAGAGGCATCTTACTTTTTATGAAGATTATAATTGTATACCTTGACTTTTACCCCACAATTTGGCTTCACCAATTAACATTCTAACTACAGGACGATACTTTGAAGAATTACTTATCAGACCTGTACCAGTTCTTGGTATTACAAAATATCGTGCGTTCTTACCAACACCGCCATATTTACCACTACGCATAGCAATTTCTCCATTTAAAAACTCATTATAACTTTTTATATATTGTTGAATATATTGCTTTTTACTGCTACCAAAACGAAAAACACCTCCACGCAAATAAGAATTTGTTGGACGTCTTTTGTATCTACTCCATCCTTCTGAGCAATCTACGAGAGGAAATATAAATTTAATATCATAATTTTTTAACCCTTCTTTAAATACATCAAATATCCAAGACGGAAATCCTGTACCACCAGTGGTTTCAAAAGAAATATTTTTACGTGCTATTATGGCATTTTTCATTAATAGATCCATTTGGTTTGGAATCGCAAGTCTTTTATTGAAACGTGTAGTAAAATAGGGTTTACTAAAATTTTCAGCATTTTTATTAGTGGCTTTATTTAAAATTTGGTTGATTTGTTCAGCTGTAGTAAGTCCTTTGGCGTTCAAAATTTTTCTAGAATCTTTCTTAAATGTGTTAAGACTTTCAACAACATCATCTACATTGATATCAATATAAGAGTTTAATGGGTGTCCAAAACTTTCAATAACACTTTTCACACCCCGAGAACCTTTACCGGATGCAGGTGGACCATATTTTATAATAAATACTGGTCTTTCCTGAGTTGGAACATTATTAAGTTTATTCACTTTGGAAAAAATACGTAATAGGTATTTTTGATTAATTGTTGTGTTATTCATTCTTACTTTTTATTGAGAAAATAGTTTAATTCCATTTTCAATTTATTTATCGCACGATTAGATACATTATATCTCTCGTTCTCGTCGCGCCCCTCCATGATCACCGCCACCGTCCATTGTAACGAACCCAGATTATTTAGTCCTCCCCCCGAAATTTTGCTTGTAATTGGAAAATATTTCTTTATAATACTTTTCATTTTCATTACTTCCTCATATGTCGCACTAGAATTTGAAGTGTTTCGTTTTATTGAACTCATATTTTTATTGAACATCATTATCGATTTGGGTTCGTATTTTTTTATCAGTTTATTTATCGAATTTAGAACAACTAAATATAATTTTTGTCTTTGTTTTATTTTTTTAAATTCTTTAATTGCGTCTTTTACTGTTTTAATTCTCTGATTAAGACCGCCTTGTAAACCCTGTCCCGACGAGATCGTGAACGATGGGGGGGTGGCCAGCTTCTCTAAAGAAGGGAATTTCTTTAGTAATTTTAAAACTTCCGAGTAATCGTACATATTACGCAACCCCCTTTCCATTTGATTTAATGATTTCGATGACCATTCATGCCATAATACATTTCGTAAATTAGAATTTTGCCACCTCCTGGTACCGTCAATATACTTTTGTTTGGTATTTTTGGATGGACCAAACATTATTTTTATAATATAATTATATTTTTTTGGATATTATCCAAACATCGGCATACCATCTTCAGTCATATTCATCTCTGTCCATAAATCTTCGACTATAAACTCTTTAGGTGGATTTGGAACTATATACTGTTCAAAAACAACACTAAATCTATCTACATTATGTTTACTTTCAATCTCTTCGGTACCGTGAAACATATCACCTCTAAATCTTACCATTTTTCCCACTTTAGGTTTAACCTTTTTAAATATTTCTTCTTCTTGATATTTTTTCAAAAAGAGTTCACCAGCTGTAAATTCTGGTGGTAAATTAATATACACCACAGATGTACATAGGGGCATATACTGCCTTCTTAACCAGTCCCGTTTTTTTATCATCCCATCGTAATGTCCTGGCATATACTGTCCACCAGACGCTGCAAAGTCTACCGGTGAAAAATAAACGATATTGGCTATAAATCCATTAGTCTTTGGTTCCTTTACGCGGATGAAAATATTGTATAAATCTTCTAGATCGTGATCAATAAAGTTTTGTTTTGTTTTTTCGTCGTCACAAAACTTCATACAGAAACCATTCATACTCATGGCTTTGTGTTTCGCTAGATGGGTTGCGATTTCTTTACATTTCGTTTTTGGTAGAAAATCATCATCTTCAATGAGCATTGGGTAATCTGGGGGGTGAACCATTTTATCACCATATTTCAGCCCTCTGAGGTCTTCATTTAAAAATCGATATACTAGAAGTAATAGTAATAACAGTAGTATATACATATCATTTATTACATTTTTTTGACAGAAATTTTACGGCGGTATGGATATCTGGGAACAGGTGATTCCCAAACTTTACACGCCCTGTGACGGGGTTGTAGTACCCCCTAAAATTAAGAAATTGACATCGATGCATTTCACCCATATAAAAAATACAAGATTATATTAGTGAGATAGGATGGGGCTTTCGATAATTATGGGAAATATGTTTTCAGGTAAAACTTCTGAGTTAATCAGACGACTTAAGCGTTTAAAGATCATTGGTAAGAAAATATTGGTTGTCAACTCTGCCAAGGATACCAGATCCCCGGATGAAGTTTTGAAGACCCACGACAATGTAAAGTTTAATTGTTTTAAGGTCTACGAACTTTTCGAACTCGTAAACAAGGAGGAATTTAATAACGCTGACATCATAGCCATCGATGAGGCCCAGTTCTTCCCCCGTCTCAAGAAGTTTGTGGATTGCTGTATGTGTGTAAATAAAGATGTAATCATAGCAGGTCTGGATGGAGATTCATTTCAAAATAAGTTTGGTGAACTCTTGGATTGTATTCCAATAGCATGTGAGGTTACAAAGTTGTCTGCTCTCTGTATGCGCTGCAAAGATGGAACACCGGGCCCTTTTACTAAGAGGATTGTAAAGAATCAAGAGCTCGAACTCATAGGGGGGAGTGATATGTATATAGCCACCTGTCGAAGGCATTTATAATTTTTTTCTGTTTATATAATAAATGCCACACTGTTACAGTAAAACCTCTGGGTATGACACCCAGGCTAACCAAATGTTCATTCCACCCGAACCAGTCAAGGATGAAAGTTCCAAGCGGGAATCCAATGCTTTTAAAATTCCCGATATGACTGTGGTTCAGATCGTTATCCTCGGTCTTATAATTGCGTACATGTATTCCTCTCGCAGCCGAGGTGCCCAGGGTATGGTTTTGGCCGGTATCATGTTGGCTATTGGTCTTTATCACATGTATGATCACCTCTACCGCGTCAAGCGTGGTCCAGAGCACCTTTTTTTCCTCCCAAAGAAGGAATCGTACGGTGGCTGTAAGACCTGCAGTATGTAAATTTTGTTAGTAAACTATAAGTATGCGTGTCCGTGTCACCCGTAGTCCAGACAAAAAGAAAAAATTCAGAGCAACTCTAGAAGATGGTAGGACAGTGGATTTTGGTGCGAGTGGATATTCGGACTACACCAAACATAAAACACCTTCGAGAATGCGATCCTATGTGTTGCGTCACGGTGGTAGAGTTCCTCGGCGCACGATAGCGGAGAGAGACCCCAAAAAAATACAAAATATGATGCTCAACGTAACCACCAGTAGTAAGGAGAACTGGGGGTTAAGTGGAGTGGGTAGTGCGGGTTTTTGGTCACGTTGGTATTTGTGGAGTTTTCCAACCTTTGGGGGTGTGAGGGACTTTATGAAAAGTGAGTATGGTATAGTTATCCGCGAATGATGACATCCATCTTATCAAAAAATGTAACCATAATATCAAGGGTCTTATATTTTTCAGATCCTATATATGTTTCAATCAAATCGTCTTTGCTCTTAAAAAAGCCCGTCATTTTTATTTCCTCTTCTTCTTCATCTGTAAATGATTCGAGTTCATTTATGTAGTGTGACAATATTGTTCTAACTTCAACAACATTTTCACCCTTCCAATTTTCTAGTATATCTTTAATTTTATCTAGATTAAATCGCTTCACGATAGATTCAACTATACAATTTTTAGAAATGATAAGTAGATCCTTTCCGGTTTCGCCGCCAATGTAGGAACTGAAAATATCTTCAGTTGATTTTATACCCATAAGACTAAACACGTGGGTATTTTTTTGTATTTTCATTCGATGGAATTCTCTGGAAAAGTCATTCATAATTTTTATAACTTCATCTGCATGTATACTACCATTTTCCCATTCTCTAGGAATTTTTTTAAGACGATTGAGTTTAAATTTCCTTATAATGTGTGGTTCAGTTTTAGGGATAAACCCTAATTCAAAAAGACATACTGTGATAATCGGTATAATCATATTAAAATATAAAACTAATTCTTTATCTCCAAAAAATCTTTAAAAGTTATGATAGTTCTATGTTCAATCATCCGCGCAATTTCATATTCTTCTTCGGTCATATCCTCGTATGATAATTGTGCTTCACTATATACTCGTTTTATGTAGATGTCTACATCATCCAAGTAAAGGAGAAATCTTATTAATTCATCTTCGGACACAGTATCCAATTCTAAATCAAATTTAGAATCCGAGAACCAGTGTCTAGGAGTGCCGATAGCATTGGTATCATATACAAGAAACTTTCTTGAAATAAAAGTTTCAACTGTTCCGAATGGTTGTATACCAATTTCGTCAGATAAGTAGGACGAGGCCATGAGAACATGGATACCTCTACTTATCTTACGAAGAAAGTTTTTTTTGGTGTCGTTCATTTTTGTTTTTATAACATACTTCAGAACTTAGGTGTTTAAAGATTACAAAATATTTTGGGGTATGACTGAATTCAAAGATGATCTACGTGAAACAAATATGTTGATTAGAGAAGTTATTCTCCCCCAACTTGTAAGAATAGAAGCGGAACTTGTATCTTTACGTAAACATGTGTGGCCGTATGTACAATCCAAAAAAGAGGGGAACATATTATCGGATATGGAGGAAAAGATTGATTTTTTAAAACTTTTAGATGAGGATACGGTACACGATTTATTAATACGTAAAGCGCGGGTTTCATCTTCGAGATCGGGGGTATACACCAGGGAATTTGATATAATTAAAAATCATTTTTGTTAAAACAGGGACCTATAGGTGCCGGCTATGTAATACACATCGATAAAACCCAACTTTTTCAATTTTTCTGCGGCGCGCCTTGCTCTCTGTCCAGTATTACAGTAAACGAGTAATCCCTTTTCGGGAAGTTTGGATGTCGTTTTTCTACTAATACGATTGGTTGGTATATGTATAGCTTTGGGGTAGTGTCCAACGTTATATTCAAATGTCGTTCGTACATCTATGACCGCCTTTATTTTACCTGATTTTATCATTTCTTTGGCACGTTTTCCAGAAACGAGGGACTTACCTGTATACGTGTAAGCGGTTAAAGCTGCTATAAAACTAAATAAAAGTATAAGCATTCTTATTTAGTATATAGATTTTATCTTTGCCGAGGGAAGTGTAGAAGACTAAATACGTATTACAAAACTACCATTTTACGGAATCTTAATTAATTTATACATTGGCGACCCACTCTTACTGTACTTGTACAGTTTAACTGCATCATCCCATTTTTTATATACATCTTTAAGTAGATGCTTCGTCTTCCTCTGCATCTTTTCCGGATCGCAACCCCGTCGAGCCCTCTGTAGGGCACCTATGACTGTTTTTTTGTTGTCTTGGTCCGACTTATTTATAAATTTATTAAGCTTAACCCGTACACGCGCATCGTCAGGTTTAAGCTCCTTTAGGCGTTTCACTTCTGTGGTCAGGATTGAAACCTGGATTTGTAGGGAAACTGTTTGTTTCTCTGACTGTTTGCGTTTCATATCGGCCTCTAAAGCCAATCTAAAACATTCTCTTGAAGTTTGAATTGCCTTTTTTATGAGGGTTTGGCTTCTAGTGTTGACTGATAGAGCATTTTTGATTACAGAGGTTGTTCTGGTACGCGACGTTTTCACCATATTTACTTAAAAATTTGGGAGAAAAAACTAACTTAGGTTTTAGTTTCCGAACGCAACGCCACCCATACCATTCTTGATGCGGAGGATATTATAGTTGACCGCATAAACCCGGTGAAGCGCGTTACCACCCGTGGGTCCAACGACCGAGAGTTTGGCATTATCGATGCGGGAGAAGTTGAGGGTACCAGTGGGCTGCATCTTACTCAAGTTGAGACAGAATGGCCATGTGAAGGTGGGAAGATCTTCGAGAACGTCATCTGGGAGATCTGTGCTATGCATTTCTGGAACGACTGTGTGGTGATAGACGTTGGATGTATCCTCGAAGAGGGGAACACCGTTGATGTAGAGAGACGACTTTTGGAAAGTGAATTCGGAATCCCAATCATTACCCGTAGCCTTACCGGAAACGAGGTGAATAGATTTCACTGGGTGGTTAAAATAGGTAAGATCAATCTCGGTGTCAGTGCTAGAGGCAAGTTGGTACTGAGTTTGGGTGATGAGGAGTTCATGCTCGTTATCTGTGAAATACTTGCGTTCGTCTGTGTCTATGTAGATGTAGTTACCCCAAACCTTTGGGCTACCGGTGGGAGTGTATCCGTCACGGCATTTGATGCGGATCTCCACGTCGTGGTACTGGAGGGCCACCAAAGGGAGAACCTTGGTCCAATCCTCACCGAAGAAGAAGGGAATCATGAAGTGGTCACCACCGTGGTTGGACTTTTTGTTGTTGGTTGTAACGGCACAGGAAGCCTTAGCCGCGTTGTCACGGAGAAGTGGGTTATGGACACCCTGAATAAACAGAGAATCCAATTCCGACACCTTTTGTCCACCAATCCAGAGACCAAATTCTGTTGGACCGGCAGCGTCCGTCGAAAAGAGACCATCTGGGTTGGTCTGAACATTTGAAATGAGATTGTCTTCGATCCATATGTAACTCATGAGGTCACCCTTGGAGCGGATTGGGATCACAACCTCGTTATTGGCACCAAAGGTACCGATGTAATCTAAGCGCTCGGGCTTCATCGCAAAATTGGTATACCGTTTATAGTTCTGACGGAAGAAACTAACTTCGGGGTCTCCCGTAATGTATACATCCTGGGCACCCACTGACACGAGCTCGATTAAAGCAGCAGACATTTATTAATAAATGATATTAAAAATTGGGATAGATAGTAACATATGGTGGTTGTACAAGCGTTGACCTGGGAAGCTCGGGATGAACCTGACGATGACATGACAGGAACCGTGGGTGAACATATTATCAGTATTTTTGGTAAAACTGAAACTGGTAAATCTGTGTGTGTAACAACTACGTTTACGCCCTACTTTTTTATTAAAATTGATGGGCGTATGATACCTTCTGAACTTTACGATAAACTTACACGGAAATGTCCTGAGTGTATTGAATCATATAGTATCGTGGAATCTAAAGATGTATGGGGTTTTCAGAACAATAAAATTTTCAAATTCATGAAAGTCAATTTCAAAAATTTACAGAGGCGTCGTCGGGTTGACTACTTTTTGAACAAAAATAAAGTCTATCTTACAACGGGTGAGTTTAGTGCTAAGGTGTACGAGTCTAATTTAGATCCCGTTTTACGCCTGATGCATAGAACTGGTATTCAGTCTACTGGGTGGTTTGATACTGGGGATAAATGTGTTAGATCTCATCTATCAACTGCATCGATTGACCTGTTTTGTAACGACTGGACAACCTTAAGACCTGTCGCGCGTGATGATATTGCTCCATTTGTCGTTGCTTCCTTTGATATTGAATGTAATAGTTCCACTGGTAAATTTCCTGATGCGAATGTTAGCGGTGACGCGTGTTTTCAGATAGCTGTTTCGCTCTGTACATTTGGTAACGATGAACCCTATGAAAAGGTTTGCTTCTGTTACAAGAAAACGGATGGACCCGACACCCGGAGTTTTGATACAGAGCGGGAAATGCTCGAAGCTTTTGGTCGCTACTTACATGAGAAGGACATTGACATTTTGACGGGTTGGAATATATTTGGTTTTGATCTCTCATACATTTACAATCGAGCTATAATATGTGGTTGTGATAGCGCATTTTACCAAATGAGTAAAATTAAAAATTACACTTGTAAAATCTCAATCAAAAAGCTGAGTTCCAGTGCTTTGGGTGATAACATGTTGAAACTTCTTCCCATCCCTGGGCGTTTTGTGTTTGATATGTTCCACGAAGTAAAAAAAGGGTACAAGTTAGATTCTTACAGTCTCAACAACGTATCAAAGTTATATCTCGGTGACCAGAAAATTGATATGTCCCCAAAGGAGATGTTTGTGCGTTACAAGGAGGGTGACGCTAAAAAGTTGGGTGAAGTTGCAGAGTATTGTATCAAGGATACCTTACTTCCACACAAATTACTGAAGAAGATGTGTACGTTACTGAATCTTCTGGAGATGGCGAAGGCTACGTGGGTTCCTCTCTGCTTTCTCGTAGAAAGAGGGCAGCAGATAAAGGTCTTCAGTCAGCTTACAAAAAAGGCTCGTGAGCTGAATTTCAAGGTACCCACAATTAGGTACGGCGCTTTACCCGAAGAACCCTACGAGGGTGCGACGGTTCTCGACGCCCAGAAGGGTGCGTACTATACACCCATTACAGCTCTAGATTTTGAGGCTCTGTATCCATCTATCATGATGGCCCACAACCTTTGTTATTCTTCTTATGTCATGGACGAGAAGGAGTATGGAAACATTCCGGGTATCAACTACGAAACGTTTAAAATTGGTGATAAAACGTATAAGTTTGCACAAGATGTTCCAAGTCTTTTACCGAGTGTTTTATTGGAACTCAAACAGTTTCGTAAAAAGGCTAAGAAAGATATGGCTGCGGCGACGGGTTCTATGAAAGAGGTGTACAACGGTAAGCAGTTAGCATACAAGATCTCTATGAACTCTGTGTATGGTTTTACAGGGGCTGGTAAAGGTATTCTTCCATGTGTTCCGATTGCCTCTACGACGACGTGTAAGGGGCGAATGATGATCGAAGACACTAAAAACTACGTTGAGAAGAACTTCCCTGGCGCGAAGGTGAGGTACGGTGACACTGATTCAGTCATGGTTGAGTTTGACGTGGGTGATCGGAAAGGGGAGGAGGCTGTTAAATACAGTTGGGAAATTGGGGAACGTGCTGCGGAAGAATGTAGTGCCCTGTTCAAGAAGCCAAACAATTTGGAGTTGGAGAAGGTATATTGGCCGTACTTTCTATACTCTAAAAAGAGATACGCTGCCAAGTTGTGGACGAAGGGTAAGGATGATCAAATGCACATGGACTATATAGACATCAAGGGTCTCCAAGTTGTTCGTAGGGACAATACACCTCACGTGAGGGAGGTGTGTAAGGAGTTGTTGGATGTTGTTCTCACATCGAGTGACCCTGGTCCACCGACCGAGTTGGCCAAGGAAAGGGCTATTGAACTACTCTCAGGTGACGTTCCAAATGACAAGCTTGTGCTAAGTCAGAGTCTATCAGACTCTTACAAAGTCAATGGAAATTCGGTTTCGATAAATAGTTCGGACAGTGTAAATATAAACCAAGCACATGTTCAGGTTGTCGTGAAAATGCGGGAGAGAAAGCCCGGGTCGGAGCCCCAGTCTGGTGATCGGGTTCCCTACTTACTTACTAAGACTGGAGACCCGAAGGCTAAGGCATTTGAGAAGTCGGAGGATCCCAAATTTGTAGAGGAGAATGACATTCCGGTAGATTATCACTATTACTTTGAGAATAAGTTTCTAAACCCCGTATGTGATTTACTCGAACCCCTATTTGATAATGCAAAGAGGGAGATATTTGGTGAAATAATTGATCAACACAAGCCACCCAAGAAAAAGAGAGAACCCGCAATCAGTACCATGAAAAAAGACCAACTTATGGAGGAGTGTAGACGTATTGGTGTAGACGACACGGGTAAAGCATCGGAACTTCGAGATAGAATCCGAGGGTTCAGGTTAAAGAAGGATGAAAGTGTTGATGACCTATTTAAAAAATTCGAGCATTCTATTACAAAGGATGAGTTGGCAGGAACGTCTCAATACATTTGTTGAAGCTGAAATTCAGGAGCGTGTGAATCTAGCTATAAATGAAACTTTCACGATCATTTCAAAAAAACATGCCATCCCCATGGAAATTCTTTTGAGGGACGCACCACAATCATTTTCCATCACGACGTGTAAGGGTGTCAAGTCTAATGGACAACGATGTACATTCAACGGTCAAGGTCAATATAATGGGTACTGTAAACATCACGAGCATCAGGGTAGGAGAATACAACAGAGAAGCTTACCAAGTACAAATAAGCATACACACGGACCTGAAATAATGTTCTCAAAAGAATGTCCAGAGTGTGTAAAATCTAAGGGGCTTATAGATTTGGATTCCATGTTATGTAATGAGTAAATCCGATATTCTGCTATCTTCAATAAACAATTTTTACAACGACGAAAAGAATAAAACTAAACTATTAAACATACTTGATAAAACGACGGGTATATCTTTAAGAAATCTAGAATGGTTTATTACAAACTATTCGAAAAAAAACAACATATCCTACACCACCAAGGATGGTAAATTTTTCACGGTACACTGTGCATACAAATCTAGCTTAGATGGGTACAGTAAGAAACTATTTGATCCATTTTGTAGATCTCAAAAGTTTGGGTACATCATACCAGGGACATCTCATGAAATTCAGACAACGTTGGCGCAGTTGAATTTCATCAAATGGTGTATCAAGAATAACATCATAGACTACATCAGTGATCATCGTATATCCCTATTTAATAAGCAATCGACATAAAACCGTTTTCAAATACAAATGTTTGATATCCGGTATAGTACATGTGTAGCGCGTATGTTTTTGTAGCTACGTCTACCAGAGACCCCGAAGAGGTGTCAAGTTTGACTTCTATGGATGTCTTATCCGATTGTATTTGACTAAAGTCCAAGTTCCCCGATGGTTCCACATTTATCGGATTCATCGAGAAACTGTAGGTGTAAATATTTCTGTAAGGTCTTGCCAGTCTATGTTTGTACGGGATGAGGTACTTGAAATAATTGTGATTCGTTTTCGTGATATTTGGTAGCTTACTTCCATTGATGAAAAAGTTTGCACTTTCTAGAATGGGGTAGAAGAATGTCTGAGTCTCATCAAAATTGACATTGGATGAGAAATTAAAACGGTTTTGTGAGTAATATGTTTCACTGTTTGTTTCAACACCCTTCGGTTGACTATCATCTTCGAAATCCGTATTCCTCAAAAACCAATGAATACATTTTACAGGAATATTGGGAACGAGATTATTATTGATAGTATCCGAATTAAAATCACTCACCACTGTCGGGTGTTTTCTTACCAAATCTGTAATCAACGTCTGCCTTTCACTGGCTAGATACTTTCGTTCTTCTGGACTTACCGTGATTTCTTCGGTTATTAAATTGAATGATGGTAACTGAAGATTGTCGGTCGTTTCAGTAAAAAATTCTTGTCGGTGGAACACAAATTCAAATTCAATTTTTTGCCGATATACGGCACACAAAGGGAAGTAGGGACGATTTGGTTTATTCGAAGAGTGTTCATCACTCGCATACTTTCTCGAAAAGAAAAAGTGTAGAGGTATAACCAACTCAGATTTATATTGGGATATACTGCTACTTTGGGTGGAATCATCATATCCGATACTTCTATTTACAAGAAATCTATTTGCTACCTTTTCAGACATCTCCAAGTATAATTCATCATATATAACCCCCCAGTCGTCATGAATTGTCTCAACTTCCAGGTCATCTACAAACATTGTGACACTCTTGAGAATGTGACGACCGAGTTGATCAGCGTAATTGCCATTTGTTAAACCAGGCATATTTATACGCAACCACATGTTACTCAAAAGGTCTCCCATGTTGGTGGGATTAAATTGAACTTTTAAACTTTGAGCAAATGGCCACTTCGGGACTTGACCAGGATTTATAACATTGCGATTTCTGTGATACTTTCTAAATTCCGAATGTCTTTGTGGGGCTTTGTAATTAAAGAAAGACTCGTCTGGATCGTTGGAAAGCAGGTGAGTGTCCTGTTTTCCAATAGCATTGAGGGAAATCTTAGCAGCTTCACCCATACTTACTATTGTTTATATATTTTTAATATCCATTTTCCACATTGTGAGGTGACTGGTTTTCATTATACGTTCCAATTCTTCGTTCGCTTCTTTAGACTCCTTGAGGAGGGAAGCCACAGACTCCTCGGTATACTGCACCGTCTTGATGTTGAGGAGGTAGTCGTAGTTTCCCTCAATTTTTGGGAATGTCTGGGACATCTCAGCCTCCAAGTCCTTCTTCTTTTTCTTGAACACCACGAGGTCCCCCTCTATGACCATAGAGACAAACTTGGCGCGGTGACCACACATCACAGCCCTCTTCTGTAACACATCTACAAGGTGTGCCTTTCGCTTCTTGTAGTGTTCCAAACGGAGTTCCACAAAGTCTCTGAGAATTTCTTCAGCATTCGCATACTTGTGGATACCCCTAGTTGGGTGGAAGAGGTGCATGTTCGATGTGTGGAATGTCTTCTTCATCTTGAGGTCCTTAACCAAGTCCTTCCCGGTGTAGCCGAAGATTTCGAAATCCACATCCTCCGTGGTACTGTTGTTCGTGTAGCTGTTGATCATCTTCTTTTCCACAAGTGTGTCTAGGTACTCCTTGTAGTCCTGGGTCCACCTCCCGGGTGGAAGCTCGGTGACTTTGAGCCTGGAACCAGTGTCCCTGTAAATACCCTCTGTGATCCATAGACCGGTGTCATCCTTGTAGACCCGTCCCTTGAAACCCCTAAACCATGGTTTCATCTCGATAAGGTTTTCACCTTCCAAAGTTCTCTTGATGTTCTCCTTGATATCTTCGGGGTTGAATGGAGGTACGTAGCAACTGAAACCCGTACCGATACCCTCCGTTCCATTCACCAGAACCATAGGTAAGGTGGGCATGTAAAAGTCTGGTTCGATGGGGCGTCCATCATCGTCGAGGTAGTTGAGAACTGCATCATCCTTGGGATCGAAGAGTTTCCGGGCCTCCTTGGTCAACTTGGTGAAGATGTACCTCGTTTGAGATGCATCCTTCCCACCCATCAACCTGGTTCCGAACTGACCACATGGTTCGAGAAGGTTGATGTTATTGGACCCCGTATAGTCGTTCGCCAACTTGACGATCGTATCCGCGAGGGAGACTTCACCGTGGTGGTAGGCACTCTTTTCAGCCACATAGGCTGCCAACTGTGCCACCTTCATCTCATCCTTGAGGTTCTTCTGAAAACAGGAATACATAACCTTCCGCTGAGAGGGTTTGAGACCATCAGCCACATGAGCGATTGATCGCTTTAGGTCTGCGAGACTGAAGTTCACCAGATCCTTGTGAACAAAGTCTGTAATGTCAAGTTGCTTCACATTTCCATAGGGAACCTCAAGTTCCGAAGCCTCCTTGGCTGTACTGTCTAGGAGCCAGGTCTTCCGTGAATCAGCCATCTTCTTGTCAAACGCAAGAACGATCGACGTGTCAGTCATCACATCCATGTCAAACTTGACTGTGAGATCCTGAATCTTCTTGAAGTATTCCCTCGCTTCCACAGATGTTGAGGTACCCAAACCCTTGTAGTACTTGATTTTCCACCCAGCCTTCCCAGAACCATACCAGTTTCGGAAAGCTGAATCAGTGTAAAAAGACATAGTCTCTGAACCCTTGGTTGCCTTGATGATTGGGGTCACCATAGAGACGACAAACCCCAATTTGAGGAGACTTGGCCAGAAGTAGTGGATCATGTTTAGGATGAGACCCTTGATGTGGGACCCATCGTTATCTGCATCAGTCATGATCATGAGCCTCCCGTAGCGGAGTTCGGACACATCTTTGTAGTCCTTACCCTGTTGGAGACCCAAAATCTTCTTGAGATCGTTGAACTCCTGGTTCGATGAGAGTTGAGCCACTGAGACATCCCTCACATTCTTACACTTCCCACGGAGGGGGAAGACCCCGTAGTGGTCCCTTCCAACCACAGAGAGACCCGCGACCGCCAAGGTCTTCGCTGAATCACCCTCTGTCACAATGAGTGTACATTTCCCAGACTGTGCGGTGCCAGCCTTGTTCGCGTCGTCCAACTTGGGGATCCCTGTAATCTTAGACTTCCGGGCACCGTCAGACTTTTTGAGTTCCTTCATCTCCTTAAACTTCGAGAGTGCCAGAAGTTCATCTTGAATCCCAGTCTTTAGGGCATTCTTGATGAAGTTCTTCGGGGGATCAAACTTTGAGCCAAAGTCTTGGGACTTTGAGGTGCATTCAGACTTGACCTGGCTCGAGAACGTTGGGTTCTCGAGGGTCGCCTTGACGAAGATGTTGAACGTGTTCTTAACCTGTTGGGGCTTCAGTTTGATCTTCTTCGCCATGTCCTCGATGATTCCATTGGCCACTAGGGATGCCACGTGATCCACATGGTTCCCACCCTTAGTCGTGCAGATACCATTTACGAAGGACACCTGTTCCATACCATTCTCAGCTGGACCGATACATACAGACCACCTGTCAGATACGACGGAGCACACATTCTCAACACCCTCGTGCATCTTTGCGTAGGCTTCAAAGGACGTCTTTGGGAGAACATCTCCATTGAACTTCACCTTACAGTTGGGGGTCGTACAGATGTTTGCATCCCAAACCCTCTTTTGGAAAATCTGGTAAATTGACTCGTCCATCTTGGACATCCCAAATCTCTTCCAGTCAGGGGTGAAAGTCACAGACACAGATGACGTGGCACCCGAGTGCTTCTTGATCTTGGGTTGGTGACAGGTTGTCATGTTGTTGGACCACCCCTGTGTGTAGGTCTGCTTCACTTCGTGGTCCTTGATGATCACAGAGAACTCTGATGAGTAAATGTTAGTCAACTTGGCACCATAGCCGTTGCGACCACCAACGACACGCTTTTGGTTGTCATCGTAGTTGGTGCTCGTGAGGAGGTGACCGAAGGTGAGTTCAGGGTTCCATAGACCCTCCTTCTCATGCATTCGGACACCGATACCACCAAGGGGTCCGTTGTTCTCGATCGTAACAGAGCCTTGGTCCTTGTCGATAGAGACGGAGATGGAGGTTACACCCTTGGGGTGGAGGGAGTTGCGGTCGATCGCATTGACGAGGATTTCATCAAAGATTTTCAAGAGAGCTGGGGAATACTTGAGATTCTTCTTGGTGAATGCATCACCTTGGAGAACCCAGTAGTGTTCCGTGCCAAGTTCAACTGGACCGACATAGGAATCAGGTCTCTTGAGAATGTGCTCGATGTGGGTGAGCTTTTGGACGCTCTCCATTTAGATATACTTATTACAATTCAAAACTCTAACTTAGGTTTTCATTCATCATCCCCACTATCATTTTCCCAGATGAGCTTTTCACAGAGAAACTCGGACAAACAGTCTACATCTTCGTCCACCTCAAGGTCCACGTCACCATCATTCGTGAAGTGATGAATAAACTTGAATGGAACTGGGGAACCTCCCTTTATAATAACCCCTTCCCATGCTTTAAATTGTTTGTATGGATTTTCAGTATCCTCTTTTACTTTATTAATGTCTTCCCATTCTTCATATTCATCAATGTATTGTTTAAAATCTGTATCATAACATTCGTAATAGCATTTTTGTACTTTCACATCCCACCACTCGTCTTCGGTGAATGGGTCCTCCACTTCCAGGTTCATTGGTTTAAAGTTTTTAACATCGAAACGGGTGGGCAATTTTTTCAGTTCAGTGATATAAGATTCGGGAGGGATAGTCATTTTGATATATTTATTACAATTCAAAACTTTAACTTAGGTTCAAACTTTTTTTTACGATAAGATGTCCCAACACCGTTGACAAGTCCACGGGTTCATAACAGACCTACTATAAGAAAGCCCAACACAATTTTGTAAATACCAATCATCACAATCATCACATTGCACCCAACCCTGAACGTCATTTACATTTCCACAACCACATGCACATGTTTCATCATCGTATATAGACCATTGTGTAGATAGATCTGATAATGTGATTTTAGATCCCACGTAATTCGGGTTACGTGTGTGCGAGCCTAAAGCTCTAGAGGGTACTAAATCACAAGGACGTATAGTCTCATATTTAGCCCAGTGAACATCAGTATATGCGTCATTTTCCACGTTATAGTATACTATTAACCAGTCAATCTTGTCGCGATTACGAATACTTTTCAACCTTGTTTGGTAGGCAGACGCGAGAATATTATTAGTATGATATAGAGAATACGACGATGGTTTACCCTTTTTTGCTTTCACTTGATAAGAGATCCCACATTCGGGGTTGGAACAGTCAAAGTCTTTCAACTTCGTGTTCTGAGAGCACTTATTTAACAAACAACCACATCGAAAACATAAAATGTTATCCTCAACAAAACACTCAGCTGCTTCCCCGTAAATACGGGGAGGACTTTTCCAACCCAGTTTGGATTTTACGATATTTACATAATGTGAAACACTCATTTTGATATACTTATTACAATTCAAAACTCTAACTTAGGTTCAAACTTTTCACACACCTTTCTAAATCTGTATATACTCTTTTTAAAAATGTAAATTTTTTTACACCAATCTGTAAGGATTTGGGGTTTGGGTATATTGTTAGAAATGTATTCTAAATATTCTATATATTCTTCTAGTCTTATTTTAAATTTAAATATATAAACTTTCTCTTCCAATGTGAGTATCCTTTTATACTTGATGAATGGTATACAAGAACGTTTGGGTTCTTCGATAACAGGTTCTTTAATGTTTTCGAGATTATAAAAATCATAGTCGATACAGTCTAGACTGTGGCGTGAGAGAAAATCTAAATTATTTATGACTACAACTTTCATATATTTTTGAATTTTATCCAACCTTTTTACATGTTTTGTGTGTATTAAAATTTTTCGAATGAAATCATTCCATTTGATCAGGTTACATGTTTCTGTACCAAGTTTAAACCAGAAATTATAATTTGGAATAATTCTAACTTCTTCTCTACACATAGGACATGTAGAAGTATCGCGTAATCTTTTCGCACCACACGATATACACTTATTATCAATCCATTCGTTTAAACATTCCCCGTGATATTTGTGACCACACGGTAATGATATTATACATTTGTTTGAATAGTCACAGCATATACTACACTCAAATGTTTCATCTAATGGTTCTTCGGATGCCTGAACATAATGGGGAAGCAGGTATTCATTAATTTCACACACCGGTATTTCCATATATTTATACACAATTTAAACTTTAACTCACATTCTATACTCACTCTTCTCCTTGTCTGAAAGTTTCCCCCACTCTTCACCAAGTTTTTTACCAATCTCACGGAATTTGAGTTCTGGATTGGCGGTGATGATCTCGGGACGTTTCTCCTTACAGAAGGCAAAATAGGGATTGACTTTCTTAACGGGCTCCTTCTTCTCGACAGGTTCTTTCTTCTTGACAGGCTCTTTCTTATTGACAGGCTCTTTCTTATCGACGGGTTCCTTCTTCTTGACAGGCTCTTTCTTCTTGACAGGCTCTTTCTTATCGACGGGTTCCTTCTTCTTGACGGGTTCCTTCTTCTTGGTGGGCTTCGTCACTGGAGTTAATAGTTTACAAATAATAAGAGTGGCGGCTATAATAAGGGTGGTT
>Ga0209832_1000777_pt1 | contig 18361 bp, 10 predicted proteins | sample COGITO_mtgs_1104_2_FD_185516 | JGI IMG/M metagenome (GOLD analysis project Ga0209832, IMG submission 185516) | Pelagic marine microbial communities from North Sea - COGITO_mtgs_110407 (SPAdes) (version 2) | ecosystem: Environmental > Aquatic > Marine > Epipelagic ...
TTCAAGTTCATTTAATATTTCAAGTCGACTACTATTAATATCTGTACTCCAGGATTTCGAAGGATCTCCTTTTCGCATAACCTTTAGACGTGCAGCCTCTTCTCTGCCCACTCCGTTATCAGTGATGACACATTCTACTTTCCCATTTTTCATATCTAATGCTATTGTAATCAAGCCATCCTTCACAAGGTTACCCACTCCATGGATGACCGTATTTTCAATGAACGGTTGAAGTAACATCGGTGGTATCAAAATCTCATCTGTATTCACATCTTCACTAATAATTATTTCATATCGAAATTTATCAGAATACCTCGTCAATTCAAGATTTAGATACATCTCAAGAAAAGTAATTTCTGCTGTCAGAGTAATATATTTCTGTGCCGAGTTGTTCAGTACAGATCTCATCAATGAAGAGAAGTCAGACAGAAAGTTCAAGGCTGGTACAGGATCTTTGTCCAGAATAAAATACTGAATTGAGTTTAATGAGTTAAAGATAAAGTGAGGATTAAGCTGAGAACTCAATAGCATAGATTGATATTGCAAAGCTAAATCTCTTTGGTCTTTCAATTTTTCCTTTTCAGAATTAAGGTCTTTCTGTTGTTTCAGAATCAGCGCAGTGGAATTAACTCTTTCGATCAAACCTGCTAATTGTCGAGCTACAAACCCAAGAAATTCAACAGATTCTTCTGTGTATGCACGCTCATCATCATATGACTGAAGCGCCAAAACTCCAAAAACCTCTTCATCCTGTATGAGCGGAACACCAATCCAACTTTTAGGTATTTCATCGTAGTCTTGGATTCTTCCTTCTATAGAATTCAGAATGTCCTGCCCTTTTATCAACATAGGTTTTTTTGATATGAGTACTTGTTCTGTTAAACCTTGACCAAACTCTCTATCTATATAAGTTTTAGCATTACATTCCTCAATATTCTCATCCTTGTAATAGGGAAAAGTGATTCCATTTGTCTTTTTGTCATAAAGAGCGAGATATAAGCTTTTGGCTGGAATAACTTTCGCCAATTCATTATGAATTATTCTTGATAAGGAGTTTATACTTCGAATTTTAGAGCTTGCTTTCCGAGATATAGTAAACGTAACTTCTCGAATTAAATCAATCCTCGTACGTTGCGTAATATCCCTACCATAGATGTTTACATAATTATGCTCTTTAACTGGGCGAATTGAGAAGGAGTAAAAATTATCGCCTATCTTTTTCTCAATCTCAACTATTTTATTGAGACTTATTGCCTTCTTTACAGTATCGCTATAAAACGGAATTAACTTATCCGAGTCAAGTGTGATATGTTTTATCAATTTGGAACCTGCTTGATTCACAAAAATCACCTGATTACTGCTATCGATTCTCAAAACCGGATTAGGGTTCTCTTCGGGAATACGGGCCCAAGCTTCAATTTGAACTTCAGCATCTTTGAGTTTTGTAATGTCAATTATAGTTCCTTCCATGAAGGCCTCTTTTCCATTCTCTTTAACTATCGAGGCGTTTTCCAATACACGAATTGTGCGACCATCATTTAATAATAATTGACTTTCGAAACCGGTTAGATTTCCACCATTTATTGCGAGCTTTTTATAAAAATCATGGGCATCAACGTGTTCATATAATAAGCCTATATTTTTCTCAAGCACTTCCTCTCTTGACTTGAATCCAATAATTTTTGCAAAAGAGTCATTACACTCAATAATCACATTATCAATAGTCGCCCTGTAGACTCCAGCTAAATTTCTCTCAAACAATAATCGATACTGCTCTTCGCTTTTAGTAAGCTCATTCTGAGCATTTCTTCTATCGGTTATGTCCGAAGAGTAGCCCGCCATTCTTAGAACTTTATCATTTTCTTTAATTGGAAATGCTCTTTCATGAATCCATCGTGTTTCACCACTTGGATCTATAATTCTAAATTCAACATCATAGTTTCCAGATTCTGCCTTGGTTCTATACTCTTCTGCAACCCATTTTTTATCCTCTACATGAATATAAGACAACCAATCCACATCATTTATTGTAATAGGATGTGGGTGCCCATAAATAGTTTCATAGGCAGGATTGACGTAAACCACTTCTTTTGTTTCCCAATCGGTAAGCCAGAAAGCTTCTTGGATAGATTCAGTTAGTTGTCGAAACTTCTGTTCACTTGCTTTTAAGGCGGTATTCGCAGTAATTCTGTCCGTAATGGAAGTATGCGTTATCACTACGCCTTTTCCATTTCCAAAAGGGGTAACCCTCAACGTGAACCACTTTTCTCCTTTACCCTCACTAGATTGATAATCGGCATAAAAGTATTTTTCCTTTCTCTCCATCACCGTGATAATACCATTGTAGATAGGGGCGGAAAATTTGTCAGTGTCCATAGATGCTTTGATTTTAAGCATATAATTCTCACCTTTCTTTGGTCTAGTCGTTTTTTTCTGTTTTATAGTTTCAGAGTATCTATCCCAAGCTTCATTAGTTGCAAAAACAACACCATCAGAATCCAACACCCCAATATGAGTTGACAGTGAAGAAAGAATTCCATTTTTCAATTGTTCACTATCATTGATGATTTTTTCAGCTTCCTTGCGCTCAGTTATATCAGCTCCGATACTGATTAAAGCTTTCCCAGGTGCAATTGTATCACGCCATAGAATACAATGCTCTTGGTCATTCTTATCCGTAATCCAAGTTTCGTAGGGTTTGGTAATTAGCACCTTTCCATTTAACACATCTTTTATATAGGTTCTCTTTTCCAGAATCTCTCGCGATGTTCTATCCGTATTAATGAACAAGTTGTTGCTCAAAATTTCCTCCTGCGTAAAACCCAATTTTTCAGAAATGGAATTACTGACATAAAATATATCGCCCTTTGTATTTGCCGCAAAAATAAAGTGTCCAATATTTTTTAATATAGTATCTGAGAGTAGTAATTTTTGCTCAGACAGATTATTACTGAGCCTGCTGGTAAATTTTCTATTGGTAATATCCTGTATTGTTCCTACCATTCTAATAGGTTCCCCATTGTCATCGCGGTAAACAGAACCTTGTGAGTGAATCCATTTTAATTGTCCTTTATTGCAATGAATTCTAAGCTCCAAATCAAAAGATATGTCATCTGCCAAGATATCATCTATGGCTTTAAGAACCCTAACTTTATCATCTTTATGAATCGAATCAATAAATAATTGATGAGTTGGCTTTACACCTAATGGCTCATATCCAAATATTCTGAATTGTTCATCAGACCAATGCTCAGTGTTATCAATAATATTCCAATCCCAACTGCCAATTTTCGCAATGCTCTGAGCTCTTTTCAGAAACTCTATCATTTGGTCAGTAGATTTATCTTTAGTTATAGTTAGGCTTTTCATAGTTATATCTGCAGGTTTCATTTGCGTTAATAAATTAACACGGTACTTTTCTTGAGCTGGGTAAGTTTAATCCCAATTTAAAGATAGATTATTTTTTGAACTGAAATTACAAATTAATTTTGAGCTTTCAGAATAAATCAGTTCTTATACGAAATTATCTGTTGCTCAAAATCTTCATTAATTCTTCTTTCTTTCTAACGGAGACATTTACTAAGGAGTTATCGGATAAAATCACCTGTCCTCCACTGCCCTTAATATATTTAATAATATGATTGATGTTTACCATATTAGATTTATGCACTCTGAAAAAATTTGCAGATTCCATAATGTTTTCATACTCACTAAGGCTTTTAGAAACAAGTATTCGCTGACCATCCACTAGATAAAATCTGCAATATGATCTATCGGCTTCACATCTTAGGATATCCTTTATTTGGAAAAACTCGATCCCCTCTTGAGTTGGCAACGCAATTTTATTAAAGTTAAAAGCGGTGTTTCCATGATTAGAATTTAATACTTCAATTCGCTTTAAATTAGATTCTTTAAAGCTGACATTTTCTGACATTTTTAAACTAGCAGCATGTACGGATGTCCTCAATTCATTTAAGCTTATGGGTTTCAAAAGATAATCAAGAGCAGCAAACTTAATAGCCTTAATAGCATAATCAGCATGTGCTGTAGTGAAAATAACGAAAAAATTAGGGTCCGGAATTTTCTCAAAGAGTGTAAATCCATTGCCATTAGGCATTTCAACATCTAAAAAGACAATATTGGGTGAATGTTTCGAAATGAGCTCAACTGCTTCAGAGACCGAACTTGCTTTTGCTAATACCTCAACATCCGGGCAAAATTGATCGATCATTATTTCTAATACCTTTTGATTTTGTGGCTCATCATCCACAATAATACATGTTAACTTGTTCATAAATAACTATTTTTACGTTAATTAGCTAGTTGTAATTCTACTTTTACTTCAACATAAGCGCATATTCAAAGGAATCATATTATCGGCTTATTTTTACTCTATACGGTTTTAACTTAAATTAGTTACGTCATTTTTAGAAGGTATACTGCTAAATCTCATAATGAAAAACCATACGGGATTTCTATAGCTCTATAATCAAGCACTGGATCTGATGTTTGGGACATCATCAAGGAGACGGAAAACCTACCTACAACGCATTTATTCATTGGGGAGTAGAGTAAGGTTATGAAAGTGAAAAGATTTCAGTATTCAATCCAAAAAACTACTGGTTTATCCAAAGATTTATGCCGTTCATTACAAAAAAAACTGAAGTAGTCACGATTTATTCATCTTGAGAAATTGGGATTGTCACGATCACCTGAGTACCAATAGATTTTCCTTCTTGGTTGGTTCGATCATTAACCTTAGCTGAGTACTGATTGCCTTCAAGTCGATTTAATATTTCAAGTCTACTACTATTAATATCTGTACTCCAGGATTTCGATGAATCTCCTTTTCGCATAACCTTTAGACGTGCTGCCTCTTCTCTGCCCACTCCGTTGTCAGTGATGACACATTCTACTTTCTCATTTTTCATATCTAATGCTATTGTAATCAAGCCATCCTTCACAAGGTTACCCACTCCATGGATGACCGTATTTTCAATGAACGGTTGAAGTAACATCGGTGGTATCAAAATCTCATCTGTATCCACATCTTCACTAATAATTATTTCATATCGAAATTTATCAGAATACCTCGTCAATTCAAGATTTAGATACATTTCAAGAAAAGTAATTTCTTCTGTCAGTGTAATATACTTCTGTGCCGAGTTGTTCAGTACAGATCTCATCAATGAAGAGAAGTCCGACAGGAAGTTCAAGGCTGGTACAGGATCTTTGTCCAGAATAAAATACTGAATTGAGTTTAATGAGTTAAAGATAAAGTGAGGATTAAGCTGAGAACTCAATAGCATAGATTGATATTGCAAAGCTAAATCTCTTTGGTCTTTCAATTTTTCCTTTTCAGAATTAAGGTCTTTCTGTTGTTTCAGAATCAGCGCAGTGGAATTAACTCTTTCGATCAAACCTGCTAATTGTCGAGCTACAAACCCAAGAAATTCAACAGATTCTTCTGTGTATGCACGCTCATCATCATATGACTGAAGCGCCAAAACTCCAAAAACCTCTTCATCCTGTATGAGCGGAACTCCAATCCAACTTTTAGGTATTTCATCGTAGTCTTGGGTTCTTCCTTCTATAGAATTCAGAATGTCATGCCCTTTTATCAACATAGGTTTTTTTGAAATGAGCACTTGTTCTGTTAAACCTTGACCAAACTCTCTATCTACATAAATTTTAGCATTGCATTCCTCAACATTCTCATCCTTGTAATAGGGAAAAGTGATTCCATTTGTATTTTTGTCATAAAGAGCTAGATATAAGCTTTTAGCAGGAATAACTTTCGCCAATTCATTATGAATTATTCTTGACAAGGAGTTTATACTTCGAATTTTAGAGCTTGCTTTCCGAGATATAGTAAACGTAACTTCTCGAATTAAATCAATCCTCGTACGTTCCGTAATGTCTTTCCCATAGATGTTTACATAATTATGCTCTTTAACAGGAACAATTGAGAAAGCGTAAAAATTATCACCTACTTTTTTCTCAATCTCAACTATTTTATTGAGACTTATTGCCTTTTCTACAGTATCGCTATAAAACGGAATTAACTTATTCGAGTCAAGTGTGATATGTTTTATCAATTTGGAACCTGCTTGATTCACAAAAATGACCTGATTACTGCTATCTATTCTCAAAACCGGATTAGGATTCTCTTCGGGAAATTTAGCCAACGCTTCAATTTGAACTTCAGCATCTTTGAGTTTAGTAATGTCAATTATAGTCCCTTCCATGAAGGCCTCTTTTCCATTCTCTTTAACTATCGATACGTTTTCCAATACACGAATTGTGCGACCATCATTTAATAATAATTGACTTTCGAAACCGGTTAAGTTTCCGCCATTTATCGCGAGATTTTTATAAAAATCATGGGCATTAACGTGTTCATATAGGAATCCTGTATTTTTCTCAAGCACTTCCTCTCTTGACTTGAATCCAATAATTTTCGCAAACGAGTCATTACACTCAATAATCACATTATCAATCGAAGCTCTATAGACCCCAGATAAATTTCTCTCAAACAATAATCGATACTGCTCTTCGCTTTTAGTAAGCTCATTCTGAGCATTTCTTCTATCGGTTATGTCCGAAGAGTAGCCCGCCATTCTTAGAACTTTATCATTTTCCTTAATTGGAAAAGCTCTTTCATGAATCCATCGTGTTTCGCCACTTGGATCTATAATTCTAAATTCAACATCGTAGTTTCCTGATTCTGCCTTGTTTCTATACTCTTCTGAAACCCATTTTTTATCCTCTGCATGAATATAAGCTGCCCAATTCATATCATTGAGTACATTAGGATGTGAATGCCCATAAATAGTTTCATAGGCAGGATTGACATAAATCGCTTCTTTTGTTTCCCAATCGGTAAGCCAGAAAGCTTCTTGAATAGATTCAGTTAGTTGCCGAAACTTCTGTTCACTTGCTTTTTTGCCGAAACTTCTGTTCACTTGCTTTTAAGGCGCTATTCGCAGTAACTCTGTCCGTAATGTCAGTATGTGTTATCACTACCCCTGTTCCATTTCCAAAAGGGGTAACTCTCAACGTGAACCACTTTTCTCCTTGACCCTCACTAGATTGATAATCGGCATAAAAGTATTTTTCCTTTCTCTCCATCACCGTAATAATCCCATTGTATATAGGAATGGAAGATTTGTCAGTTTCCATAGATGCTTTGATTTTAAGCAAATAATTCTCACCTTTCTTTGGTCTAGTCGTTTTATTCTGTTTTATAGTTTCAGAGTATCTATCCCAAGCTTCGTTAGTTGCAAAAACAACACCATCAGAATCCAACACCCCAATATGAGTGGACAGCGAAGAAAGAACTCCATTTTTCAATTGTTCACTCTCCTTAATAATTTTTTCAGCTTCCTTGCGCTCAGTTATATCAGTTCCGATACTGATTAAAACTTTCCCAGGCGCAATTGTATCACGCCATAGAATACAATGCTCTTGGTCATTCTTATCCGTAATCCAACTTTCGTAGGGTTCAACAATTAGCACCCTTCCTTTTATCACATTTTTTATATAGGTTCTTTTTTCCAGAATCTCTCGCGATGTTCTATCCGTATTAATGAACAAGTTGTTGTCCAAAATTTCCTCCTGCGTAAAACCCAATTTTTCAGAAATGGAATTACTGACATAAAATATATCGCCCTTTGAATTTGCGGCTAAAATAAAGTTCCCAATATTTTTTAATATAGTATCTGAGAGCTCTGGGTTTTGATCAGATTCACTCAATTGGCTCGCAGTTATCTTTCTAGTGGTAATATCCTGCATTGTTCCTAACATTCTAATAGGGTCTCCTTTATCATCACGGTAAACAGAACCTTGTGAGTGAATCCATTTTAATTGTCCTTCATTGCAATGAATTCTTAGCTCCAAATCAAAAGGTGTGTCATCGGACAAAATATCATCTATGGCTTTAACAACCCTTACTTTATCATCTTTATGAATCGAATCAATAAATAATTGATGAGTTGGCTTTACACTTAATGGCTCATATCCAAATATTCTGAATTGTTCATCAGACCAATGCTCAGTGTTATCCACAATATTCCAATCCCAACTGCCAATTTCAGCAATTCTCTGAGCTCTTTTCAGAAACTCTATCATTTGTTCCGTGGATTGACTTTTCATAATTGTATAATTTCGTTTGCATTAATCCATTAACGCGCTAATTTCTTGACCTTGGAATTCTTTAATCCCAATATAAAGATCTATCGTATGATGAACTGAAATAACAAGTTGATTTTGCATCTCCAAACTAAATCAGTTCTGTTAGCATTCATACATATCAAAGAAATCACAATTTCCCCCACAATTCTAAATAGACTTTCCTATCGTTTAACATTTTCTTCCTAATGCGATTGTGAGTAAATAAATGCTTCACAAGTGCTTAATTAAGTTTTCGACATGTGTATGTAGCCAAATAAAATAGGCTTCTTCACTCACATACTAATAGATACTTTTGCTAATTAGTTTAAAATTTTGATTGTTTTATTATCTTGTTTTCAACGTTTTATTTCACCCTCTTATAACTGCTCCATGTCCCATTTATGCTAGCTTTTACTTTAAAGTGACCCATGGTGTCTTTCATAATTATGATACTGTCCATTTTTTTTCATTGACCGATGATATCGATCGATTTTACCTTGGAGCTGAAGATAGAATGGACTTAATATAGTATGTTTCATATTTTCTGACCAATATATTTCTGCTAATTCATGTTATATACAGTAAGATCGAGTGTCAGAAATTAATTCAGGCGTAGATTTTTCATTTACCCGAACCATAATAACCTCATCGATTGATATGTTACATCTTCCGCTTTCTATTATAAACAGCTCTTCCACGTTACATTGCGACGACTCTAATCTTCTGAAAAAAACAAAAATAAATGCACTCTCGCTTAATTTTAAGTCATCAAATATTCACTCTTAGCTAGTAATAAAACTATTTTGTTTAACTTTTATTAGTTTTAGTTAAACATTATCATTACATTTGTTTAACAAGATAACTAATTATAGAAATATCCATTAAGAAAACTACTAAGTATGAAATCAATTAACACTATCGTAATGAGCGTATCTGGATTAATAGCAATGTCATTCACGCCCAAAAATAAAGTCGAGGAGATTATCCATTTTACGAAGTGGCTTTAAATTATTTGAAGCTTTATAAGTTTTTACTTCTCAAAAAGATGACCTTGAAATTAGAGTATAAATATGGTGCATCTTTTCAAATGAGCGGGGAAATCAACGTAAAAAGCAATAACCTAATAAGAACGAATACAATTCAAGTTCTTTGATTACTTTAGGAGACCTTAAACATTAAAAAAAAAAACATTATGAAGTTTCTAGAAAAATATTACCCAGTCTTACTCGCCTTTATTAGTTTCCTTCTATCTGTATCCCTATGGTTTAATGGTCAAAAAGATGAAGGAATGTTTGTTGGAATTGAAGGAATGTTTGTTGGAATTTGGGTACCGTCTATTTTGTCGCTTGCAATATTCATCAGACTTGTAAAAAACGACTAGCTATGGAGAACTTAACACTTTTTATCGTCGGATTCTGTATTTTCGCATGCTACATGTCGTTCCTTTTGAAAATGATATGGAAACAGCACAATATTCAAAAAAAAGTAAATTCTACAACTCTGAATACTGAAACTCAAGTTGACGATGATAAAACTTCTTCCAATTAATTTCGATTTATTGTTCTGGTTTGTCAAATCACCTCTATCGGAATTTAAACTTAAATAAATCAAATTGGCCTATATTTCTTTAACAAAAAAAAGTTACTGTAATAATAATGTTTTTCATGATAGTTAAAAAGGAAGAAATCTATTCTTGGGATACTAAATACAGATTAAAATTTATCAACTCTTTATCTGGATACAAGGGTGTACATCTAATTGGGACAAAAGACAAAGCTGGAAGTACAAATTTGGCCATCTTCAATTCCATAATTCACATTAGCTCTGAACCTGCTCGTATTGGTTTTATTATGAGGCCACTCACAGTGCCTAGGGACACATATAGAAACATTATAGAGACTAATTATTACACGATCAATCATGTGCACAAATCATTCTTTGAACAAGCACATTTTACCTCTACCAAATTCACAGCCGATCAATCTGAATTTGATTTTTGTAATCTCAGCGAAGAATATACTGAAAACTTCCATGCTCCTTTCGTTTCTGAAAGTTCAATTAAGATAGGATTGAAATTAATCGATGATATAGAAATAAAAGAAAGTCATTGTCGACTTATTGTTGGGGAAGTTCAATTCATTGACACTAACGAAGAGCTCATAGAAGAAGATGGACAATTGGATTTAGAAAAAGCAAATGATATTTGTGTTACAGGTTTAAATCAATATTCATCTGTAAAAAAAATGGCCAATATCCCTTACGCTAGAAAAGAAGACCTCCCCAACTTTAATCGAAAGAAACACCCAGACAATGTAGTCTTCGACAAAGAAAAACAATCTTACAACGCCAATTTATTACCCTATGGAACTAATATCGGAGCCCCAAGTATTAGTACAAACAATCTTTCAATATGGAAAAGCCAAGGAATAAATAGTTTTAACCATGTTCTAAAAAGTAAAGTTGAAGGGATTAAAGATGAATATCAATTACTTTTAGAGGCATACAAGATCAATGAATTATTATACAACGCAAAATATGAGTTTGAGCCAATCATTGGAGAAGTCTATCATTTGTACGCGAAGGATAATAGAGATGACAATTTCTTATCATTAGTTCCTCCAACCACTTGGAGAAGAAAACATCTAGGTTCATTCAAGCTGAATAGCGAAAAAGTTTGGAAAGAAATAAAAAATTAGAATGACAGATCTTAAGAAACTAATTCGACAAGAAATTCCGAGTATTATTAAAATAGAGAATTTCAGTGCAGAAGAAAAATTTCAAAATGAAGTTCTTAGGCCAATTATCAAGCTTCAACACGACCTTATATTGAGCTACTTTAAACATTATCTAAAAAAGAATAAAGTGAAGATGAATGAACTCAATAATACTCAAAAAATGGATTTAACACATAAATTATTTAAATCTAATACACCCATTAAAACTGAGTTGCGTGGTTTAATTTTAGGACTTCTTTCTCTTGAGGAATTCAAAGAATATTTAAGCCTATCTTCTCAACTCAACAAAAGAATAAGCAATATGATAAAGCAAAGGATTGACTCTTGTTACGTAATAGAATAATCACTATTACATAAAGAGAATGAAATTTTTATAAACCTTTCGTAACAAGAAGCTTTATTAGTGTTTACAGCCGAAAAACGTTAAATAAATAAAATATAAAAACATGAGAAACTATATAATAATTGGTGGTTCGTCAGGAATTGGTAAAGAATTAGTGAGTATACTTGAGGGACAGGGAGCTAATGTGTTTTCTACTTACAATAACAATATAGTCCAAGATCGGGCAAATGTAAGTTTTATAAAATTTGATGTAAAAACAGACACCCTCAACCTTGATGATTTGCCTGAACAAATTCATGGACTAGCATATTGTCCCGGCAGTATCAATTTAAAGCCATTTCATCGCTTCACAGATGAAGATTTTATTGAGGATTTTAAACTGCAAGTTCTAGGTGCAACAAAAATTATAAAACAACTATTGCCAAAAATTAAAAAAAGTCAAGATGCATCAATTGTACTCTTTTCAACTATTGCAGTTCAATATGGGTTTAGCTTCCACTCACAAGTTGCTATTTCTAAAGGTGCTATTGAAGGATTAACTAGATCTTTGGCAGCAGAATTGTCTCCAACAATTAGGGTAAACGCGGTTGCTCCATCCTTAACAAATACGAATTTGTCACAGAAATTTTTAAACACACCTGAAAAGTTAAGCCTGCAATCTGAAAAAAACCCTTTAAAGAAGGTAGGCGAAGCAAAAGACATTGCAGAAGCTGCTGTTTATTTGTTGTCTCAAAAATCATCATGGGTGACAGGTCAAGTTCTTCATGTCGATGGTGGTTTTTCAAACATTAAACAATAACATATAATATTGCCTATATTACCTTAATTAAAACTCGTAAGTCCTTAATTCGAAATTAATATTATCTTTATTCGAACGCAACAGCATTTAGCTTTATTCGTTAGTGATAATAAAACATATGAGGCATTTAATAATACTATTATATTTAATTCTCCCACTCTTTTCTAATGCTCAATTAGACACGCAAAGTATTGGGATTGATGGCCTTACCCCAACGAAAAAAATTGTTCCAAATTATGATAAGGGGTTGTTCAGCCAATTGACTATTTCTGGAACTGTTGTAGACGATTATAGTGATTTACCAATCGAAAATGCCAAGGTTAAAGTCAAGAATTTTAATATTGGTGCGTTTTCAGATGAAAACGGTTACTTTACAATAACGATTGATCAAGAATATCCTATTGTACTTATTACTTCATATTACGGATATGAGGAGTTGATCACTGAGGTAACATCTGAATCTAATAATTTATCGATACGATTAAAAAGTAGTACATTGAATCTTGGTGAAGTAAACATAAGAAGTTTTGCCAGCGACAAAGAAAAAGAATCTGCGCTTTCAATAGAAACGATGTCTCTTTCAGAAATTCAAGAAACGCCTTCAACAGATTTCTATGAAGGGCTAAGCCATATGAAAGGGGTTGATTTAACATCGGCAAGCTTAGGCTTTAAAGTCATAAACACCAGGGGGTTCAATAGTACTTCTCCAGTAAGAACCTTACAGATTATAGATGGGGTTGATAATGCATCCCCAGGATTAAATTTTGCTTTAGGTAACTTTTTAGGTGCCTCAGAGCTCGATTTGGTAAAGGTTGAAGTTGTTTCTGGTGCAAGCTCCGCATTTTATGGTCCAAATGCATTTAATGGCGTTATTAGCATGTACACAAAAAGCCCCTTTAAATTTCAGGGATTTAGCGCTTCCGTGAAAGGAGGAGAAAGATTCTTAAATGAATATGCTGTTCGCTATGCTAAAGCTTTTCAAAATAAGGAAGGTAAAGATAAGTTCGCTTTCAAGCTTAATTTTTCTTATTTATCTGCGGATGATTGGGTTGCTGATAATGCAAATTCTGTAGAGGGACTTGACACTGACCAAAATAATGTTGGAGGCTATGATGCAGTCAATAGATATGGAGATGAAAACTTGTCTCCAACCATTAATAACGCATTAGATATTAATTCTAAGATTCAGTCACCTGGACTGGGTCGATGGCATCGAACAGGTTACTGGGAAAAAGATATTGTAGATTACGACACAAAAAATTTAAAGGCATCGGCTGCTTTTCATTATCTATTTACTGAGGATGTCGAGCTTGTCTATGCTTCGAATTTAGGCACGGGAACAACTGTATATCAAGGGGATAACAGGTTTAGTTTAAAAGACATTGTATTTTTTCAAAATCGATTAGAACTTCGTAAAAAAGACGATTTTTTTATTCGTGCTTACGCAACAAATGAAGATGCCGGGAATTCATATGACGCTGTATTGACCGCTTTTTTAATGCAAGATGCAGCATCTATTGATTCGGACTGGGATAAACGTTATAGAGACTATTGGACGAATAATGTCGTAGATCAGGTCCGTGCTTTAGATCCTAATGTAGCCTGGGTACCACAGCTTGGAACAACATTCGATATTGGAGCAATTGATTCTGTTGTTGCTGCGAATCCTGGTTTAATGACAGCCTGGCACGATGATGCGGAAGCATTCGCAAACGAAGGGTTTGAAAATTACGACGGGGGAAAGGCTTATTTTGAGCCAGGTACTGCTCGTTTTGATTCTTTACTGACTGAGATTACTAGGAAGACCTCTTTTTTAGAGGGAGGTTCTAGAATTCAAGACAAATCTGCACTTTATCATGTTCACGGTGAAAAGATATTTGAGACAGAATTTGCCAAGTTTACCTTAGGTGCAAACGGACGAATATACACACCGAGATCTGAAGGTGCTTTGTTTAGTGATACAGGAGGAATCCGAATTATTAACAAAGAATTTGGAGTTTATGCAGGTATTGAAAAACGCTTTTTAGAGGATAAACTCATTCTTAAAGCGACCATGCGTCTTGATAAGAATCAAAATTTTGATTATTTACCTTCTCCTGCAGCGTCACTTATTTGGCAACCTAGCAAAAAGCATACACTCAGAGCTACTGTGACTTCAGCTATAAGAAATCCAACTCTATTAAATCAGTATATGTACTACAATGTAGGTCGTGCAAAGCTTGTGGGTAACATTAGTGGCTATGACTCATTGGTTACTATTGAATCTTTAATTATTAACTTCAATACACAAAACCCAGATGCTCTGTCCTACTTTAGTTTAGACCCAATTGCACCTGAAAAAGTAAAGTCTATCGAAGTGGGATATAGAGCAGTATTATTTGATAACCTTTATTTGGACATGAATTATTACTTTAATTTTTACACCAACTTTATAGGTTATACTAATGGTGCAGATATTAGCCTTAATCCTCTAGGTCCTCCAACTATTAATGATGTGTACCGTATTGCAACAAATTCAAAAGAAACGATTACAACCCAAGGCGCAACAATTGGATTAAACTATTATCTAGGTGATCATTATGCAATTAATGGAAATTATTCATGGAATGTTCTGAATAAGGAGTCTAGCGATCCTATTATTCCATCTTACAATACTCCAGAACACAAGTTCAATATAGGATTTAGAGGGAGAGATTTTAGCATTAAGCGGATGAAAGGTTTTGGCTTTAACGTGAATTATAAATGGATAGAAGGTTTTATTTATGAGGGTTCACCTCAATTTACAGGTAGTGTTCCTTCTTATGGTTTACTTGACGCTCAGATTAACAAGAAGATTGAAAAAGCGAACCTTACGATCAAAATTGGGGCCTCTAATTTACTGAACAATAATACTCTACAAGTCTATGGTGGGCCTTTTATTGGAAGAATGATTTATACCTCTTTATCCTTTAATTGGAAAGATAAAAAAGCTAATTAGGCTTTACTTATCTAATTATTTACTACCTTAACGAAAAACTTATAACATGAAAAAAATAATTTTACCTTTTTTAAGCTGTATAGCTATTCTTGGAAGCTCATATGCCCAAGTAAGATACGTTGATGAAGTCTTTACAGATTTCACCGTTGATAACAACATCGGTTACGGAATGAACTTTTCTGTATTAGCAGCAAGTCAGGGAGTTCCTTTTATTCCAACAGGAACTGATATTGATGGTGACGGAGTTGCTGATATTCCGGCATTAGAATTTGATTTATACCAGCCACTGACTGATACGGAAACGGAAAGACCTTTGGTGATCGTATTGCATACGGGTACGTTTGCACCAATTATATACAACGGAAACCCTACTGGTAGGCGTCAAGATGAAGCTACAACAGCGATTTGTGAAAGTTATGCAAAGCGTGGTTATGTAGTGGCAAATCTTGAATACCGATTAGGATGGAACCCTGCTGCTGCAACTCAAGCATTGAAAGGAGCTAGTTTAATGAAAGCTGTTTACCGTGCAATTCAGGATACTAAAAGTGCGGTTCGTTTTTTCAGGAAAGACTATGAAAATGGGAACACATATGGAATTGATACATCAAGAATCATTCTTTCTGGACAAGGTTCTGGCGGTTGGGTAGCTCTAGGTTATGCAACAGTTAATAAATATGAAGAGATAACACTTCCAAAGTTTTTAGATGTTGATCCAACTACAGGAGCTGTAACTCCTCTTATAGATACTACCGAGATTGGAGATTGGGATGGATACGGAGGAGCAATGAATATGGTAAATACTCCTGGTTATTCTAATGATGTTCATATGGTATGTAGTATGGGTGGTGGAATTGGAGATTTGAGCTGGTTAGAAGCTGGTGAAATTCCAATGTGTGCTGTTCATTGTCCAACTGACCCTGTTGCCATATACACAACAGGTAATGTTTCTGTTCCTTCTGCAGGGTTAATAACAACAGAAATTAGTGGTTCTTATGATGTAATAGAAAAAGCAAATCTGCTCGGAAATAATGATGTATTGTGGGCCGTAAATGCGGGAAGTGATCCTTATACTTTAGCTGCACAAGCAGCATCTGGAACAGCAGTTGGAATGATGGATTTTGGGGGTACTGTAGTAGGAGCACCTGTTGATAATGTATTTCCATATTTAACAGGAAATCCGGGTGAAGCATCTCCATGGGATTCTTGGGATCCTGCTTTTGTTGAGTTTATTGCAGTAAATGTATTAGGCTTAGCTGCTGGAACAGGAACTCAAGTCTCAAATGATGCATTATTGACAAACCCAGACATGAGTCCAGCAAAAGCAATGGCATACATTGATACTACTTTAGGTTATTTCTGTAGAAGAATTTTTAGAGCGACAAACCTTGATGGTCAAGCTAATCTTGAAGAACTTGGTGCTGAAAATGTGATAGAGATATATCCAAATCCAACTTCAGATAATCTAAGAATAACTGTAAAAGATGAATTAATTAATTCCATAAGCATTTACGCTGCAGATGGTACACAGGTTTATTCACTGGAAGAAATTGATCAAAATTCCATAGAATTAAATAACTTAAATGTAAGTCCTGGTATATACCATTGTACTATCGATTTGGATACTCAAAAGATTACGAAGCGTATAGTGATTGAATAATAAGTAAATCAAATAAACCATTACATTAAAAAAATGCTCTGATAATTCAGGGCATTTTTTTTTTATTACAGCATAATACCTTTTATGTTATAGGAGATTCTTAGAAAAAAAAGAGATTAAAACGAAGCTTAGTTAAGCATTTAATAAAACTTGCAGATAAATCCAAAAGAACTCCATTTACAAACACTCGTTAAACTTTAGTTAAATAACTCCTTTATTCATTTGATTTATCTACATTTACCTATCGTTCTTAAATGAGCGTTTTACAGGAGAAATGACAACAAAAGAGCTACTTCAAACAGTTAACGATATTACTCAAGAAAACATCGATTACATTCGCAAAGCGACCAAAAAGCTGAGTGAGTTTCAATTGAATTGGGTACCTAACCCAGGAGTCTGGAGCGTGAATCAAGTTTTAACTCATGTAAATCAATACGGGAAATATTACCACCCGACATTTACACGTAAAATTGAAAATACGAGATTCACCTCAACCAAAGAAGTTTTTATTAGTTCTCCTCTAGGTCGTTCCGCATGGAAATCTATGAAATTAGGTCGTCTTAATAACGTTAAGAGAAAATTTAACGCCCCCAAAGGAAATAATCCTTCACTTGACTCGAATATCGTAAGTGACCAAGAAATTGAAAGCTTCATTACTCAACAGGAAGAATTACTTACAATAATTGGAAAGTCTGAAAATGTAAATCTCAAAAGAGTCAAAATTCCGATTTCTATTTCAAAAATTGTTCGACTTCGATTAGGCGATGCACTACTTTTTGTTGTTTACCATAATCAACGGCATATTCAACAAATAAAAAATTTAATCACAAGTCGAAATTTCCCAAAGAAATGATGACAAAGGCGTATTGTAAAGTTAGCATTGCACCTTTAAGAACTAATCCTTCAGATCCTTCAGAGATTGTAACTCAATTACTTTTTGGTGAACTTGTCGAGATTTTAGAATTAAATTCTACTTGGGCAAAAGTCAAAATTGAAAATGATCAATACATTGGCTATATAGACAGTAAACAGATTGTTCAAATCACGGAAGAACAATCTAAAAGCCAATTCTCAAATTCATTCTTTCTTAAAGATCGTGAACGAACAATTCAAACTTCAATGGGAATTCAAAGAATCTGCAGAGCTTCATTTGTTCCGGTAGAAAATGGAGAGTTCATACTTGGAAAAGATAGGTATCATTTTATTGACAATCCTTCAACTTTAAAGCCAACACTTCTCGAATTGGCTCATGATTATATTAACACACCATACTTATGGGGAGGGAAAACACCATTTGGTATTGACTGTTCAGGCTTTACACAAGTTCTATTTCAATTATATGGGTTTCAATTACCACGTGACGCATCACAGCAAGTGAAAATTGGTCAAACAATTGATTTTAATGCAGCTATCGAAAACGATTTGGCCTTCTTTGAAAATTCAAAAGGAAACGTTACACATGTTGGAATTTTGAATGGTAAAGGAGAAATTTATCACGCGTCTGGACACCTAAAGCTTGAAAAAATTTCACGTGACGGAATTATCAAAAAAGGAGACAATAAAATCTCTCATCGGCTCTGTTGTGTAAAACGTATCTTAAAAATGAATATTTTAAGAGTTTAATAAGAAATATTTAGTCATATTTGTAACAAACAAATACTATGAAAATACTTATCAC
>Ga0209832_1000844_pt1 | contig 17578 bp, 15 predicted proteins | sample COGITO_mtgs_1104_2_FD_185516 | JGI IMG/M metagenome (GOLD analysis project Ga0209832, IMG submission 185516) | Pelagic marine microbial communities from North Sea - COGITO_mtgs_110407 (SPAdes) (version 2) | ecosystem: Environmental > Aquatic > Marine > Epipelagic ...
AACCCTAAACCCTAAACCCTAAACCCTAAACCCTAAACCCTAAACCCTAAACCCTAAACCCTAAACCCTAAACCCTAAACCCTAAACCCTAAACCCTAAACCCTAAAACTGAGTTTTGAAGTCGTAAATGTGCGATTTACGTGGATTAAATGGATGTTCACTGACAGTGAAATTTTAGGGGAGTTCCGGATTAGGGGATTGCAAATTGGGTTATATTTAAGAAATATATCAAATGAAAATTTAGGGATTGCAAAAGTTATCGGTATACTACTAGGTAATGAATGATTACGGTTCTGATTTACAATTGTACAAAGCCTTACGTTCGCTAAACTTCAGCTGTGTCCATCTAAATGTTTATGCCCGCTTTCCCGTCTTCGAACTTGTTCTATTTGCAATCTGTCGAATTTAAATACACCGTCGCTTGAATCTAACTTGAGGGACGCCTTGAATGCCTGCTTCATTCGTAAAGAAGAGCTCGAGAGATCTCCGTTGCTCGCACTGCCGTCCTCATAGCTTAAATTTTCGTGCAAGTGCACGTATTCACCATCCCCGTGTTGAAATCCTCCGTCGTCGCCTTCTTGCACCGGATTCTCCGGGCGCGGGATCGTTTCTTCATTCCACTCGGGAATTCGCGGAAGCGAGTGGAAATCGGTCGGCTCTTCGGTTTCGATGACGACCATGTCCGAAGCTATCGGGGCGCGACCTTTCAATTTCATGAACTTACTCTCACCTTCAGGAATCTTGGCTTTCTTTATCGTATCCTCCATCTTCGTCCTCTCGGATTCGGCTTTGATGACGTTCCTTCTCTCAAGAAACGATTTCAAGCCGCTCGCAAGTTTCTCTTCACGCGCGTCGTCTTCCTCGTAATCTCTCTTATTCTTCTCCTCTTCCCTATTGTCGTCCGCATTTTCCTCTATAACGTCAAGCTGCGTCGGGCGCCAATTTCTAGCTCTGTTTGCCGCCTTCCATTTACTACCGACGTGTTCTTTTGACGCAATGTGCTGAAGTGCTTCTTGAATGTCTTCGGAATGACGCGCAGGAATGATTGGACGCTGATTAGACGCTGTTACTTTCTTTTTTTCCTTTTCGCTCGCTTTCTCTATAACATCCGAAGTCTTCGTTTCATCAATGGCGACATACTGCGGCGAATTTGGAGTTTTCGCGCCGTCGATGATGACGGTAACTTCATAGTCACTCGCCGGTCGAACGAATTGCGCGCGGTAACACGACGCATCAGGCGCGACTCCGAACTTCATTCGCTGCGTGACGTCTGACCCGTGAGTCACTTCAAGCGTAAGCTCTTGGCTACCATCACCGCCTCGAAGCGCCGCGCCTTTTAATTCCTGACCAAGTCCGTCTTTGCAAAAGACATCAATCGTTGCCAGCTTCCCCGGAGTGTTTCCCGTTTTTGCTACTCCATTGCCAGAAACCTTTGCCGTTCTTGCAGTACACGCTGCTCGGACGTGCACGAGTACGCGTGCTTGCTCAGCGCGCGCCGCGGTTGGCGTTTTCCCGTCCTCGTCGTATGTCAACGTAATCGAAACAACATCTTCACTCTTACGCGTATTTGGCGCTTTTGCATATTCTAAATTCGAGAGAAGTTCTTTGAGCGCTTCTAAAGATCCAGTTCTAGCTTTCGCGCTACCATCCGATGCAAAAGTTACAACGCTTCCGTAACTATTCGACGCTCTTTCAATCGAACTCGCGCTAAAACTAATTGTACCTCCCCGAAGCGCTCCGACCGTTATAGTACACCGACTATTTTTGCACTTCGTTTCCAAAGCGTTTTCGCTTTTCGAGGAAAACCTCACGTTTCGAATCGTTCTCACACTTGCTCCAGAAGTTATGGTTTGAATTCGCGTCTCGAAGAATGGAGAATCGCGTTTCGATTTTTTAACAGAACGTCCTCTCACGAGGAACTTCAAAATACGCGACGAAGCCTCGCGTGCACACGGAAGTTCAAGCGTCATCGATTCAACTGATGAAATATGTCTTTGCTTCTTCGACGCGCGAGGCGGCGCATATATGAATATCCGATCAGGGTGCGCGATTAAGGCACCAGCGGATATCAAAGGCGGACCCGACGGAGTCTTTCCATCTAGTGTCTGATAAATAGCGCCCCCATTCGTCGGCGTCGTGCGAATAATCGGTGCACAATGTTCTGATTTCTTTTCGTTTCTTGGTGCGAGCGCATCGGAAACAACGAATCGAGCTAAGCTATATCTATTATCGTCGCTATGATCATCACTCGGTGGAAATGCGTTCGAATCGAGCACTACAGATGTTGTTTCCGGAAAAATCTCGTGCACTTCGAGCGAAAGCTCGCTCTCTTCGCTCACGTCAACCAAACCAAACCCAGGATACGTTTTGTGTGCCGCCTCTAACGAGGACGACTTCGATGAAGACGCAGCTCTTCGAGGCGAAGATGAAGCTATGCTATTTGCATCCGGCAAGCGCGTTTCTATTATAATAAAACCAAGTCCCAAAACGAGGACAAATGCCATCGCGAGACTTTGAATCGATTCGAGTCTCATCAGTCGCTTAGTAGTAGTAGGTGTTGGACCTCCAGCGACGGCATTTTTCTTTGCCTTTTGAGGTGCTGCCGCCATCAAACCAGTTGGTCGACCGCTACTAATAGTTCTACTGCTATTTCGATCAGTCGCGCCAAAGAAAATTCGAGCGAGAAACGAGGATTGGCGCTCTGCGCTTTTTCGCAACCGTTGTTGCTGCTGCCGCTGCTTCGCTTGTTCTACTCGTCGATTGGGAAAGTTCTTCGCGCGCATAATCTCTCTACGTGAAAAGAAGCGCTTTATAAAAGTGCTCTCAATGTTAGCAGACGACGAAGCATCAATGAGCATGAAAACATCTCTATACTTTTCAACATCACCCATTGTGCGCCTCTTAAGTTCCGTTTTAGCTTGTGTGCTCAACGCGCCGACAATAATAGATGGTACCGGTTGTTCAGCTCTTTGCATCAGGTGAAGGAAAGAGTCCAAGTCCCGGTTGGATTTGACCAGCAGCACGATAGCATCCACGCGATATATATTTATATATTTACACACGCTTTGAACCTCTTGCGTTTCCATCGGCTTGAACTTTTTATGAATGAGCGTACAAATGGAAGTTCCTCCATCTCTGAGAGGGAATACGCATTTAAACGTCCTATCGTCAAACTCTTCGGCTCTCGAGCTACTACTCTGTATCGATGCCGCTCTGATTTGACCCTCGACGTTCGGCAGAAGAGCGTATACATCTTGAGAAAACGAACATCCCCTATCATTCAAAACGAGTAAATTCAAAGAAGAGGATGTCGAAGAGTCGTCGTTTCTTCTCTCGATTCGATCATGATACTGATGATGATACGCCATCTCGCCAACTCCTCGAGAGGCGCAGATGAGAACGTTGGTCGTCACCAACGCCACGCAACACCACCACGATTCGCCTCTCTTCTCTCTCTCTCTCTTTTTAAATGAAGTATTATATCTGTTTTTGTGCTTCCTCTTCTTCTTCTTCTTCTTCTTCATTTTTCATAACCAACAATCCACAAAATGAAGTCCAATTGACTATTTCGTTTGTAAACAACAACATAATAGTAAACTCATTTTGCATGTTTGAGTGTGCCAGATGCGGGTACGCATATCTATGCGCGTCTTTTATCCGTTCTACCCTTTTCATATGTATCTTATACTGACATTTTCTAATGAAAACAAAAACACACAGGAACGAAATCAACGCTGAATCCCCTAATTTCTTTTGTGAAAACTGTCGCGCAATTTATTATTGTTCAGATGAGTGTCGAATCGCGAGCACATCGGGAAGAAACGGTGATCATGATAGAAATGCGTGCATGAGGCTAGCGGAGGAAGTTAGTCTATTCGAACAATTGGTAAAGAAAACTGAAGGTGGTGCTGAAGATGAATTATTAGGTGTTCAAGAATCTGCATGCCATGAGCTAAAAAGATTAGGTGTTCATAAGCATCGTGAATATCGACGGGAATGCTCTTGTTTCGACTTTGTTCCTTTCGGTGAATTAGTATATAACGAGCTACGCAGCGTTTCAACGTATGAAGAATACATTGCTTCTGAGCTCCAGTATTTCAGAAAATTACTTCGCGACGTTAACGATGGAGACACCGATTGGGTTCAAAAACATGCGCGAGTAGATCATCTGCCATTCTCGATAGCTCAAAACATACTCAAATTCAACTTAGATATTATAATGGAATCTTCCGTACTCAGAGTATACATAGCAGGTTGCGAGAAAGAGTTTGATACATTTGAGCGCGTGGCGAAAAAAATATACGCACTCACGAGTCGAGATGATGAAGATGGTGATTCTACTACTCGAAGGATGGAAGTATACTTTGTTGGTCCAGAGCTTTCAAAACGATTACACAATACGGTCGTGTCGTTTTATGATGGGAAATTGCAATGCATTTTGCTCAAGGGTTTGCTTGGTACATCTGCAGAACTAGAAGGTGGAGCGCCACCAGATATAGTGTATTGTCCAAACGCCGGTGTTGCGATTTACACATTCGAGTGGCATGCCGCTGTTCGTTGGTGTATCCTGAATGCGAAGGGAAGAAAAAAAGGATGTTTGATGCTATTCAGCGATTATACTTTTGAAGCGGCTTGGAAAGGGTATGAATTGTTGCTGCAATGGATCGTGGAACAAGGAGCGGAAGGGAAAACAATTCTGCCTGTTTGCGAAAACGCGTTCAAACATCCAACGCTGAGAAAGCACGAGAGAGTAACGACAAAACAGGTTCGAGAGTATAGCAACGGTTTTATATTTGGTTTCGGTACTTAGGAGATAAAGAAACAGCCGTCTTCTACCTAAACAATATACCTATCTGAAACTACCCATTCCGATAGACATTGACGCGTTGCCGCCGCCAACGTATCCGCCGCCAAAACCCCCACCAGCTAAATCATCCGCGTACATCACCGGTGCTTGTTCTATTGTACTAATACTTTGCGCTTTTCTCTTTTTTCGACGTTCAGTAGCCACCTTTAACATCTCGGCGGCGTGTTCTTCTCTTTCCTCGAGCGCACTTTCGAATGTCGTGAGTTTGTCGAGCGCTTCTTCCGCGTTCTTTTGCAACGCATCCTCATCGTCAACCTCTTTTCCTCCTCCTCCTTTCCACGATATCAGGAACGACTTTTCAAGCTCTATCTTCTCGCTTCGCCCAATTGCACTTTTAATCAATCCTTTTACTGTTTTCGACACTTCCTCGTATTTGTCTTCTTCGTTGAGTCTTTTCAGAACGCGTTTCGTTACGGTCTTCGTCCCGTCCGTTTCCAAGTTTGTTTCGTTGTTCAAGACATACGCGACTGCTTTTTCGTATTTCCATTCTGAAGTCAACTCTTCTCCCAGCGTCGTACGGTCTTCGTCGCATTCGCACTCGTTTATCCATTTATTGACGAACTTGCGCACCCCTCTCTTTACGGCGAGTTTCAAAGCGCTCGAATCGAGCGTATTCGCGAATACGTCCACGAGCTCGGTATTATATGCTCGCGAACACAAATCTTTCGTATTGATGGTGGATAAATCCGCCTCTTTCAATATTTCTGCACACGCGCGCTCGATTTGCGTAGCTCGGATCGTTGCCATTTCATAAGCAGCGTCTGCCATGTCCACATCTTTCGTCAAACGCGCAAGCTCCATTTTTTTCAATTCTGTTCTCTCTTCCTTGGGGAGTGGTTTGTTTATAAAATTCACGTTGTATTTCAAGCGCGTTAAAGCTTCCGCAATTGCGATGTATTGAGACCAAGGCAATCGATAGACGCGCGACTCTTTATCGAACCATCCGTCGTATTCCTCGCACAATTCTCGTATCGACATCGACGTCTTAAAGTCGTTAGAGCTCACCAAAGTTTCGCTCTCGGTGGTCGGACTAATTGTATACCTCACATGTACTGTTCCACTTCGCGACTTTATCATTTGCACTTGCTGTGGAACGTTCGCGGAATTTCCACCGAAAGGTTGTTTGTTTGCTGACATGTTTCTTCTTCGTCGTCTTCTTCTTTAATGGACGATGATGATGATATGATGATGATGTTGATGATGATGCTTTATTGTTATGAAGAATTGAACCTGCGAATTTGAAAATTTGAAAATTTCTTCGCCTCAAATCACCTGCTGCTTCACGACCGCGTATAGAATTTAGTAGTTTGTATTCGACTCATAAGTATCTCATTTTAAAATCCGTGCTATATCCTACTGTTTTACCTGCGCGCTAATCGCTGCTGCTGCTGCTGCTGCTTCTAACTTCTACCGCTGCTGTTGTTTTTTAACTATATTATTGCTTCTAGGAAACCGCACGAGTTACACGAGGCGAACAAAACGCGGTTCAACTCGTCCATCGTCGACGAACCCCCCTTTACCGTCGTCGGTCCTTGATGATGGCCAAACTGAAACGTCAAGTCAACTTCTGCGCAGAAATTTTCACCTTCTTCCATCGTGAACGTGCGATGGTTCTCAAACGCACTCGCGAGTCGGTCGCGTAGGAAAACGAGACCGCCGTCGATATCGATGCGAAATCCGTTTTCGCACCCACAAAACACGCGCGATTTGTTCGAACCTGGCGACGTGAGCAATCGCCGCGTTTTACAGAGAGGACATAAGACAACTGGATCGTTCGGATCCGAATTACGATCATCAATTTCCCACGCTTGCATTTGCTCTAACGCGAGGTCGAGTTCCCTCTCGTCCGCTTCGTCTATGGCGTATTTTTGTTCTGCTAAGAGTACCTCTTCCTCCTCTTTCGCTTCGGCTTCAAACTTCATCAACATCGCGTTAATCAACTCGTCGTATTCCTCTTTCGAGATTTCTCTCGTCGACGACGAGGTGGCGAGCACGTCGTCCCACGAGCGACTGTCGACCGATGACGTCGGCGACGGTGCTTCTCTTCTCATCGTCGTTGATAACATTTTTGTCTTCTTTTCGCTTTTTATTTCTTCTTCTTCTTCTTCTTCTTCTTCTTCTTCTTCTTCTTCTTCTTCTTCTTCTTCTTCTTCTTCGATTGGTGAGGACGATACAACCGCGTCAAATCTTTCTCCTCGTCCTCGTTTTACGCACGAGCGAGTCATTTCTGTGGATAATATTTTCTCCATCAATGCCGAGCGGTTGTTTCGAGCGGCGGAGAGGATCTCGTTTCTATTTTCCTTGACGCGTCGTAAAACTTCTTCTCGGAGTTTGTTTTTCCACGCTGCTCCAGCGTCTCTCGATTTGACTCCACCGTTTCGATTTTTGTTGTTGTTGTTATTATTGATGATGTGATGATGATGATGATGAGAGGAAGAGGAAGAGGTTATCGTCGATGGTATCGACGGTGGTTTAGCATCGCGCCCACCACTCGTGGTCTCCATTTTTCTTCTTCGCGCTGATGTAAAACTGACGTGACAAAAATAATGGCGAAATTGGAAACAACAACACAAAAAACAAAAGAAGAAGAAGAAGAGATGAATACGCCGCACGGGGGATTTTAGATACAAAACAAAGGCATCATGCCTCGCCGCTATCTTCCATCTTCGATTTTATCCTCTTTTTCTGTTTCTTCTCCTCAACTTCTTCTTCGGCTGCATCTTTTGAGAGGAGGAAAAGGAGGAAGAACGAGAAGCGCACAAAAAACGATGTTGGAAATGATGATGTTTTCCACATCGTCATCATCATCGTCCGGGAAGAAGAACAACGAAAACGACAACGACGGAAGGAAAGCAACAAATATCGACGACGAGGGGGATGATGAATTCTCAAACTATGAAGATTTAATGGCTATGGAAGATTCGTATGGATCCGGAGTATCCGCATCGGAGCACGCAGCCGCAGAAGCCAACGCGAAACTGTTACAACAGAGACAAAAAATACTCGAAGAGAGGGCAAAACGAGGGATACAACCAGGCGACAGGGTGAGAGTTTACGCTCGTAAAGGTGCACCGTATCCAGACTTGAGTAAACGAAAAAAATACTACAACGAGGGATACTCATTGATGTCGACAAAGACTGTGGGTGGTGCGAGCGGCGACGGCGGCGACGACGAAAGAAAACGAGAGGCAAACGCAGAAAGTTCAAAGAAGAAGAAAAGGTTCGACATCCGACCAGTCGTTGGATACGTCATAGAAGTTCGGAACGATAGAGTAGGAGTAAAAAGAAACGATCGCACGGAGGATACGGATATATCTTATCCAACCTTTCCACGTTCGTGGGTGGAGCAATTGGATATAGGGGAAATGTGGGAGATGAACACAGGATCTCGATTTCAAAACACGTACGGGTCGTTTTCATCAGCTGAAGATGCGGCTTTTTACCAAAGCGGAGGAGCAAGTGAAGGAAACGAGGGAAAAGGGGTAGAGGTATCGGACGACTTCTTAGCAAACAGCATGTAGAAGAAAGTAGCACTCATAGCGCGCACGTAGCACTGACCATAAAGGTAGGATTACAACCATGAACTAGTTCATCACATCACGTCCACGCGGTCCCGCGCGCATCATAGAATCCATTTTTTCGCTTCCTTCTCGGGAATATCTGGGAAGATTTCTCGCATCGCTTTCAGCGAGCTCTTCATAATTTTTTCGTTAATTGTGCTCGTGTCCCAATCGCTGGGTGATTGAGCGGGTTTATTCAACATATCTATCAAATCCATTTCGAAACAACACGCCGCCACGTCGGCTTCGCCGCCGTAGAATTTATCGCCGAAAGAATGTACGCCCAAAACGTAACCATCGTCGTCGAGTAAAGGACCTCCCGAACATCCACTCGAGACGGTTGACGTGTGCGCGATGTGCGTACAATCTTCCGAATATCCTATGATTTCACCGTTTGACTGCTCCGAGTCCCCAACGAGGCTAAAAAATGGATTGGCGTACGCCATGGGATACCCAAACGCTCGAACTCTTTGGGTCTCCTTCATCTTTTCGTTACGCTTTTGGGGCAACTCTAACCCACGAGAAGACAATAAGGAGGAGACAGAGGAGACAGATGAAGGCGAAGATACGACTCGTAGAAGTGCTAAATCGAGTCGCTCGTGAACGCTAAAGATTTCCGCTTGAACCGAAACCGCTTTTTCCTTCTTAAAATCTGAAGGAAAAACACATTCGAGTCCATCTCGTCTTGTACCTGCCATGGAAGCGACGTGAGCCGCCGTCAACACGAAGAAATCCTCTCGATTAAACGCATCTATCTCATTAGCGGCGGCATACTTTTCAGTGCTCAAGAGAACGCCAGAGCCGTGGCGTGAGGAAAGAAACCGAGATACTATTGCGGGCGTTTTCGATGATGTTCTATATCTTATTTTACACACGGAAGATTTTTCGATGCGTGATGAAGATTGGGACCGGTCATCATCACCTTTCATCATCGTCGTCATCGTCATCATCATCATCATCATCTTAATCATCATCAACCTGATTGATGATTCTAATACTATTTTCTCCTCCTTTTGCTTCTCTCTTCTTTCGCCTTCATCTTCATCATCATCATCGTAATCATCTTTTTGTAACGAACTCATCTTTGCTCTCTTTTCTCTCTCAATCCTGCTAAACCCTGATTGCCGGTCGATTTTCTTTTCCAAAAACAAAAAACAAAGGTTTTCCCTCTCCTTTTTTGGGCAGAAGAATTCTATCCCATCGCACCACCTCACTATTTTCAGCGCGCGCACGACACGCCCTTTCAATAAGGTACACGCACACGCACTCAAAAGAGACATATAGTAATAATAGTAACAGCACGCGGTAGTTTATGTACTTGAGGAAAATCACTCAGTTCACGACATCATCTTCTGCTAAATTATTATTCACTTCTTCTTCTACGACCAGTGCGCTGCTCTTGAACAACAACATTTATAAGACGAAAATGATGTCCACGATGACGACGACGCAGACGAATTTCTCCTCTCGACGAGGAGCGATTTTTTCGTTGAAACAACAACAACAACACAAAAAAAGATCGTTCAGTTTAACGACGCGCGCAATGGGTGCTAAAGTTGGAGATCAAATCAGTGGCGTATTGCAACTCGGTCCTTGGATCGATGGCATGCCAACACCAGTCAACATGGCTGAACGATGCAAAGGCAAAAAGGTCATCTTGGTCGGCCTTCCAGGTGCGTCTTGTTTTCTTTCTTCTCCAAAAATTAACACAACACGAGATCGATCGGCTGCGGATTCGTTCGTTGGGAATTATTCTCTTCTTCTTTTAAGAAAAGTCTTCTTTTCTATTATTATAAATACATAAACGCTTCTCTCACTAACCGAAACTATCTTTCTCATAATATTACTCAAACAGGTGCTTTCACACCTACATGATCCACGTGTCAAGTTCCGGGTTATATTGCCGGACAAGATAAATTGAAGGGCGCTGGGATCGATGAGGTGATCATTTTCTGTACCAACGACACGCAAGTCATGGATGCGTGGGGAGAGGCACAAGGTATTGCGGGCACGAACATTACGTTCATGGGCGACCCGAACTCCGTTATGGTTGAAAACTTGGGCGTCGAATTGACGCACCCAGGACCGTGCTCCAAGCTTGGTCCGGGGAGATCCAAGCGTTTCGCCATGTACATCGACGACGGAGTCATCAAGACGTTCAACGTCGCGGAAAGTCCGACTGATCCAGCCGGGGACGATTTCCCGGAAGTCGCCTGCATCGACAACATGGTTGACACCATGTGCTAAGATGCCTGCGAAAAAAGGCTTCAGTCCGAGGAAGAGAAGGAACACTGTGTTTATTAAAAACTCTTCATCTTTTATATAAAAGAGAGAAAGAGCTCGCAACGTTTTGTTTGTGTTTTCCGCAAAAAGTACCATGTCATGGTGGTGCTTCGCTCGCTAAATTAAAGTGACGTTTCTCGCGTTAAACGAGTGTGTTTATTCACATCTCCTACGCGAAAAACCGATGTCGGCGAGAAGGTTTACATACAACAAGCGAAAAGAGCGCAATATAAATTAGACGCGTGTTTTCGTCAAGAAAATTTTTTACGGAACAAAATTCTATTTACACATTTTACTCTTCTACTTTTTAATTAGCTTACTCTTCTTCGACTTTGACTTTGTTCTTGCGCTGCCAATTCACGAACGCTTTCACGTTTTTATCGTCCGGTTCGTGCGTTAAATCGCCTTGACAGAACACGATGTACGAGTCCATTCCAAAGACGCCGATACCAAAAATTTTCAACTCCGGGGTGAGTCCGACTTCAAATTTACCACACTCGGAGAGAAATCTGGTGGTCAATTCAACGAGCGCGCGCATTCTATTTGGAAATAATCCCAGAGGACGAATAATCTCAAAGACACTATCCGGCGTCGCATTTTTGTGAAACGAAGTGGGAGTCGGAAATTTCTCGAAGAAGCCTGATATGCACCTGTGTTTAACATCCGCGCTCGAAACTCGACTCATCAAAACGACCGCTATTAACAACTGCCATCCGTCGTGGCAGTAATATTCTTGTAACAACATGTATGGCGACGGCGGTGGAGGGGTCCCCAATCTCGAGGTAACAAACGCTTTCCAGTCTGCGACGGCTTCTATTTCCGGGACGCAGTCGCCCCACCTCGCCAACGCCTCGTGTCTCCAGTGCTCGTTCGCCGTCGTCTTAGCTGATGATGCGTTACCGTTGGATTTTTTCTTGCATGTTGTTCTCTTCAATAATATCGTCCGGGCGTTTTCCAACCATTCTCGGGACGTTTCCAACGCTTCCACGGTGGAGTTGACGTGGTTCTCTTTGTTACTTTCATCGTCGTCACTCGTACTTATTTTTTTCCTTTTCGCTTCTTTTTTCCACATTTCGAGTTCGCTGTATTCATCGATGAATGATCCGTCTAATTCCGCTGGTTTCTTTTGAATACGCGAAGATGCTCGCGTCGGTTCTGTCCTCAGTTTTGGTACCGTCTTTCTCTTCTTCTTCTTTTCTTCGTTGTTGTTTTTGTTCTTGTTGTTGTGATTGTGAACAACCATGGCTAAATCAGTTATTCCCAAACGCGCCATGTATTGCTTATTCCTCGCGACGTGCGCGATTCTCTGGCGCTCGTATTCAGTCAAGTTATCATCCTCGTTGTTATTATTGATACTCTCCATGATGATGATGATGGTTATTCTGAAATGTGTGTATAAATAGTTATTCTCAGAGAGAGAGAGAGAGAGAGAGAGGTGACGTTGATATTTTGTGTTGACAGGTGAGATAAATTCAAAAATCTTTCTCATAGAGCTCTTTTTTCACTCTCTTCTTTTTGAAGAGCTTTTAAAAAAAAAAGCGCATAATTCATTCCCACGTGAATTCATCACTCTTAAAGGTGTTTGTGTATCTTAAGGAAGTTGAAAGCACAAAACGAATGATGATGATGATGGGCGCGACGACGACGACGACAACAACAACATCAAAAACACCGTTGTTCTTGGTTAAAAAGAAAAGAACCGATCTAAAAATCGTCCAACTTTCTCGAAGCAGAAGCAGAAGAAAGCTTCCTCCTCCTCCCAAAAGTGTTCTGAAAACCAATTCGCCGCCCCCGGCTGAAGAGGAAGAAAAACGTTCTTCAATAACGAAAGCAAAGAACAGTAAAGATGCGTTCAAACTCGAAACAAACGAAATCGCGTTATACGACACGACGTTGAGAGATGGCGCGCAACAAGTCGGGATGTCGCTCACTTTAGACGATAAACTCGCGGTTTCAAAACGATTGAAAGAAATCGGCGTTCGATTCATCGAAGGAGGGTACCCTGGATCCAACCCGAAAGATGCGAAATATTTCGAAGTCGAAGCGAACAACGCGCGCGAAATGTCCTCGCAATCCAACTCTGGATCGAGTAAAAACTCTTCCTACACTGATGCTGCCGAAGTTTCCAACAAAAATAAAAACAAAAACGTGAATAATAATACCAACACGTTCATATCTGCGTTTGGTATGACGAGACGCAAAGGCGTATCGGTCGAACAAGACGCCGGACTCCAAGCTATGTTGGATTGCCCGGCACCAGTCGCGTGTATCGTAGCAAAGGCGTGGGACGAACAGTGTGAAAAAGTTCTGGAGGTGACTTTAGAGGAAAATCTCCAACTCATCGAAGAGAGCGTCGCGTATCTCATCGAGAACGGGAAGGATGTCATCGTAGACGCCGAACATTTTTACGACGGATACAACGCCAATCCCGAATACGCTTTAAAATGCTTAAAGACGGCGGCAAACGCTGGAGCTAAAGCCATCGCTTTGTGCGATACGAACGGAGGCATGATGCCGTGGGATGTCGAAGCAATCACTCGAATAGTCGTCGAGTCTCTCGGTGACACGATGATTGGCGTGCACATGCACAACGACGGCGGTTTGGCGGTTGCGAACTCCATCGCGGGCGTTCGAGCTGGGGCGACGATGGTACAAGGCTGTTTCAACGGTTACGGCGAACGAACGGGCAACGCAGACTTGGTCGTTATTGCCGCGAATTTAGCATTAAAAATGGGTAAAAAAGTCGTTCCAGACGGCGAGCTCGCGAAACTTACCGAGTGCGCGCGAACGATTGCGAAAATTTGCAGACAAGACATTTTGGCTCGGCAACCGTACGTCGGACCGGATGCTTTCGCACACAAAGGTGGTTTACACGTCGCTGCGTTGAAGAAGATGCCCATGAGTTACAACCACATACTTCCCGAACTCGTCGGAAACTCTGCTCGATCGGTGGTTTCAGAATTAAGCGGCAGAGGGAACGTTCTCGACGCGGCGTATAAAACCGGTCGCGAAGTCAGCGGCGACATGGCGAAGAAGGTTCTCGCGCAAATAAAAAGTTTAGAAAGTAAAGGTTTTATTCTCGAAGATGCCGGCGCGAGCGTGGATATTTTGTTTCAACGCGCTGCCTCGGATTACGAGGCACCGTTTAACGTTGTTGAATTCACCGTTCACTCTGGCTCGACATCGTTCGGAGTCGTCGCGAAAGAGGAAGATGATGACGATGGTAGTAGTGATAGTGGTAGTGGTAGTAGTGATAGTAATAGCAGCAGCAACGGCAACGGTACCAATAGAAACAGAGCCCCGTCGGAGGGTTACAAGGAAGGATCGTTTTCTTCCAACCAAGCTATTGTGAAGATAGATACGTTCTTGACAAAGAATATGGAAACGCGTTTGAGCGTAGCGGAAGGAAACGGTCCGGTTGATGCGTTGGCGAAAGCGCTTCGTTCAGCCTTGCGAGATGATTTCCCTCAGCTCGATGGTATTTCACTGAGCGATTATAAAGTTGATTTACTCAGTCAAGGCGGTACGACTGCGGCGGTAACCAGAGTAACGATTGACTTTGTTGATTCGGCGACGGATTTGCGTTGGAGAACTGTCGGGGCGCACAGCTCAATCATCGAAGCTTCGTTTCGCGCTTTGGTGGACGGCTTGGAATACGGCATCGAACGATGCGCGGACGGATGCGTCGTGGACTTTGAAACGAATTAATTTATTAATATGAATACTACTAACACTAATGATGATGATGATGATGATGATGACTCGTTTCTATTTAAAATGGTTTGTTGTTGTTGTTGTCTATTATCAAAAATATAGTACACGCTTCCTTCAAAATGTTTCCAGTAAATTTACTTTAACATCCGTAGTATGACATTTGCCTGCTCCCGAAATGCGCGTACGGGTCGACACGTTTTTTCGGACCTTCGAGTAACTTTCTCGCCTTTGTCTCGTCTCTGTCTACTCTCAACCAATCTTCGATCGTCGATAACAAATGGTCGATGCCTTTTATTTCCTCAATGTCTTCCTTTCTGCCGCCTTGGCCGTATTTCAACTCGCCGTTTGAAATGAACGCCAAGTGCGTCATCCAGTCGTGCATGCCATCAAAGATGTGCGTGGCGTAAATAATCGTCGCCCCTCGCTCCTCGCACTCCTCTTCGAAGAACTTTAACAAATCGAGACGTCCTAAAATGTCTAAATCTACCGTGATTTCGTCGCACAAGAGCACCTCGTACGGTTTCAACAAGCCTAAGCATATTTGCACCCGTCGTCTTTGGCCGTCCGATAACGCCATCATCGACCAATCTAAATCAATATCTAACAGTTTAATCAGTCTTTCTCTTCTTTCAGGGTCTACGTTTTCGACGCCAAATATCATTTGTCTCGCGGGAAAGTCACCCGCCAACGGCACGTCTCCGCCCGCGCTGCCTACGTTTCGTCGCCACTGCGAGCCTAAATAGGATAACTCGCCGGAACAGGACAAGTTGAAATCGTGAAACGGAGGTCGTCCCAACACTCGAACTTTGTCTTCCGCGACCATAGTTTTCCCGGCGAGAATTTGTAAAAGCGTCGATTTCCCAGCGCCGTTCGCGCCGGAGAGTAAACATCGACTGCCTTTGGGAAGTTCCAACGTGAAATCTTTAATGATTTCGGACGGTTCCATCGGGTACGCGTACGATAAGTTCTTCACTTGTAACGATATTGTTGTTTGTTGTTTCTGCGTCATGATGTTGATACTCGTTTTATCTTTTATCACTTCTTCTTTATCACTTCTGGCTTCTTCTTCTTCTTTAAAGTAGATAATACTCGTAGTGAGGAAAAGAAAAAGTGCGTCGTCACTCATAAAACGGCTTCTGTGAGCCACGAATTTCTTTTTCTTTTTTTCTTTTGCATGCTTCTCCACACAAAAATATCTTCTCATCATCATCAGAAGCTCTCTGCTTCTTATTATAATAAATAGGAAAAATAATTTAAGAAATGATGACATCGACAGCTGCCGCGACAACGACGACGACGACGAGTTTAGATCGTCTTCACACGCTCTCGTCGTCGTCCACCAAAAGCACTCGAGGACGATCTTCTTCGTCTGCTTCGTCTGCTTCTTCTTCGTCTTCTTTGACGACGACGACGAGGAGGATTTTGAGAAACCGACAAAACAAATCATCGCCGATATCTTCATCATCATCGCTCAAAGGTTTGACGGAAGAAATCGCGCAACTCGGTTTAGACTTGGATCGAAATACCGTTGGACCGGCGGTTTTTGCACTCTCAGCCGTGAGCGTGTTCTGGCTGTTTTACGACGGTTCGGTGCAAACGAAACAACTTAAAGAAGAGCTCGATGCCAGAGGTGTAGATTCGTCCTTATTTAACAAGTTGTACGAATTGAAATACATCAAACGCGCGTTGGACTCTGGGGACCGATCGGCGTACGACGAAGCCGAGGAGAAGATTCAGTGGCAACGATCGAAAATCGTCGTAGGAGCCGGTTCTATCACCGAGGTGCAAAAGATTCAAAAGTTCTGGCAAAGTAAAGGCATCAAGGTGAAAACGCTCGCGGACTTAGATAAAGTTGAAGAGTACATGGTGAAGAAATACGGCGGCAAGAAGAGCAAGTTTTGATTAATTATTATTTCTACATTTATTTCGACGAATGGATCATACGCGTATATATTCGATGAACGACCTAATCGATGGTTTTTTGTGCGAGTTTGAGCAGCGTGACTATTATTGTTTGTTGTTAGTACAAGTTCTTGGCGTCGTGGCGTTTATCGCGCTTCAAAGTGTTCGCTTTATATTTTGTGCCCATTTTGTCGCGATGGGCTTCAGCTTTGAGTTGCGCCTTCTTCTTGCGTTTCGTTATCCCTCTCAGTACTGTTTTTGATGCTTTAGTCTTCTTTTTATTCATCATCAGTGCGATGTTCTTGTCACCACCATCGTTGCCGCCTTCCTGGTGAGAAGAGATGAGCGCATCCAAGGAAGTTGTTGTGTTTGTTGTTGTTGTTGGAATGCTCCAACCACCACCACCACCATCGTCAGCAGCAGCAGCAGCGGCGGCGGCTTTATCATCAGCATCCATCAGCATCTTGGTAGTGTTGTTGGTATTCTTGTTTCGTCGCTTCTTGCCCATTTTATATTACTCTGTTGTTATATTACTCTTTTATATTCTATGCGTCGCCGCCAACATCAAAATGAGAGATGCGCTCTCTTTACACAACAAATGCGGATTTCAGAAAATTGGGAATTTTAGTCCAAAATCTCACCAGACGACGCAAAACAATCAATCCGTCGCGTGCATGCAAAAAAAAAGAGATGCCACAACGAACCGTGATACCACTTCACTATCAAGTCGATGATCTAGATGACCTGACTGGGGTTTGAGCCCAGGATTGTTCGGGTTTGATGAGAACCGCGTTTCAATTCCTTGATCTCTTCATTTGAAGAGCCCAGATTTTAGAGTTTTGCAGCGCTTTTACTGCAAATAGGGTTTGGAAAGAGAATTAAATCTTTAACGTTTAGGGTTCCAATTGAGAAAATCGAAGAAGACTTTAAACGTTTGAGGTACTATTATTGATTGGTACAGGTACCTACTAGTATTAGTATTATTACAACAGCTGATGCACACTTTTGACCTCTTGGATGACTTTCTTCGCCTTCTCGAACGGTTCTTCGAACAAGCCCGGGTCTTTTTGCTCTAAACTTTTTTCTCCGACTAACGCGGCGAACGACTCCGCCACGCCTTCCGGCAAACCGGTTAAATCGTACCCGCCTTCTAATAAAAACACAATCTTCCCGTCGCACAAATCTTCACTGAGCTTCTTCAACCTCGAACTTAAATAATAATACGTTCGCGAACGGAAGTTTAAGTTTGCGA
>Ga0209832_1000855_pt1 | contig 17391 bp, 18 predicted proteins | sample COGITO_mtgs_1104_2_FD_185516 | JGI IMG/M metagenome (GOLD analysis project Ga0209832, IMG submission 185516) | Pelagic marine microbial communities from North Sea - COGITO_mtgs_110407 (SPAdes) (version 2) | ecosystem: Environmental > Aquatic > Marine > Epipelagic ...
TTTCCGGTAAGCGTCTTGATGAAGATTTGCATATGCTTCTATATAAGTGTGTATATTTAAGTTGTATCCATATATCATATTTTTGATGGAAAAATATGATTCTAGAAATGTGATTCTATTACTCAGCCAACTCAGGGTATTTATTCTTGAGTTTCTCTTGGAATCTCTCCAGTTCGTCTTGAATAGACGAGCCTGCTTTGAGTTTCATGTTGAGTCCGTAGCGCCGGTCGTCGAGGCGGCGCTCATACACAAGGTGCGGTGCGCCACGCATTTGGTTGATGCGGTAGTATTGCGGCAGCTTATCGGGGTCCTCTTCCTCAATAATGTTTTTCTCCAATTTATGTAGTTTTTGTTTGACCTCCTCCAGTTTGGCCATGAGGGATACTTTGCGTGATTTGGAACTCATGAAAGGTTTGTCCAATTTGGGGTGACTTTCGATTTTGAAGAACTCGCGGGTGAGATTTTTCTCCTTGTTGTAGATTTCGTGATAATAAACGACGTATTTGGGGAGCATCGCTTGCGTCAATCCGTCTGGAAGTGGATTTGCGTTGTATTTACGGGACCGCTTATTAGTGTTGGCATTTTGTTCGCTCTGCGTGGCGAAGCGCAGATTTGAGCGACGATTGTCCAACTTGTCACGATTGATGTGGTCGATCGAGAATTTTTTGTCGATGAGTTTATCATCATTTGGATATTGGTTCTTCATGACGAACCGGTGAAGGTAATGAGTTTTGTCTTTCAACCTTCCGGTGACGTAACGTGAGTTTACGCCAAGAGTCCAACAAGGACGAAATGGTTTTATATTCTTTATCTGAGCGACATCTTCAATCGACAAAAGGGTGAATACATTTTCACCACAAGTCATCTTGTAGTATTGTTCGTTGGTTAAATTGTTTCTAACCAGATATAAAATATTTTTGTATTGCCCAGCATATTTACCCGCACGGATATATAGACCTTCATCACTTTCGAGAACTGTTTCTTCATTAGAGCACATAATATATTAAGAGTATGTGCTCTATATTAGTTTAAGAGGTCTTTTATTACAATTAAGAAGGTTTATCCCCCCATCTGTTACTTAGTTCGAATAAGCAAGTCCGCCCATTCCCGACATAACACGAAGGACGTTGTAGTTGGTGGCGTACACGCGGACCTTGGCGGTCTTGGTGCTCTCGACGGTGGCGTTCGACAGGACGAGCTGAAGAGTCGCGTTGTCGATGCGCGAGAAATTGCAGGTGCCCGACGGCTGGTGCTCCTCCGGGCGAAGCGCGAACGAGTAGACGTTGATGCCGGTGTCCGGGGCACGGGTGTGGAACTGGTACGGCTGGACGAGGTCGAAGTAGGTGCCCTCACGCTCCGAGAAGCGGTCCTGGCCGTTGAGCTGAAGCTTGGCGGTGACGACCGGGTTCTCGCCCCAGCAGTGCATGTCAAGCGCGGTCTCGGCAAGCACGAAGGTGCCGGCATCCGAGAGGGTCGAGCCATCATCGCCATCAACGCCGAAGTTGTCGTGGTGGTCGTTGCTGGTGCTGACAAGGTCATCAGCACCTTGGTCCTGGAAGAGACCCGATGTACCAATGAAGCCATTCGAACCCTTAAGGGAATTCGGACCACCGAAGGCGTGGATAGCATTCGGGAGCGCATCGATCGAATCGGTGTAGTTGAACGGCTGAGCACCGAGGGTCTTCTTGAGGAGAGTATCCGAAGACTCAAGGGACGCGCAGTAGTCGACGTTCGCGTCCGGCTGGGCAACGAAGACGAGCTCCTTGCACGGGTGGTTGAAGTTGAGTTTGATCTTGTTCGAGGACGAACCGACCGACTCATCGCCAGTGAACTGGAGCTGCTCAATCAGGTACTCGTGCGGGTTCTGCGCCATGCGGCGACGCTCGTCGGTGTCCAGGAACACGTAGTCGACGTAGAGCGACGCGGCAACAAGCGACTGCTGGTAGGCTTTGGATACCTTAGTAGAAGCGCCGGCAAGACTGCTGACGGCCCAGAGGCACTCATCAATCGGGCGAAGATCGAGGTTGATCTTGACCTCGTGGTACTGGAGGGCAATGAGCGGAAGGGCAAGACCCGGGTTGCGGCAGTACCAGAACTGGAGCGGCACGTAGAGGGTCGTCTCCGGAAGGGTGTTGCGCGGGGCGCACACGTTGGTTGGGACGGTGCCGTTAGAATCAACGTTGCACGGGCCATCAACATCGGCAAAAGTCGGGTCGGTGATGTAGGTGAGCTGGGTGGTGTTGCCAACCATCTTGTAGTAGCCACGCTCCTGCTCCTTGGAAAGGGTGAGCTGGTTCCAGATGTGCATCCAGTCGCCGTACTGGCGGTCGATGCGCTGGCCACCAATCTCGACCTCGACCTGCGAGATCATCTGCTCACCCGGGAAATCTAACCAGCGAGCGTAGACACTAGAGCCTGAATTTTTGAGGTCCTGGCTAATCTCCGGAAGAGTGACCTGAAGGTAGGTGCGGTACGCGAGGTCACCGTTGCGGCTGATGGTGCAGGTGACACGGCGGCCGAAATCGGCCTGGCCGTTGAAGGTCTGCTCGATCGACTCCATCGCGAAGTTGGTGTGGCGACGGTAGGTCACCTTCCAGAAGGTGATCTGCGGGTTGCCGGTAAGGTAAACGTCCTGAGCGCCGTAGGCTACGAGTTGCATTAATCCACCTCCCATTGTTATAATATTGCTAAAGAAAAAAAAATTACGAAAAAGATTTAATTAATGATTAAAAATACTATTAATCATTAAAACATTGTTGAAATATCAAAAAATACTATGGAAATACTCCGAAATACTCCATAAATATCGTGTATTGATTGTCGGTGCTAATTGTCGATGCTAATTGTCGATGCTATTCTTAATTTTGTTTATGTCCATGTTTTTCTCAATAAACGATTTCACATAGGTGTCAAGGTAAATTTCCTTCTTACCCTGATGTTTTTTGGTGAAAATATAGGTGTCATCTTTCATGGAAACCTTCCAACCCGATTGAACGGCGTTAAAAATGAAGGCCATTTTCTGGAGTTTGATACAATCGACTTCTAAATCTTCTGGGGTATTAATGCGAACTGTATCCATTAAATTAAAAGCAAGAAAACAATAACTGGAAGTATATTCAATTAAACACTAATAAAAAGGTATTGTTAATATGCCTAAATTTAAACAGAAAAATACAAGAAAGATACTGGTCGAAAACAATTCCATCACTACCCTCGACGGAAAACATCAAGAAATCGTCGATGAATTGCGGCGCGAAAAAGAGGTGGTCGTCCCGTCTCTTCGCAAAGAGCAAAGGTCACTTCGTAAAAAACTACAACGAAATAAGATGTCCGTCGAAGCAGAGTTAGAAACAAAAGATAGGATGGAAGACATCAAGAGGACGCTCCGGGAAATCAAAGGGCGCGAGAGAAATTATTTGCTAAACAACTCGGAGTTAGTATTCGGTTATTTCGAGAATAAAATGAAGGTCGCGGAGGGCACAAACAAAACAACGGTTCTCAACACCTTTTTCAAAACGGAAACACCAAGCAAGAAGGAGGATGAAAAGGAGCACAGCAATGTGAAGAAATTTCTTGCAAACATCGACGACAGCTTTATGGACATTGGCAATTATGTGGTTCAGACGGACATTTGCGAAGTTTGCCACCAAGGCGAGATGATTCCGATTGTGCACGAGGGACAACTTGTTTGCAATAATTGTTCTTCCACGATCCAATACCTTGTAGAAAATGAGAAACCCTCGTATAAAGAACCTCCCAAAGAGGTCTGCTTTTATGCTTACAAAAGAATCAACCATTTCAGAGAGGTAATCGCGCAGTTCCAAGCCAAGGAGACCACGCAAATACCCGACGAAGTGCTCGAGAATATCAAGTTGCAAATCAAAAAGGAACGAATCGGCCTCGAACAAATCACCAACAAGCGCGCGAAAGAGATACTAAAGCGGTTGGGCTACAACAAATATTACGAGCACATTCCCTTTATCAAAGACAAGTTGGGAATCAAACCGCCCATTATGAGTCCGGAACTCGAAGACACGCTGTGCAATCTTTTTATGGAAATCCAAGGCCCTTATGCGAAATATTGCCCGGAAGATCGAGTGAACTTCTTAAACTACTACTATACGGTCTACAAGTTGTGCGAGTTGCTCGACCAGCGCGAATTCCTGCCTTTCTTCCCAATGCTAAAGGACCGTGAAAAGCGAATCGAACAAGACGAAATATGGAGGAAAATATGTAACGAACTCGACTGGGAGTTCATTCCCACAATATAGATTTGATAACTATATTCAAATCTATATTATATTTATTGGTATTTTTCGTGTTTATAGGCAAGTTTATGCTTACCCGAGTTTATGCTTACCCGAGTTTATGCTTACCCGAGTTTATGCTTAACCGAGTTTATGCTTACCCGAGTTTGGGGAAACCGACAAGGTTGGCGCCGATGCCGAACCCAGCGCCCGAGCGAGCACCCACGGCCATAGCCGGGACGAACGTATCAAGAATGCTAAAGGTGGCGGCCGCGGTGAGCGCGATGAAGGCAACCTCATCAAGGTCGAGCGAGCGCTTCGGGATGGCAAAGGCAGCAAGTGCCACCATGATACCCTCCACAAGGTATTTGATCGCGCGCTTCAAAAGTTCACCAAGATCGAAATCGTTGACAATATCAGTAATGCTCATTCTTATATTTAATAAAAAGAAAAAAATATAATATGTCGATTGAAATCACTTAAAGTTTATGAGGATTAATATTCCTATATGAGCGACACTTCGAACACGACAACCAGACCGGAGGGAATCGAATGTAGATTGGACATTGACGGCTCCGAGAACAAGAAGTATGTCGATGTGTTAGATGAGGACAAGGTAGTTGCCGGACAAAAATTCGTTTGCGTATCGTTTCTCTCTCCGGAGAAGATTCTGAACGACCGCCGACTTTATAATTTCAATGAATTCCTAAAGCAGTGGGAAATGTCCAAGGCATTGTCTAAATATACACAATTCTTGAGTTTTCTCTCGTTCAAGTATAATCTTGTCTTTGACGATCTCACCAAGGATTTGGAGGAGTTCTGTAAAGAGGAGCGGGATAATCTGTTTGCCACGAATCTAGAGGATGAGTTCAAGAACTTTATGGACTCGAACGAGACCAAGTTGGACGAGGCATTCAATCAGGAGAATGGATTCCAGACGAGCGTTCGTGGATTGAAGGTGCGCGGTTCTTATCCGAGTCAGCAAGAGGCTGAACTGAGATGTAAAATGCTTCGCGAAGTGGACCCGAACCACGACGTTTTTGTGGGTCCGGTCGGTATGTGGATGCCGTACCACCCCGAGGCGTACAAGACGGGGCGCGTCGAGTATCTGGAGGACGAACTCAACCAGCTCATGCACGAGAAGCAGGCGAACGAGAAGAACGCCAAGGTTGAGTTTGACAAGCGGATGCGTGAAACGAAGGAGCAGGCGATTGAGGAGAACAAGAAGAAGGCGCTCGAGAGCGGCAACGTGCTTACGCAGACCTTGGACGAGAATGGTCAATTGGTGAGTGTGAACAACGTCAACAACATGGAGACTGGTATGGGCGAAGAGGTCACGGTTGCTGATGTTCGAAAGGAGTTGTTCGAGGATGAAGATGTGGTGATTGACCATAAGAATTCCGACCACGGTCTCAGCAGACTGACCGATGCTGGTGTTTCAGAACCGAAGGAGAAGGAGACTGTGTTAGTGAACATTGCTGAGGATGCTGAGGGTGCTGAGGGTGCTGAGGATGCTGAGGGTGCTGAGGATGCTGAGGATGCTGAGGGTGCTGAGGATGCTGAGGGTGCTGAGGGTGCTGAGGGTGCTGAGGGTGCTGAGGGTGCTGAGGAAGCGGACAAGGGGAATAAGCAGGCGTGAAACCTATAATTACCCCGTGAAGAACATAAATTAAGAAAAACTAAAAAATTGAATTTACATATAATCCCTAGTAGTATATGTAAATAACTAGAATGCCGCAACAGAGTGCGCCCATCCAAAGTATGCGGGAACAAAGTGCGACCAACCATATTGCCTCGGGAAAAGGTGTGCCGAAACAAAAGTGTGCGTTTCAAGGTTGTGCGAAAAAAGTGAACCAGGTAGAGATGATGATGGGGAAATGTCGCTGCGAAAACGTTTATTGTTCGAAGCACCGAATGCCAGAGTCGCACTGCTGCGCTTTCATATACACGATTGACAAGGACGAATTTATCAAAGCAAACAAGTGTGTTGCTGCTAAAATTTGAACATACTACTTCTTACCACCGAGTCTTCCGCACATTTATTTTGGGACCGCGCTTTCGCCCCGAGTTGGGGTCGTATGAGTCGTCCTCATCGTCAGAATGAAGATCCTTCGATATTTCCCAGAACTCTTTCGAACCGAGTTTGAAGTCTCCGTGTGGTTGTGCCTTATACCAAAAAATCTGGTCCTGTAGGTTATTAGACTTGGCATTGTTGTCCACGACCAAACATTCAAAGTTTTCGGTGCATTGATCCATTACCTGTGCGAAACTCTCATATGTGGGAAACATTCCGGCATAGTTTTCCCAAATCCTTTTCCTATTGGAAATGTAGGGTTCGCGCAGTATAAACACATAGTCGATATTTGTCCGCAAATTGGGAGGTATACCTAATGGATACTGCATAGTGATGATAAGCATAATTTTCCAGTGCCTGCCGTTCATGAAAAGCAACCGCATCATCTTGTCCTTGGTCCACGAGTTGTCGAATAAGCAATCATCTAGAATGCAAAAAGCGCGCGGGTCAATAGTTGACTTCTTGTAATGTTCGATCTCCTTTTTCACCTGCTTCAAGACGGTTTTCTGACGCTTCAATATATTCTCAATAATGGCGGTGTTGTACTCATCGTGAATGAATAATTTAGGGACGTGACTTCCATAAAATCCATTTCCTGCTTCAGTACCCGATATCACTGTTCCGATGGGGATATCTTGGTGATGATATAGAAGGTCTCGCACGAGATAACTTTTTCCTGTGTCTCGACGTCCGATGAGGACCACCACGGGACCCTTATTTTCGTCGGGTCTGAAGCTTATATGCGACATATCAAACTTCTTTAATTCTAAGGTCATGTAAAAAGAGAGCAGAAATAATTCGAACACTTTATCCGCATATGTATGTGAATGAGTTAGATTTTTAGGGAAATTATATCATCCACAACTATGGACTTTTCTTATCAGAAAAATGACAATAATACTCTCTTTGAGAGTTTTGAAAATACTGAACTTTTAAATATGAAATGTCCACAGAATTATATACCTGTTTATCAAAGATTTTTTACTCTAAATGAAACCAATTTTAAAAACATTAATTTGAATCACAAACTAAAGCTGAAAAAAATTCTTAAAAAGAGCACAGAAAATAAGTATTTGGTCGAACTTGAAAACCGTGACAGCGCAGATGGCTTTGTGTGCGAAAGAAACGTATTTTTCAAATTAATTCCTTTATTGGATCCAATTAAATACATGTGTTCGAAGTATGATTTGTCTGATAATAATATTTTGAAACTACCATCTTTTATGGAAAAGGAACAATGCGCCGCAAAGGTTCGCGATACAAACAACGCTGCGTATGTCGATAGTTTTTTCACATATCTCACAAGCACCATGCTCGAAGAGTCGGGATTCGTGCACGGCATCGATTTTTACGGTTCGTATCTAGGGATTAAAAATGACTTTTTATTCAATATTGGCGACGACATTGATTACTTACAAGACTGCAAACCATTTCACGAAAATCGCGGAAATTTGTATGTATTTGATGATAATTTTCAATACGACTTGATGAATCGTGATACGCGAGATTATAAGGAGCCAATCAAAGTGTTGTCCGCAAAAGACGACGAAAATATTCTCGAGTTATCGGATATCTGTGAACTCGATCTTTCTCAATTCGATGGCATATTTGCACCGGGAACGGGAATGGGAAAGGTATCTACGGACAGTTCTTCGGGGGATAATTCCGCCCACGTGTCTGGTGATATTTCTGCGGCGTTGCTCTACGATTCGCCTCACCAAGAGACGAAGAAGGCGACGACCGCGCCGAGTGCAAACACAACCAAGTCATCCAACGCCTCCTCGGAATCGTCGAGATGTTCATCGCGTTCGTCGAACACGCTGGGGTCGGAAACAGGTTCCATTCAAAGCGAAAGCACGCTTGACGGTTTGTCGCTGTCTACTGCCTCGGAAGACGAAGCATTCGTGAAAATCCATTCTTTTCCAATTCAAGTGGTTGCGCTTGAGCGATGCGAACAAACCCTCGACTCTTTCATGTCTAGCACAGATGTCACCGATGAAGAGTTTGGTTCGATTGTCACGCAAATCCTCATGATGCTAATCACATATCAAAAAGTGTTTGGACTCACGCACAACGATTTACATACGAACAACATTATGTATGTGAAGACGGACAAACAATACCTCTTCTACAAGCACGACGGCAGGCATTACAAGGTGCCTACATTTGGTAAAATATACAAAATAATTGACTACGGGCGGGCAGTCTATAAGTTCCGCGGGAATCTATTGTGTAGCGATTCATACCATTCGAAGGGCGATGCCGCAACTCAATATAATTTCGAACCATACATCGATACAAATAAGCGACGGGTTGAACCCAATTTTAGTTTTGATTTGTGTAGATTGGGTTGCGCACTTTATGACATGTTGTTGGATGATGAAACTGAAATGAAATCAACCATTGTTGAGATAATGACCGGTTGGTGTCTTGACGACAAGGGACGCAACATACTCTACAAGAACAATGGTGAAGAGAGATATCCTGATTTCAAATTATACAAGATGATTGCTAGAACGGTTCACAATCACGTTCCTGCGAAAGTAATCCAAAATGAGTATTTCAACAGATACCATATTTCCAAAAAGAAAATAAACAAGCAAAAAATAATGAATATTGACGCGCTTATCAGCCACCAGTAATTGGTTGGTTACTCTTTTTACTTAATTTGTCAAATAGTGTTTCGACAAATTAACTCAGATCATTTTTTATACAATTCTTTCACCAAAGTGAATGTTATAATACATCCTATCGCAATATCAATGTATAATATTGCTTGGGGGATTGTTTGCCATTTGCTCAAATACTTTGTCTCGTCCAAGTTTGCCTTCATCGATTTCAGATCATCAATCAAGTATTTGCATAGCGAAATCGCACAAAATAATATGGACAAACTCAATAGAAGAAACAAAACATTATATGCCTTGTTTTTCTCTCTGTAAAATCTGCTTGAAGCCAACAGCGCAAACGATATAGATGTGTAAAGACCAACGTTTCTAAGGGACGTTTGATAAAACATTAATATTTCCCGTTCTGTTTCCATATATACCTATACAAAGACAAATAATATTTGCTGATTCTAAAATTCTGGGGCACCCACAAAGACACCGGCACCACTTTGTTTCCCGATGTCGGATGCGTCTACTTGTTCAATCGCAAATAAAGCCAAAACCGAACTGATGTAGACAACAAGTGTATCGCGCGTAATTTCCTTTACCGGTTTTGCCTCCTTCAATACAAATCTCATCTCAAGAAATTTCACGATAACAAATACAAACGCAATAAGTCCTGCGATACTAAAGTGATTCTTCATTAAAATATCGTGTTACAAAACTGTCAACCATTCAACGCATTATTACAAAAACTCTATATCATCTAAAACAATGGGCGGTCTGGACGACGGCGCGTTCATATCATTAATATCCAGCGTATCGATATTTACATTGCCGCCAATTGTAATTCTCTCCTCGTAATCATCGTCCTCGTCGTCATCATCGGCCTCCTCATCGCGCCTTTTTTGTGCCCCATCTAATGCGATTTGCTCCAACCGTTCAATTGTCTTTGGTGCGGATACCAGTGTCTCGTTTCCTAAAGTATCCTGCGCTTTATCAGTATTCGAAAATGAGATGTTTTCTGTTTGCGAGGGAATTGATTGCATTGTCTCTGACACGATATCATTCATAATCATATTCACATCCGACATAGGCGCTGCTCCTAGTGCTGGTGCTCCTAGTGCTGGTGCTCCTAGTGCTGGTGCTCCTAGTGCTGGTGCTCCTAGTGCTGGTGCTCCTAGTGCTGGTGCTCCTGGTGCTGGTGCTCCTGTTACGGGTTCACTTGCGATTGGCAACGACTTCTCATTCGCCGCCTCTTCTTGCACCGCCTCTTCTTGCACCTCTTCTTGCACCTCTTCTTCGATGATTTCCTCCTTGATGTCGACCTCCTCTTCTTCGGTCTCGTCCATGTATGCTCTGAGGATGCTTTCTACAGGCATCGTGTCGCGAATTGTGTTGAGGATACTCTCTTGCGCAAACAGTTCGAGTTGCCGGTTGTTTTTTTGAAGGTCAAGTGGGGCCAACTCGGCTTCAAATAGGTAGACATTTGTGTATAGCTTTCTTGCGACATTGATGTACACCTTGTGAATGAAAACATCGGCAGATGGAATATCAATATCGATCTTCTTTTGCTTCTGTCCAACGCGGACGCATGTGAGAGCCTTCAATTGTATAACGTGGACGCATGTGATCAACTCTTCTAGATAACCACACTTGGTAAACGTTTCAATCCTCGCACGCTCTTCGCCGATAATAGAATCATTCCACTTGGGTATGCGGGAGAGAAATGTCTGGAACGTCATCAGATACTTGTCAAGTTCATCGTTCTCTTCGCAAAGCTCTAAAGCCTCTTTGAAAATAGACTTGAGTCCATCAATTACTGCGGGAGTAAGGATGTTTACTAAACGAGCACACCACTCGTTTTTTGATTCACCCAAACTAGACATCGAATAATCATCCATTTACATAAATGAAATATTTTCTAAATCAGTTTCAGAACGAAAAACAATGAAATTGAGCATGAACAACAGAAGAAGTTTTTCGCTTCTAAATTCACGCTTAACTTTATGAAATGTCAATAATAGATGGTATTTTCTCTCCAGTTCCATATTCGAATTCTCCAAATAATACATAATATCTAATCCGGTGTACCCTTTTTCATACAACAAGATGGATGATTGAACCAATTCGGTATAATCGTTGATGTTTAATCCATTCATAAACTTTTTTAACCAGTTCTTTCGATTTGTGGCACACTTGTGCGGTTGGAAACTTTTTTGTGTAACATAATTGTGTAAATTAAAGGATTTATCGTTCATCAGAGGAAGTGGCACATAAATCTCGCAGAACCGCGAGAGGATTGGTCTGAGCAACTTATAACGATTTTCAACAATGATGAAGAATCTGGTCGTATGGCTGAATAATTCGATGCATCGTCGCAGGGCAGATTGGGCGTCGATGGTGAGTTTATCGGCATTGGACAAAATAATTGTTTTGAAATGCCCCCGCCCTTTCAAATTTATATGCGTCTTTGCGAAAAACTTGAGCTCTTCTCTTACGAATTTTATGCCTTTTCCGTGCGCACAATTGACGTTCATCACATATGCCTTCGTCATTTCCTTATCGTTGTCATATATCTTCTCAACAAAGTCGTTTACCAGAGTTCGCTTACCACCGCCGTGTGGACCATGGAAAATTATGTTTGGTATTTTTTGGGAAGTCAAAAAATACTCAACTTTTCTATAAATATCGGCATGTATAGAAAGAGACATATATCGAGGTTTTCTAGTTTGTTCTTAACTGATAATGGAGTAATATATTTTATGTATTTTATGTATTTTATGTATTTTATACATATCGCTTGATAGTGTTATGTATAAATTTTTAGTGAAACCAATGGAGCGTCTTACGCGACACTCTGTAGGCTCTGCGTGTAAGGATTCTGTTTGAACGCGGTGAGAATGTCGGGGTTCATACGATCGCTATTCAATGTGCTGTCGTATCCTTGCGGCACCTTGGCGGCGCCCAGCGTCTGTGCCGACGGAATGATCGAAGTGCCCACGCCAGGCACATACATGCGATTGTTGTTTCGGTCGGCGTCGACACGCCCAATCCGAATATTTTCTTGTTGGTTGAACATTTGTGTTCCCCCCTGATTTGGTCGGTTCTCGTGCGTTTTGTTCTCGTTATTCCGCTGACGATATGCGGCGTCGTATGTCTGGTTAGCCTTCTGCGCGCTCGGTCCTGCTGCTCCTGTATAATGAACGTTTGTTGTGTCGCGTTGGACATTTGTTGGTTGGTGTTCCGAAACGGAATACCCCTCTGTAGTCCGACCCTGATAATTAAGATAGTTCAAGTCAATTGCCCCCTCTATTGTCTCTCTCAGCGTTGTTTTTGTGCGGTCGCCTGGATTATGGACACGGGCGTTTGAGACGGACGTTCCGGCATTTCCGCTTGCCCTGATATTACAGATAGTGTTTTCCTTTCTGGAAGGACGTAGCACATCAAGCAGCGGGGCAATCGCCGCGTGTGCCAATCCACGAACAGCACCAAAACCATCGGGCTGTTTCATGGTGGAACGGTTTGTCGGCAGGGGGACAAAACCTTGAACACCATAGTCGTTCTGTCCGGCACCGCGTTTACCTGCCGCCGATACATTCGTCACGCTGTTTGCTTGTAACTCAGGTCTGCGCGGAATCTGATATTTACCCTTTGCGTAACTGGCCTGTCCGTCCTGGACCGCACCAGTACCATAATACTCCTCTGTGGTATCAGGGCGATTCACATCGCGCAAGACCTCCACACCGCGCGCGGTTTGTGCCTTTTCAATTCCCGTTGTTGTGTTCCAACGACTAGGTCCCAGAGTATAATAAGTGTCTTGGCTATACTTCTCGACGCGCCCTTGTGTATGAATATTTCCTGCCTCCTTGACCATCGAATTCGCAGGACCTTCGTGCCCTGCCAAACCATAACTCTGCTTGGGATTGGACGCAACGCGAAGTTGGTCCACGGTTTTGGGTTGCCACGATTCACGCGCCTCCATGCCACTATTGAAACCGATGCCACCTTCCGTGTTGTAACCTTTGCCAAGTCCAGGAGCAACCCGCTGCTCTTCCCACGGCTTGATATTTGCCATTCGCATACTCGGGTTGACGCGGGATTGAAGAAAGTCGCTCATATTAGGAGCGCCGTGCGCGTGCTGCATATTCGTTTGTGGTTTGAACAGTGGTGCCTGTTCCTTTTTCTTGAACGCCTGCGAACCACCACCTTGCATGTTGTCTAGTCTCATCTCGGCTACGTCAGAAGAGGTCGAAGCACCATTACTCTTTGCGCTATAAAACGGAACCATATTGTTATGTTTAAAATCAGAAGTATTTATGTTAGCACCCGTGAGGGACATTTGCGGGACTTTTCCCGAACCTACCGATTCTTTCGGATTGTTTCGCATTACCGATTCCGAAACATTTTGGTCGAAACACTTATCGGTTGTCTGATTGGCAGCAGGAAAATATTTTACATTGCTTTTGTTAATCGGTTCCGCTACAGGATAATTGATTACTGGTGTGTTGATAAATCCCTCGGTGACATTCTTTTTTTCAGACTCATCGTCTTCATCATCTTTATTATGGTTATTGGCAATAACATAAAATCCACCTAATGCCAAAAGAGGTATCGCAAGCTGTGCCATTATATATACAATAATATATAATATTATCACTAAGATTTCTCTAATATGGGATACAAATAATATGGGATACAAATAATATGGGATACAAATAATATGGGACACAAACACTAATTGGAGACATTCGGATATTTCGGCACGAAGTGGTCTCGTTCTAACATGCGCGTGCTTAAGTTGTTTTGAAATGGAAGGCAGGTATTCTCTCGCGGGTCAAGATGCGTGTAATCCCATTTCGTCTGTTCTAAATCCTTGAACATCCAAGCCGGATGCGTCGCGCGCGATTGATCGGTGCAAGCAGCGGATACGGGAAAACTGAGTTTTTTACCCTTAGCCGACCTTGTTGTGTGCCGATTTTGGTCGACAATATCCCTGTTGTTTTTCCTAGTAAGACCGCGCAAGTCACTTTCCAGATTGATGCTGTTCTTCATAAGATTTGCGCCCCATTTCTCCATTCGTATATGGGGGTCTTCCATGAAACAAGGGCTCTCGCCCTGACCAGGAACGTTGAGCACATACCTACCAGGACCGGTTAATTCTTGGAGCTGCTTTTCCATTCTACAAGGTTCATCATGATATCTCGTGAAAGCCATATATACATCTCGCGAGAGAAAAATAATGTGATTGAAATACTGTGATGTAAACATCATCATTCTAGAATGATTGTGTAATTACATACACGACACATCAGTTCAAAGTATCGCAACAAATCCTTTTTAGAACCATAAGAGAGACTACAACACCTAACATCTCCATAACCCAGTGTATCTGCTAAACTCGTCAGTGCCGCGATGTCATTGTTCGAATCTATCACGAATACCTCCGTTCTCGATTCGTTGATATATTTTCGGACATCCGACCTACGCAACCTTTCTCCCCCCATCACCAAAACTTGCACATCATAATCAGGTGATAACCGATAATTCGAATACTTATGGTGGTAATGTTCGCGCTCCCAAATATTCGAGTGGTTCCATTCAAACTGCGGGTCTTCATACGCGTTCATCGTTTTCATAGACCCATTGATGTTGTGCATGCGCGCGTAGTGTGGTCTTATACATTCCGCTCCAAGACGCGCTATTTCATCCTGTCGAATGATCGAAAAATTATTGTCTCCATCATTCATGTATTGGATGTAACCGACCTTACATATCTTTGCTACCTTGGTTTTGGTGCATGTGCGAAGGAGAAGTTCGTAGTCATCGCAAATCGGAAGCAATTCAGAGTAGTTTCCAATGTCCAACAGGGTTTGGCGCTCCCAAATGCGCGGATGATTCGGGCAGCACGCCAAGTTTGAGAGAGAAATGTTGTTGATATTTGGTGTAATAAAAACATAGTGCCATTCCCCATCGTATTTCATCGCGTAGTATCCGCCATAGCCCTTGCTAATAACATCGTTCATATAACGTGTAGGAGAGCCGTCTTCGAACATGTTGATAAAATCCATGTAAATAAATCCTACATCAGGGTGTGCCTCGAAAACACCAACCGCATCTTCTAAACATGAAGGGGTTATTTTGTCGTCGTGGTCGAGTTCAATGCAGTATTCTCCGCGACATAACGATACCGCCTCATTCTTGACATTTCCGATAATACCGCTGTTTGACGCGCGCTTATACAGACGCACCCGTTGGTCGGTAAGTATCTCTTGCAAATATTCGAAATGCTTGTTTTCGGGGGAATCGTCTAATACGACCCATTCCCAATCGATGAATGTTTGCGAACGCACGCTCTCATATGCGCGCAAGATTTTCTCATAAGACATGAAACAGGTTGTGAAAATAGAGAATTTCGGTCTCGTTGCCGCGCGATTTCCAATAACATGGTTTATGTAATAGTAATTTACGCTGCTATTAAACTCGGCAATGTTATCAAACGAGGAGGCGTGTATCCACAGTGCTTGTAATCTCTCTGGTATAAGTGCTTTCACTCTATTGTATTCGGTTTTATACCTTCCATATGTCACAAGAATATTGTGATTTTCGCGAAACAGTTTCGCAACATCGCTCGCGTCCGACGTGATCGTTATTGAACATTTTAGCAATCCGGCAGTTTTCGCATTTTGAATTTTCTGGTCCACAATGGAATACTTCAAGTCCCGTAAAAATATCACGTGGGGATATTTCATTTCTTTTGCTCGTAGAATATGACAAATAATTTTTAAGCGAATATATTTATTTATATGCGTTTAAAATGCGATTATCTTAGGTAATGATAAAATATACTCATAAAACATTTCTCGCTCACTTAGCTCAGTTGGTAGAGCATTGCACTTGTAATGCAAAGGTCCGTGGTTCGAATCCGCGAGTAAGCTTATATGAAGTATAAAAATTATTGGAAAGTAGCAATGTAAGCAATCAAGTCTTTTCTCTCCACAGGTTTTTTAATACCGGCAAATACCATCTTGGTTCCTTTGATATATTTTTTGGGTGTAAGCAAGTAATCAAAGAGCGTGTCTTCATTCCACAAGACCTTCGAATCGATATTTGCTTTGGAAAACGAGTATCCAGGCGTGGTTCCCGCAACTCTTCCAATGAGACCAAAAAGATTTGGACCCTGTTTGTGCTCACCACCTGATTCAATCTTATGACATTGCGAGCATTTTGTCTTGAATATTTTGGCACCTTTGGTTTCAGACATCGCCTTATAAACGTATTAAACATACTATAATACTATTTTTATTACGTTTTTAACAATCATTTATAAAGACACTACGCCATAGGAAGCGGTCTCTGCTTTGCTTCCACCACCAAAGGTTTAGGCATTATCAACGTCGGGCGTTCAAAGAATTTACGCTCAGGAAGCGTCTTGAGCTTCGGCGTTGGGGGTTTTTGTGGATTCACCAGATTTGTGGAGTTAATGCCGAACAGCATCGATTCAATCTCAATCGGGTTCTTCGAAAGGGTCTCGCGGGGCATTTGTCCGTGGAGAATACCAACTGCCGGGGTCTCGTTGCGGTAGGCCATTCCATGTTGCGAATGAGCGTAATTTTTGTATTGCTCGTTCATGCGATTTTCTCTCTGCTCCATGGCATAGTTTCCTGGTGTATTATTATTCCTTGTCGATGTCATCTGTATAGTAATATACTATAATAATACTATAAAGTTTTGAACTGATACTATAAAGTTTTGAACTGATACTATAAAGTTTTGAAAAGTGGGTTCTAAATTATTCACTAGCAAGCGCGTCAACAAGAACTTGTTTATGGACATCATCGACCTTCTGTGTGGCAATGGCGTCACAAATACATCTGTGTGTCATATCGAACAGTTCAAATTTGAAAAGCATTTTGAATATAGTGGCATCGTCTGCTTGACTAAATAATATAAGCATCTCTAATTCCTTGCTTTTTTTGGCCGCGTTAATAATGAAGACAATATCGTCCAAATTTTTGATGGTCTCGTACAACGAAGACATTCCCTCATCTACCTTTGTATCATCCCACGTTTGGAGATCGAATGCTTGTAAAAATTGGGTTCGGTATACATTTTCCTGATTCTCGTCTTCGTGTTGTTTATAGGTGCAAATAAAGTCATCAACATACATAATGTAATGATGATGGTTTTATTTTAAGTTTTTATTGTTGAGGTCTTCTTATTAATGAGGTCTTACTATGTTCAGTTGTGGGTATTGACATAATCGTTCGTGCGGGCGTACTCCCGCGACGCAACGCCGCCGCGAACCCAAGTCTTGTCGGCCACGCCCTCGACAAGATTTTTAGGATTCGATATGGACGACTTGAGCGAAGGAACCAACGGTGTCTGGCTGTAGCCCAGGTAGGAAATCTCGCTCGACGGGTTCACGCTCTTCCGGTTCACCTGATTGTTTCCCTGCAAA
>Ga0209832_1000865_pt1 | contig 17280 bp, 19 predicted proteins | sample COGITO_mtgs_1104_2_FD_185516 | JGI IMG/M metagenome (GOLD analysis project Ga0209832, IMG submission 185516) | Pelagic marine microbial communities from North Sea - COGITO_mtgs_110407 (SPAdes) (version 2) | ecosystem: Environmental > Aquatic > Marine > Epipelagic ...
TCCAAAGGATGCAGATAAAAAAGTATTAATTAAGATTAGAGGAATTTTTAAATCCATAGCACCATTAGCACCTCCGTTAAATCCAAACCAACCAAACCAAAGAATTAAAGCACCTAGCGCTGCAATCGGTGTGTTGCTACCTTGAAAAGATATTTTTGTATCACCATCTCTAAATCTTCCAGTACGATTACCCACAACTAATAATACTGATAAAGCAATCCATCCTCCAACAGAGTGAACAACAGATGCGCCTGCAAAATCTAAATATCCTAATTGGCCTAACCAACCAAATTTTTCTTCAGGGTTATCAAAATTAAATGCCCAAGACCAATGACCTACAATTGGGTAGAAAAAACCAGATGCTAAGAATGTAATTATTACATATGAAAAAAACTTTAATCTTTCTGCGACTGCCCCAGAGATAATAGTTGCTGCAGTTGCAACGAACATTGCTTGAAAAACAAAATAAGTTTGGTAGCCAGCTACTTTAGTAGTAAAAAAATAAAATTTATTCCCAAATAATCCTGATACACTGGTTCCGTACATTAATGCAAAACCAAACGCCCAAAAAGTTACTACTGCAATTCCAAAGTCAGTTACGTTTTTAAGAGCTACGTTAATGTTGTTTTTATTTCTTGATAAACCAGACTCTAAACACATGAAGCCTGCTTGCATTAAAAATACTAAAATAGCACAAATCAGGAGCCAAAATGTATCCAGGTTAGCTTGTAAGATTGCATCAAGTCGAAACTCTAATGCTTTTAAAGTACCTTTAGTTGGAAGTTTATCAATTTTTGACTGCAGCTCATTAAGCAAAATTTGGGTTTCGACCGCAGTCATAAGTTATTTTTTATTTAATCTACTAATTTTCTAGCTTCTCCAGCGTCAGTAATAATTTTTTCGACACTTACTACTTTAATCACCTCAAAACCAGTCCCAAGAATTGCATTTTTATAATCTTCATCTGAAAGATTAGATTTATCCTCAAAAGATGAAACAGCAACGCCTTCAGGCCATGAAACTTTAACAGTAGCATTTGGACTTGCAGCTTGAAGTGCCTCAGTTACCATTTTTTGACACTTGATACACATCATGCCATTTACCTGAGCAATTTGTGTTTGAGCAGCAAAAACATTAGTCGAAAAAATTAGTAAAAATAATGATAAATATATTTTTTTCATAATCTTCCTTTAAGTTTTTTATTAAAACCTTAACTATTTTTAAGCGTTTAATCTACAAGAATGTAGACCATTTTAGTGCGATATTTGAACTCAAAATGTAATATTTGAAATTAAATAAAGTTTATTGATCTTCTGGATCTTTTTTTTTCCATATATAAAAAAATAGATATGGCGCTAAAGCTGGTACCACACCAAACCAAAACCATTCATCCCATTTGAAACTTTTATCCGTTGCAAAGCCTTTAAGGCCATTCCACCAAGTAAGATAACCTATAAATATTATCCACCCTAAACTAATAGTTGCATAAATTTTTTCTTTCTGAGTGAAATCAATTTTAGGTAATTTTGATAGATATTCTTTTAAATCATCTAAATTCATTTTTAATTATTAGCAATTTTGACGAGCTATAACGTTTAGTGCTGTTAAAGTAACTTGGCAATTACCACCTGTTTCTTTTGCTAAAATTTTATAGTTTGATGCATCGTTAGAGATGCACAATTCGTATCCCATCTCTGTAGTGATGTTGTCTGATCCACCCAATAATGCTTGTTCAATTTGTGTTGAAGTTGCTGATGTTGGGCTACAATTTGTACTGGTAGTGTTCATGTAATACATTCCATTATCAGAATAATATTCAGTTTGACCTAGTGAGATTTGCTGCATTACATTTTCTGCAGACTTTCTTTTTGCTCCAGCAACATAACCATTATAACTTGAAATTCCTATTGCAGCTATAATTCCTAATATTGCAACGACCACCAAAAGCTCAATAAGAGTGAACCCTGAGCTTTTGATAGTCATAAAAGAGTGTTTCAATATTAATCTATTACTCTACTAGTACTGTATTAGTTTGAGTGTTACCTGCAGTACTGCAAGGTTCTTCAATGCATGTACCGATTGTAATTGTAGATCCTGCAGCTTTTACACCTGTTACTCCAGCATTTCCATTTGTTGTATAAGCGCCAGCGCTTACAACAGCTGCATTTGCTGTTACATATGGATTTTTAAAATCACCTAAAGCATTTACTGATGCTGTAACAACTGTTGCTCCAGTTTTACCAGCACAAACTAACTGATCTACACCAGCTGAGTTTTTCATAGCATTTGCCTCACCTAAATTACATTTTTGTAATTCAGCAGCAATATATTTAACAACTGAAGCTTGATTTGATTTAGCTGCTTGTTTTTTAGCACCTGCTGTGTAACCTGAATAAGCAACTACACCAACAGCCGCAAGAATTCCGATGATTGCTACAACAACTAGTAGCTCAATCAATGTAAAACCTTTATTATTATTTTTTTTCATGTTTTTAAACCCTCTTTTATTGTTTTATGTTTTTTTCAAGTTTATATATTTAAATACAATTATGTATATAATTCAAATCATCATTTTGGGTCAATCATAGATTGTATTTATTGTGATTTTGGCTAAAATCTAATAAATATAAGGAAATTATGTCATACAAAATTACAGAAGAAGAAAATATTGCAACTGTCTACCTGGATGGTGAGATTGACATGGATGTTACCGAAAAAGCTAAAGAGGTAATCATGCCATTAATTGAAGCAAAAAAAGAAGTTCACTTAAATCTAAAAGATGTTCAGTACATGGACTCCTCGGGAATATCCGTTTTAATTGAAAGTCATCAAAAAGCAATCGAACTTGGAACTAAAGTTACACTAAAAGAAATTAGTAAATCAGTTTTAAAAGTTATTATGATGGCAAAGTTAGAACAAATTTTAAATCTTGATTAATGAAACAATCACAAATTATTAGTTTAAGTGAAAAAAAAGATTTTGCAGTAGATTCTTCCAATCTTAAACATATTAGAACCTTCTGTAGAGAAGTATTAGAAAAATTAGATATCAATCAAGAGCTAAAAGATGAATTAATTTTAGCTATTGCCGAAGCTGCACAAAACATTGTTAAACATGCCTATAAAAATGAAAAAACTGAAGACAAAATGTTGATAAAAATTTCAGTTGAAAATGGTCATCTTGAAATAGGTTTTTCTGATAAAGGAAAACCAGTTGAAGAAGAAAAAGTTAGACATAGAAAAATTGATGATGTTAAACCAGGAGGATTAGGAACTTTTTTTATTCAACAGATAATGGATGCGGTTGAATTTAAAGAGGGTAAGAAACCTTGGATTAACCACTTAATTTTATCCAAAGATTTAAATAATTAATTTTTTTCTGAGTAACAATCTAAATTATTATAGTCTTTAAAAAACATATTTGCCATTTCGTTGCTACTAATCATAAAACAATCTAATGGCTCATTTAAAGATTGTACCATATGCTCAGTTACATTTTTTCCAGTTTGTTGCTTAATACCTGTATTTATAGTTCCAGATATAAGTGCATGACTTATGTTGCCACTTGTTGCAACAGTTAGTGCTGGACCAAGAACAGCAACACTCTGGGCACAACCAGTGAGTAGTATAAAAATGATTATTAACTTTAGATATTTCATTAGACGAAGCTTTTACAAACTATCTAATAAATTAATAGAATTTTTTTAATCTTTAAGGACAGCAATATGTCCATTTTGATTTTTTTTATCCGCCAATAATAGCACCAACATTAAAGATTGGTGAATACATCGCAATCATTAATCCACCAATCATTGTTCCCATAAAAACAATCATTATTGGTTCAATTAAACTAGACATATTATCTACTGCTGTATCAAACTCTTCCTCATAGTAACTTGATACTGAATTAAACATCTCATCCAAATTTCCTGTTTGCTCTCCAACTGATATTAATTGGCTAAATGTTGGTGGAAAAATAGGTTCTTTTAAAAATAGTTTAGTTAAAGTATCACCTGAAAAAACACCTTTTTTTACATTTTCTAAGGCGAGAGTGACGACATCATTGTTGCTAACAGATTTTGCAATTTCTATACTTTCAAGTAAGTTTACTCCAGCCGAACTAAGATTACCCATAATTAGTGAAATTCTTGCAATTAAAGATTTTAAAATCATATCTCCAAATATTGGCATTTTTAATACTCTTTGGTGCCATTTGTATCGAATTGATGGAATTTTTGTTGTTGTGTATTTAAATATCACAAAAATAATGATGCATACGAGTGCCAATGTTAAACCACCAGATCCTCTCATAAAATTACTAGCTGTCATAATAACAGCTGTTGGAGTTGGAAGTGGTACACCCATTCCTTCATACATTTCAGCAAAAACAGGAACTACTTTAATTAACATGAAAACCATTACTGTTATTGCTACAGTAAACATAACTACTGGATAAGTTAATGCACTTTTAATTTTTTTTTTTACTTTTTCTCTTTTCTCTAACGATTCTACAAGTTTCATTAAGAAATCATCTAGTTTACCACTAGCTTCACCTGCTTTAATAAGGTTGATATAGATGTTATCAAATATTAAGGGGTACTTTTCAAAACATTTTGAAAGTGTAACTCCTCCCTCAAGACTTCTTCTAACATCTTCGATAATCTCTTTCATGGTTGGATGCTCTATTTGATCTCTCAACATTCCTAATACATTAAGGATGGGCAGTCCTGCCTTAACCATTGTTGCAAATTGTTTTGAAAACAACATAACGTCTTCTGGTTTGACTTTTTTCTTTCCAAAAGAAAAGCCGCCACCTTTCTTTTTTTCTTTAGTAGCGGATTTTTTTTTAGTTCTAATTAAATTGGTAATAATAATTTTTTGCTCTTTAAGCTTATAAGATGCTTCCTCTTGATTGATTGCATCAATTGACCCTTCAACATATTTTCCAGCTGATATCCCTTTATAGGTATAAGTTTCTGATGACATTTTTATTCCATCGAAAGAACACGATCGTATTCTCTAAAATTTAGATCTCCTGATAAAATCATTTCTCTTCCCATATCACTCATTGATCTAAAGCCTTCTTTTTTAGCAATCTCTTTAAGTTCAGGCGTTGTGGCTTGTCTTAATATTGCTTCTTTAATTGGTTTTGTTACATTTAAAACTTCGTATATACCCATACGACCTTTGTAGCCTGTGTCCTTACATTTCGGACAACCTTTACCTCTAAATGCTTTTGCTCTTGAAGCTTGTTCTGCTGTAAACCCAAAATCAGCTAACATTTTAGGTGTAACATCTGGATCTGGTTCTCGACATTCTGAACATGTTTTTCTTGCTAATCTTTGAGCTAAAACTAACGAACACGCAGCTGAAATCAAATAATCAGGTGTACCCATATTTTGTAATCTGGTAATAGAACTTGGAGCATCATTAGTGTGCAATGTACTAAACACTAAGTGACCAGTTAATGCTGCTTTCAAACCTATATCAACTGTCTCTTTATCCCTCATCTCTCCAACTAATATTATCTCGGGATCTTGTCTTAAAAACGATCTAAGAGCACGACCAAAATCATATCCAATATCATCTCTAATTTGAACCTGCCCAACACCATCTAGTTCATACTCGACAGGATCTTCAGCAGTTAAAATATTTAAATGTGGTTGAGATACTTCTTTTAAGATTGAGTAAAGAGTAGTTGTTTTTCCTGAACCTGTTGGTCCCGTAACAAGAATTAATCCTTGTGTACCATGAATAGCTTTTCTCAAATTTTTAAGATCATTTTCTTCAAAATTTAATTGTTCTAAACTTATATCTCCAGCATCTTTGTTTAGAACCCGCATTACAATTCTTTCATTGGTTGCTGTTGGTAGAATTGAAAGACGAAGATCAACTACTTTGCCATCTATCTTAAAAGGAATGGCACCATCTTGTGGCAATCTTCTTTCTGCAATATCAAGTTTGCCCATAATTTTAAATCGAGTAACAACTGCTCCATAATTAGAATGTAAAAATTTTGCAAAGTGTTCTTGTTCAGTTAACATTCCATCTAGTCGATATCTAACTCTTGATGAAAATCTATAAGGTTCAATATGAATATCTGATACACCTGATTTAATTGCTTCAGCAACGACTGCTGTTGAAAATTTAATTACTTCAGACTCGTTTTCTATTGCTTCAATATCTTCTTCTGGCTTTTCATCTAAAACCTCAGCGCTCTCATCTACTTCGTAATCAAAAGTTTGTATTTTTTCTTTATTTTTCTTTTGAATTGCCTCTATGGTAGTTTCACCTTCTTTTAAAAGTTTATCTATAAAAACTGATATGTGAGAAATTTTAGCTGCATGTAATTCTATATCCATTTTAGTAATAGTTTTTAAATTTCTCATTAAACTCAATTTTGAACTATCTGGAATAGCGATATGTAAAACTTTATTTTCAACCTTAAAAGGAGCAATAAAATTCATATTGATATAATTCGATGGTAGAACAGATTTAATTTCATCTGCTACGTCAATAGTAGATAAGTCAATAATATTTAGTGATTGTTCGCTAACTAATAGATCTAGAATTTTATCTTCGTTAGTTAAATTTAATTCAAAAATTGCATCTAATTGAGATTTTTGTCCCTCAGTAGATTTTTTTTTAATATCAATTAAATCTTTTCCTGAGATAACATCTTGATCAATTAAAATGTTTATTAAATTTACTTCAGATTCTCTACTAATATTCATTATAAAATTCTTGGTGCTATAAACACCAGTAATTCATCTAGATTATCAGAATTTGCTCTACCTTTAAAGAGATTACCTATCACAGGCAAGTTACCTACACCTGGTGTTTGGTTTTTATTGTTAGATTGTACATTTTTCTTAATTCCACCAATTACTACAATATCACCATCTGCTACCAATAATTTTGTAACAATTTCCATTTTATTAATTGGTGGCTCATCAGATGCTGCTGCTCTATTTGGTGTGTCGTTATTAACCTTGATAGTTAATAATACATTTCCATCTCCAATTATGCTTGGAGTAACCTCTAATTTTAATGCTGCTTCTTTAAATGATGTTGATGTAGTTCCATCAGCTGTTGTTTGATAAGGAATTTCTTCACCTTGAGTAACTGTTGCTAGTTGATTGTCTAATGTAAAAACTTTTGGATTTGAAATTGTTTTTCCCATCCCCATACTTTCAAGAGCAGTAATTTCAGCTTTTAAAACTCCTGTAGTAGTTCTTCTAAGTAATCCAATACCACTTGTTGCACCCGTTACTGGAAAGCTTGCTATACTATCGGTTGCTGAACCTAAACCTGCTGCAGTTCCTAAATCTGTTCCAGCTTCACTACCACTACTTGTACCTGCTGCACCCCCAACAACGCTTCCTGCTTTTTGAAAGTAACCACCTAATCTTGTACCTAATGCTCTTTCAAAATCTGAATTTGCTTCAACTATAAATGCTTCGATTAAAACTTGTTTAGTTCTAATATCTATTTCCTTAATTACTTTATCAACAACATCTAAATCTTTTTCTTTACCTCTAACTATTATTGATCTTGTAGTTATTTCTTCTGTAACTTGAATTGGAGTATAAGTACTATCGCCAGACTGTTGTGTGAATAATTCTTCAATTGTTGCTTTAGCTTGAGCTGGTGCAATATAGTATAGTCTAAATATTTCTGAGAATATTGGTTCTACACTATCTTCTAATTCAACTTTTTTCTTAACTGCTTGAGCTCTTTCAGATTTATAATTTTCCTGCGAAGTTAAAGTTTCAGGCGAATGAACTCTGATTAAATTACTTGCAACATCTACATCTGATGCATAATTTTTCATGTCTAGTAAAGCTTGAAACGCTTTATCCCATGGAACATCAATTAATTCTGCAGAAATTACACCTGCAACTTCATCACCAACTAAAACATTAATCTCTCCAATTTTTCCCATCAATTCCATGGTCTCTTTAAAGTCTAAATTTTTAAATTTTAAAGTTACTCTTTGTTTTAAAAGTGGAAAATTATCTGAAATAATTAAATAATTTCTTTGAGCTTCTGAAGATATTTTTTTTCTTTTTCCTAATTTTCTAGTATCTCCTACTACTGGCTTTGGACCCATTTCTAGAGTTTTTGCAATTTCAGATTTACCTCCTTCAGTTATATTTTCACTCTTTATTAAAGGACTATTGTGCTTGAAAGGTTTGTTATATTTTTTTGCAAATTGAGAATTAGCACAACCACTTAAGATAAAACCTAAGATTAAGACAATAGATAAATTAAATAATTTTCTAATATTCATCTGCTTCTCTTATTTGATTGTTGAAATCTAAAATTAAATATTTGCCATCTTCTTTTTTAAATATAGCCTCAGTAAGTCTTAAATCTATAAATTGATTTTTTCCTAAAAACTGACCTAATGTCAAAGTGATTGCTTCACCAGCAGAGTTTACCACTGAAATATAACTATGATCTTTTCCAGAGATTAAACCTGAAAGTTTAAAGTTGTATAAACTCATTTCATCTTCTTGTTCTTCTTCAGGAACACCTGCCATAGAATTAGTTCCCTCATTCCCCGCAAAAGGATCATTAAGTGGAACTTCATCTTCATCTTGAATCTGATTGGCAATCTCTTTCTCTTGATCTAAAAGTTCTTCTTTTTGACCATGATTATCTGCCAAAGAAAAATTACTAAACATCATCAAAAATAAAATAAGTAAAATTTTAAAAAAATTCATTTGGCAATCCTACTATTGTTAACTCTCCTGATGCAATTATTGCTCCAGTTGAATCGTTTTGTACTATACTTATGGCCTCTTTGTCAAAGTTTAGCATCTTTTGTTGCTTGGATACTGCTCTTTTAAACTTTATATATCCTAAAAACTTACCTCTTATCTCATAGTCTACTGGTATCTTATAATAAGAGACCATTTCTTTAGTAATTAAATTATCAGCTTGTTGTGCAATACCTGCTTTTAAAACTGGAATTGCTTTTTTCTTCTCAATTTTTGAAATCACCAACCCATTTACACCTGCATGCCTACTTAAGCTTTGATATAAATCTTCAACTTCAGCTTTTGAATGAAATAAAGTAGAGCTAATTTCGAACTCTGGTTTCAGTTTTTTAATTCTTGCTTTAAATTGAACAATTTCGTTGTCAAATTGTACTATTTCATTTTCTTTAAGCAATTTATCTTCATATTTTGCTTTTCGCTCTTTAACCATTGGGCTAAGTATTGCGTAATATATTATTAAAAATAGAATTATTGCTCCAAAACCAATACCAAACTTAATCAACGTTTTCTTGTCAGCAGCTCCTGCAAACTTCTCTTTTAAATCTGACATTGTTAAATTTTTAAGGTCCATTAGACGTTCTCCAATATACAGGCTATTCTAAAGCCTTTCATTTGTTGTGATCCCTGCTGCTGGCCAGATGGCAATGTCATACTTGCTAAAGATGCCTGGGAAATAAGTTTTTTATTGTTTAAATTACTTATTAATTTAAGGATATCTTGATCACTAAATGCAGATCCTTCGATCACAATTTGATCAAAACCATTGTATTCTATTGACTTAAATTTTACTCTTTTTGGAACTGCAGATGCAATTTGTGCAAGCGCTCTAAAGCTTATAGTTTTATTAGATTTAATTGATTTACTTAATTCTAGTGATTTTAAAATAAGTCCTATTTCTTTTGCAAATTTGTTTTTCTCTAAAGTTTTCAATTGATGAGACTGAACAACTTGATCGTAATTAGCAATTTTTTTATTTAGCTCTGTAATTTGCCAAAATGAAAACCCAAATAAAGTAATGTAGATAACTGAAACTATTCCAACAATACCTTTGAAAGCAAAACCAGAAACTGCCTTCGCTTTTTTTTGAGCAATCATACTATCTCTGTTTGGAAGTAGGTTGATGTTTTTAACTGCTGTTACAAATTTATAATAACCAAAAACATCTAATTTTCTAAAAGCCAATCCCATCACAGTAGAAAAGTAAGATCTATTTTGAATATTTACTTCATTTTCTAATTGTGCTGGTACTTTAATTCCATCTAAAGGATCAAATAATTGATAACCTGTATTCGACATATTTTTTCTAAAGCTAGCTAAGTATTCTTCAACGTTTGGTAAATTTGAAGTAACTTTTAAATTTCTAATTCTTTTTTCATACTTTGTTTCAAAATCTTGGATAGCTTGTTTTACTTGTGTCATATATCTTCTAACAAGTGCTTCCATTTCTTCTTGATCATTACTTTCTGCCAAAGTTTTTCTATCCTGGCCTCTTATAAAAATATCTGTAATGATTGGATTGTTATCATATAAAATCATTACATAGTTTTCATCTAATCCAAATTCTAAAACTGCAGTTAAATTACTTTCTTCAATTGAACCAGCGATTTGATTTATTTGGTCTACGGCAGACTTTAATGCAAAACATTTTACATCTATGATCACTGCATTCAATCCACCTTTTTTTATGATATCCGTATAACTATTTATGTCAGAAAGTTTTGAGGCAACGAATAAAATATCCATTGTATTTCCAGTAGTGTCTTTATTTATAACTTGATGGAAAATAGAATAATCTTCCAAGTTATCCGTTAATTGAACTAAATTTTCCCAAAGTGAATCTGAATTAATTGCAGTGTTTAATTCTTCATCTGTCATTAATGGTGACGTAACAACTCTTATGATTGCACTAGTGACAGGAATTGCAATTGCTGCATTAGTTGTATTTATTTTAGATTTTTGTATAGCTATTTTTAATTCATCTGCGATTTTATCAGGATGTTCTAAAACGGTTCCGCCATCATTAACACCTTCAAATTTATGAATAAAAAATTTATCTAACACCCATTGATTGGCTTTATTGCTTGAAACTTGTGATAATCTAATTTCAGTTGGTGTTAATTCTACACCAACTATTTCCTCACCTACTGCTGAGGATTTGCCAATTCTGTTTTTTATAAATTTACTAAAAAAACTTTCCTTCTTACCGTCAGATGCTGGTTTTGGTATAGGACCATCTGTTTTATCTTTTTTCTTAAATAAATTTGCAAATGGATTTTTCATATTTAGCTCTAAGGATCACTATATACTCAACTTTTACTAGAATAAAAATAAATTATACTCATAATGGGTATTTTGATTAAATAAATGACAAATACATTACAATTTATATTATTAAGTTCTTTATGTTTGAAAAATTAGAAGATTTAGCAAAAAATAATAAGAAAATTTCTGACTTCCATATCAGAGCAGGTTCTGCTTTAGCATACAGAGCAACAGGAGAAATAATTAAAGTTCCAGATGTAATGGTTACAGAACAAGATTTGAAAGATCTTCTGTTAATGAACTGCAATGAAGAGGAATTGGCAAAATTTGAGAATACTCATGAACTTGATACAGCAATTACTTTAAGTGGACTAAGATTTAGAGCAAATTTTTATAAAACAATTAATGGACCGGCGTGCGTTTGTAGAAGAGTGGAAAGTAAAATCCCTGATATGGATCAATTTAATTTACCTCAAGCTCTATATGATATCGTTGATTTTCATAAAGGACTAGTTTTAGTAACAGGGCCAACAGGTTCAGGTAAATCAACCACCTTAGCTGCAATTGTAAATGAAATTAATAAAACAAGAACTTCAAATATAATCACTGTTGAAGATCCAGTTGAATTTATTCATAAAGATAATCAAAGTATAATCTCTCACCGAGAAGTTGGAAAACAAACTCAATCTTTTGCGGCAGCGTTAAAAGCTGCTTTAAGAGAAGATCCGGATGTAATTCTTGTTGGAGAGATGAGAGATTTAGAAACAGTAAGTTTAGCATTAACTGCTGCTGAAACTGGACACTTAGTATTTGGAACGTTACACACTAGTGGTGCACCAAGTACAATCAACAGAATTATTGATGTGTTCCCACCAGAACAACAAGAACAAATTCGTGCACAAATTTCAACTTCTTTAAAAATGGTTGTAACCCAAAGACTACTTAAAACAAAAGATGGTCAAGGAAGAGTTGGTGCATTTGAAATAATGAAATGTACACCACCCATTCAAAACTTAATTCGTGAGGCTAAAATTCACCAAATCCCAAGTATCATGCAAACGGCAGTAAGAGATGGAATGATTACGATGGATAAATCTTTGGAAGAATTAGTTAAGTCAGGAAAAATAGATCCAGGTGCAGCAAAAGCAGGACATTAAAGGTTTTACTATTTTAGAACTACTTGTTGTAATTACAATTGTAGCAGTGGTGTCTGCTGTTGGTTATCCAAATTTTATGGATTGGCGACAAGATAGAGAAATGCGTGCTTCAATGGAGAAAGTTTCTTCAATGTTAAGATCTATTAACACACAAGCTCAAAGAGGAAATTTTTCAATTGTGCAATTCATGGTAAAGCCTTTATCAAACTCTACAGAATTTATTTCAAAAGGAATGTCCAAAAGTACAGAGTCAACAATTGCAAATACTTCAGGCCAAACGGTAACGTGCCAAATAGTTAGTTCTGGTTATTGGACTAATCATAATGTTGATTATTCAAATAATGATGTTTCAACAAACATAGATAGTGATGGCGCTGTTTGTTTTTCAAAAGATACAAGATATTTTTTAAAAGAGGGAAAATTATCAAGCTTATTAAATGTTTCGATTGATGGACGATTAACTAATAATTATATAATCATATGTACAACTAAAAATGCTACAAAAACTGGTGGAAAGTGTGCCACCAACCAAGGAGATGGATTGGAAAAACCTGCCTACTTGGTAGAATGGAATAGATTTGGTAATATAAGTAAATTTAAATGGAGTGGAAGTGGCTGGAGTAGATTATAGAAAATCAGAAAAAGGAATGACTTTATTAGAGGCTTTAGTCTCTACTGCAATCATTGGAATTGGCTTTGTTGCTATATTTCAAATGGTTCAATATTCAGTAAGATCAATAGATGTTTCAGGTGAACGAACAAAAGCAACCTTTTTAACAGGAATGGTTGCAGAAGATTTAATCTCAGAAAAGTTCTCAAATTCACCAACGACTGACGTAAAAATGATGGATTATCTAATATCAAATAAAGACAGTACAAAATCTTCATGGAGAATGGGTTCATGCTCAACAGGTACTTCAAGCACTGGAACTTATAACAATGCTGCCGAAAATAAATTTAAAAAATGGGATGATCGTTTTTCAACCAGACGATTAAAATGTGCTGGAGGTAACAGTACGCAAGATATTAAATTTTTAAAAATTTATGATCTTTGCAATAACAATGCTTCTGTAAATAGTTGCACATATAACAATACTCAAAGATATGGAAATACAGGTATCTATGACAAATGGTATTTGGGTAAAATGGAAGTAAACGTGAGTACAGGTTCAAATAAACCAAAGAAAAAATATTTATACTTTCAAATTAATTAATGAAAAAAAAACTTAGTTCAATCGCTGGAGTTACTTTAATAGAAATTTTAATTGGAATTCTAATTTCTGTTGTGATGATGGCAGCTATGTTTACATCATATCAAGTGGTCAACAACACATATTCACAAGTTGCAGATCGTGCAAAAATCTCATCAGCAGGACGAGATGTAATTGGAATGATGTTAAGAGATATTCGAAATGCAGGATTTAAATATTTCAATGACAATATTAAAACTTCAAATGAACATTCTCCAATAATAATTACTAAAAGTTCAAACTTTAATACTGCGTGTGATAAATTAGAAATTGTCTTTGGTGATATAAATTATAATAGTACTCGAACTCCAAGATATGTTTATGAAAGATATAAAATAACTTATGAGTGTAAGCCATCAACGTTACCAGATAAATCAGCTCCACCACTTTCTGGAAACAAGTTTCCGCCAATCAAAGCATTTGCACTTTATAAATCAAAATTAGGATGGAATACCACTTCAAATAAATGGGACAACCCAGCAACAGATGGGAATCCAAAAACTTATGGAGAGGAAATTGTTTTAGATTACATTTCAGATTTAGTATTCAATCCAATTGATGATAAAGGATTATTGATTAATCCACCCCCTACTCCAACTAACCAAACTAAAGAAAAATTATATTCAATTAAAACTGTTGATATTGCTTTAACAGTTAGATCAACAAAACCATTTTTTAGAAATGCAAAATTAAGAAAAGTGTTAGCAATGATGGATAGTGCTAGAACAAAATCAAATACAGATAAATTTTTAAGAGAGTCTATTGTTGTGTCAGCTCATGCAAGAAATTTAGGATTACAATGAGAAATAAAAACGAACAAGGTTTTGCTTTAGTCTTATCATTAGTTTTAATGTTAGCAATGTCGTTAATGGGTGGTGCATTAATTGTAATTTCTGCTGGAGATCATAAAAGTAATAATAATAGTGATGAGTATCAGCAAACATTTTATGTAGCTGAAACAGCATTATTGGAAGGTGAAAAATATGTTCTAAATCAGTTTTTAGGTCCTTGGAATATTTCAAACCATACTCGAAATACTTCTGCTAGAAATTTACCTGCAAATCAAACAACTGTGTTTGATGGAACGCTTACAAAAAGAGGTTATGGGAATAGCGACTCTTTTTACTATAATACTAACAAAAATTGTTACAACAGTTTCAGAGATTTAGATAAATCAGCTATAAAAGTGGTAGTTGGTGAAAGTTGGAATTTTGGAGACGTAATTCGTGATAGCTTCCAAAGTGCATCTGCCCAAGAAAAACAAGAAGCAGAAGTTTTAAAGGGTTATTATTATGAATTTTTTATTACAAGAATTGGAGCAGCTCCATTTAGAGGATACGGCTCCAGTATTAAAAAAAGTGCTTCAGATACAGGAAATGATGGAATGGCTTATCGAATTTACGGTTGTGGTATAAAGGCCTTAGGTCATTCATTTAACAAAAGCACTAATCAGCATAATGTTAGTGGCTCAGATAGCATGATTGTATCCTTGGAAAGTACTATTGTTCTTCCAAAATAGCTAAAAAAAACTAATTTGATCAGTATAATACTTACTTAAATGCTTAGTTTGTCTATTATAAATTTTCTTTATAATATTAAACAAATGAAAAAAATTTTTACACTTTTTGTAACTCTCTTTATATATATATCACCTGCCAATGCGGCATGTGATTTCATGATCAATATTGGTGATAAAGGAACAAAAATTTTTGAAAAGATTGCCCCTCCAATGCCCATGTTTGAAGGTCAGTTTATGCTCCCTGTTCAAGCACCTGAACTTTGTCCAAATGATAATCTAAATGACATGATTGCCGTAGAGTATGTATTTTTAGGTGAAACAGAAGAAACAGCAAAACTTGCAGCATTAAGAATAATCGCTTTAAATGATGGTGAGAATACTGAAGCGAATAAACTTACATTAATGAATTATGCAAAAAAAGTTTATGGAGACTTTGATACAGGACAAAATCCACAGATCTTTAATAACTTTTATGCATGGCAAAAAAATAATAAATTAATTATTTATAAAAGACTGATAAATCCAGAAAATTTGGTGGATGAAGAAATTTTTATTACCAATGATGAATATGACATGAAGTTAGGAGAATTTTATAATAAATTAGAACAGGATGCTGAGGCAAAAGATGAAAGTTAAAATATTTATTTTAAAACTAATCTTTGCTTTGATTTTATTTTCTCAAAATTCATTTGCAAAAAATTTACCTCCCGGATCAGGGATTAGTGATGTTCCTGCAAACGTTTTAATCCTTCTTGATAAATCTGGAAGTATGGGTGCAAGAATGACTAGTGGTTCAGGCTTAACTTATCCTTTGACTGTTGCGGTAGATGCTAACGGAGATGTTTATGCTAGTCAATATTTGACATATGGAATTAAAAAATTAACTTATGCAACAGGTGCTGTAGATAGTACTTTTGGATCAAGTGGAACCTACAGAGGAAGTGGATACTGTGGATCTTATTATAATTTTGCCATGCAGGTACATAATGGATTTTTATATGTTGCATCATATAGTAATAGAAGAATTTTTAGAATTAATTTAACAACAGGTGCCTGTGATTGGAACGTTTCATTTAATTATCCAAGACACTTATCTATTAAAAATAATATTTTAAATTCTTTCAATTCTAACGGACAATCGTTTACTAGAAATCTAAGTACTAATACAAATATTAATTGTGGTTCAGGTTATCCCTCAGAAATCAGTAATACCATGCTTGGAACTCATGATGCTTCGGGAAGTAACTTTTATGCTCATTACAATAGACAATTACATAGATATACGGTGGGTAGTAATGGTTGTATAAATAAAAATCGAGCTAGCTCTATATATAGAAGCCAATGGCGGTATGGTTTTGGGATGTCTGCCCATCCAACAGATGATAATATTTTATATGGTACAAGTTATTATGAAAGTGCGTTATATAAAGTAACTCTTAACGCTACCAAAAATAACGCAACTTATAGTAAGGTGGGTAGATATTGCAGCTTTACTTCAGTGACCAATGTTTGTATGCGATACCCAAGAGGTACTGCTGTAGATAGCACCAATAATAGAGTATTAGTTACCGATTATTACAATAATTCAATTCAAGCTTTTGATTTAAACCTTGGTTTTTTAAAAGAATTTGGTGGTAGTTCTAATACCAGAATGGCAGGTGCTCATGAAGCAATTAAAGCAATTGTAACAGACTCTTCATTAACTGCTGGTGTTGATTTTGGTTTTGCTTATTGGTCTTCGGGTGGAGCTGGTTTTAGCAACTGGAGTGGAAATATTACCACTGGAAGTGCTAGTCCTTGTAACTCAAGAGCATGTTTAAAAGTAAGAGCACATAAACAAGGTGCATCGAGAATTAATCAAATAATTTCAAGTGTTAGCCCTGGTGGAGGAACAAACGCTGACGATTGGGCAAGAATTGCAGAACAATACTATCTTCATGGAACCTATTCACCTATTGATACAAACTTGTCGTGTCAAAATAGTTATGTCTTAGTTATTGGGGATGGAGATTGGTATAATCACGATGCTGCTAAAAGAAGAGTTATTAAATTATTAAATCAACATAAAATAAAAACCTTTACTGTTGCTTATGGGGGTGGATTATCAAGTAACGGTGTAAATAACTTTAGGAAGATGGCTCAAGCAGGTGGTACCAATGATGTTATTGTCGCTAACACAACAGCTTCTTTAAAATCCCAACTCAAAGCGGCAATCTCACAAATTATTGCATCCAAATTATCATTTACGGCACCCGCAATTACAGCAACTATTGAAAAAGGTGGCTCGTTATTCCAAGCACAATTTGA
>Ga0209832_1000873_pt1 | contig 17186 bp, 19 predicted proteins | sample COGITO_mtgs_1104_2_FD_185516 | JGI IMG/M metagenome (GOLD analysis project Ga0209832, IMG submission 185516) | Pelagic marine microbial communities from North Sea - COGITO_mtgs_110407 (SPAdes) (version 2) | ecosystem: Environmental > Aquatic > Marine > Epipelagic ...
TAATCAATTTTATATAGAATGACCACTTATGTTAATTACACTTGTGATTGTTCGGGAGAGCAATATATAGTTAGCCAGTCGCCTCCTATTTCTAACGCGATGAAAGAGCCCGAGGATATGAAACAGAAGCGAATGTGGAACCAGGTAAGAACGCCCGCGTCGAGCTATTCGTTGAATCTCGCGGCGCTCGCCGTGGCCGCCTCGTCGGACGCGGACGGAACTGTGGCGGTTAAGCACGCCTCATACGACCGTTATTTAGCAAGAAAAAAAGGGGGCAACCTACTTACAGAGGCAACTCCGGCAACCACCGCGAAATACGGGAACAAGACAAGAATGTACGGAATGATTTCCAACGCCTCGTCGGACTGTGCTAATATATGCCCCATGTAAATATATTGACTAAATGTATATTAAATGAGTCGTAGAATGGGAATGGTGTTAACATCCGGATATCAGGTCGCGACGCCAACGAATGAAGCGACCAATAGTCCGAGCGGTAGTGGAACCAGTGTACCGATGTCATTGGTGGCGTCGTCTACATCACCAAAGGCCGCGCCAATTATGGATCTATATGATCTTGCGCGATCTAAACCCTGTGGCAGCTGTAATTAATAGTTCGCCTATGACGATAATAAAATTGATATAAACAATAGTATTTATATCAATGTAAATGACAGACCGTGTTAAACAGCTCGACACTATCCAACTGGAAGCGCGGACTCTATTCGTAAATAAAAATAAGGATTATGGAGATGCGTTCGCCACATATGGTCCTGTAGGAGTTCTGGTTCGCATCGGCGACAAGATTCAGCGCCTCCAATCTATAAATAAGACTGGCATTACGTTGGTAGAGGACGAAAAAGTAAGAGACACGCTCATCGACCTTCACAACTACGCGGCTATGGCGGTAATGCTGATGGACGAAAATGATAACAAGGATAAAAATGATTTGTAAAAACGCATATATATATAGTAAATGGGTGATTATTATACCGATGTATTAGATTTTAATAGCTATAAAAAGAGTACTATATTTAGAGAGAACCTATATACGACTTTCGCTACGATTGAAAATGCTTCTAGGAAGGATTTGAATGAATTTATTAGAGCGATTACAAAAGCCACAAGCGTTAATGGAGAGGGACTGCTATCTAATGATATCACCGAGGCAACAAATAGGAGAAAACTTTTTTTAATCGGAGAGAATTTCACGGAGGCGCAGATCACATTCGGTCTGAACGTTTTGATATTCTTGGGTGATATATATCAAAGAAAAGTGCTGCCTCCTAGTGTGGTGTCCGATAATTTAAACTCAAATGAAAATATTTACGAAATAGATTTTGTAAGCTACATCAACGCGATTGGTAATATATATTACACTATCAATAATTTTACTCAGGATGATGAGGTGGATGACGATGAAGAAATCGATTTACAGACATATTTAACCGTTTTTGAATTATATGAAGATGACGCGATAAATCCGGAGGATCCTCAAGAACTTTCGGAATTTTCGGAAAAGGTAGCCGCTTTTATAAAAGCGAATCCAGGCGCGTCCAATTTTAAAACAACAATTAATAATGTAATACAAAGTGGATTTATAGGTTATCGTAAGATTGATGTAGAGGACGACACAGATGTTAATGGACAAGCAACGAAAGAGGGTTTTGAAGGCATGCGCAAGGAGGAGGATGTCGCCGATAATAAAAGAGTTGTTTCTCGGGGTCTGGCTAATAATGAATATGCGGTGGATTATAAACGGCTTTACGAGCCATTACCGGTAGGATTATACGGAAACAAGACAAAGGCGCAGACTATAAAACAGACTATTAGCATTGATTCGCGGCATCGCGATAATTACTATACGACCCTCTCGACCAATTACACGTTTGATATGCCCGAGCGACAAAACAACGTGATACAAATGTCTATCATCGCGATTGAAATGCCAATGACGTTTTATTCAATTTCGGGGAACCGCGGAAATAATACGATGCTTATTATGAGCGACTCCACGGTGAATTACGAGGGAGCTTCCATCGCATCGCTTGATTATATGGGAAGCTCTGGCGAGACCATTGTGGGATTTAAACCAATACGGGCTGCGTGGCGCGTTCGCTTGTCCGACGGGAATTACGATACGCGTTCGTGGATGGCTACGAAAACATTGACCGAAATAAGCGTGAACGACGCGATTATGTTGGCGGCGCCCGGTGCCATTGACGAGAACGGGCGGTTTTATAAGTTTGCATCTCCTGCCATAGGAGATTATTTAAATAGCAGCTATAGCGAGGATGATATTAACGATATCCGGTTCAAAATTAATGATATTAACGGTAAATCGCTATTTGCGAGTCAACTTACTACGGGAGTCGTGATAAACGCAAAGAAAATATCGTCGCTGCGTTTCAACGTGGACAACGATGGAAACCTGGACACGGACACTAACATTCAGAAGCGGCTCGGATGGTCGCTTGGATTTAGGGCGGCGGAGTATGTCATGGGTGCGGTGGCGCCGGTGACGACAAGCACGCCAGTTTCGGCGGTATCGGAGGGAGTCGGATTCATAACCTCCATACGATACGGGTATCTCTCTATCGAAGAGTATCAGAATAACGGACATCCTCCATTAATCGTGGCATTCAACGACCACATCCTAGACAAAAAGATTATGACGCGCATCTGTTTGGCGCCCATTCGTTTGGGACATGACCTCACCTCGCGCGAGACGGGGTTTATCAGCCATCGCAGAACGCCGCGCGAGTATTATAACGCGGTAAATATTGACAAGCTGACTATCAAGTTATTTGACGAATACGGGCGTATCATAGATTTGAATAATATGGATTGGTCGTTGACGATGGAATTTACCAAGCTGTATTAAGTATGCGTTAAAAGATTTTCACCACCCATATAACCGTGGTAGTAGCAGTAAACGCTTACATTTCCAAAATCACTATATACTGTTACGATAATATCGCCGTAGAAGAAATCGTATGAAGCATCCGCAGTTGTTCCTGTTACCGACTTATGAATGAGCGATAAATCTTTTTTCATTTCTGTATGAAGACCACATTGGTAGTATAAAGTTCCCGCGGTAGTGCTGTGATTTGATGGTATTGTTATTGTGATGTAGTCACCTGTTCCAGAAATTCCGTTGTTGGTTGTATTGTTATTATTCTGAAATGAGCCACTCATCCATATTTTGAACGGGTGGATATTTGAAATTGCATTTGCTTCAAATTTATACGTCTTACCTCTCATAAACCTGAATGTACCATTACCAATATTAATATCTGAACCATTATTATCTTTGAACGTGTAATAATCTCCATTAGTAGCAGTGGTATTACCGCCACTTACTTTGATAATGATTGGACTGTCGCTATTGCTTACAGGAGCATATGAAATATTTGTGGTTTTATTATCATTCAAAATAGCCATTGGGTGACCAGAAGCTATATTATTGAATGTGTATGTACCACTCGTCAACGTATAAACTTCGTTAGAAACATATGATTTTGTACTGTTTGAAGCAACAGTATCAAACACATATTTGTTTCCGGATGAAGAGACAATATAGACATATGCAGTGTTACTCATTAATGTATCAATTGTATTAATTATAAATTGAGGGATTGGATGCGTTACTGTGTTGCCCGCAGTATCGGTTACCGTAATGATAATATCCGAATATGTTCCTGGTGACAATGTATCAAAGGTTATTGTTTTGTTGCTGTTTGCGATTATATCGTAAGGCGATGCTGTTGCTGGATCTGTCAATGCCCTAGCGCTACCACTCTGTGTGACTGTAAATGTTCCCGATTCGTTACTTGTGAAAGTGTATGAAGGAGTTGTATTTGTTGCTGGCGTGACAATCGCAGTTCCACCAGTAATAGTTGGTGCTGCTACTACTGTTTCACTATATACAATTGCATCATATTGTCCTAGACCGCCATTACCAACAATAATTTTACCGGTCATTAAAGTATTATTTGTTCCTGTAGAATTATAATAATATGTCCCGTTTTGTTTTGAATTCAATGAAATAATTCCATTCTTTTCCTTAGTATTAGTCAAAACATTGTCTGTGCTAATATATATATCGGTATCCACATTAACATTAAAATTTATGTGGTCATGTACATCATAATATAATGTGGGATTTATAGCATTTTGTAATTCTCCCTTACGATGCGTTCCATTAAAAATATATCCACTTACATCGGGTTGAGTTGTAATATTCATGTCGTATGCCGTCCATAATAATATAGGCGATGTTAGCGAGAACCCGGTCATCTGTTCTTCACTATTTAATTTATTCCAGTTATGCGAACCAACGTGCTGTTGTGATGTGAGGTTTCTCACCCATTTCTGCTGCTGATTTTCGGAACTGCCGATTCCAGATGTTTTAAATATGCTATTTGAGTAGTCAGTTATGAAACCAGGATAACCTATAGTGTTTCCATATGGAACATAATCGTTTCTCATTATCCTTCCCCCACTCACATCTAACTCGCCCGTTGCGACAAGGGGAGAGTTATACCCCCCCGTATTATATTTCACTTGCAATAGATTTCCGGCGCGAATATCATATTTCAGGTGTTCTGTTCCGTTAATTGCGGTATTTGAAAGTTGCTTTCCTCTTTTTAGTTCCATCCGCTCCGCATAACTAGCGTAGTTTGAAATAGCGGTCTGATTTTTATTAGTGCTAGCAGAATTATATCGGGTAATTCCGAGTGAATTGTAGGTATACCCATTTTTTTTAACTGGCGCGACATTATGATTATTTCTCACGTTTGTTGCTAATTCACTATATATTGCTTGTGACGCTTTTTTTCTCGTTCTCTCGCCCGAACTTGACATAATATATATATGTAATAATATATATGTATTAACATATATGTATGTATATATATATTATGACCGACCTCAAAAGAAGTATAGAGAAATTACTCATTGAAGGTGGTGGATTTCCGGCGTTTTGGTATTCGTTTGGTTATGGAAAGCAAATGTTGAGACAAATCACTCCGAAATTCATTGCTGGTTATAGTGCTGGGAGTTTGGTTGCGGTGCTCTTGTTACTGCCCGATACTAACACTCACGGAATTATGGAGCTATTTTACAGCACCTCGCGTTGTTGTAACATATGTGCACTGGAATCTCTTATACGCACGACGATGTCCGCTTGTTTGCCGAATAATATTCATGATATTGCTAACGGAAAACTGGGCGTCATACTATGCGCTACAAATAATAACCATAAATGTAAAATGGTCATCCATTGGGAGAGTAAGGAGGAGCTCATCGATTGCCTCGTCGCGTCCTGCTATATACCATTTATGATGAATGGGTGTAATACCAGCGATGAAAAGTATGGGTGTCGTGACGCCATTTTCAGTCGCGACCTTGATCACTTTACAAAAGAATTCGATTACATTATCCGAAAAGAACAACCAAATAATGGCGCCCTCCATTTTATAGAAAATATCATATCTATCGCTCCGGGCGAAGCAGTAGACCTTGTCTATCACGGAGAGTTGGCTTGTGCTTACGACGTTGACGTCGTAACAGAGACAACAAATATACTATCGGATAGTACGGAGAAACAGCTTATCGTATAAATGATTGTTTTCAGATTCGTATGTTTTTATCTCTTTGATAAAAAAATTGAAATGAAACCCCCGCATTATAATTACGACAATTACAACAATGACTACTGGCATGACCTTCAATAACAAGCTTTCGCTCTTCATCCCGCGCGTTGTCCCCGAGTGGGCTTCGCGGGAGATGATTGCCGACCGATTCAAGATGCTGGATATTGGCACCATCAGTCGCGTGGACTTTCTAGAAAAGTTCAGCGCGAACGGCGTTAAATACTACCAAGCGTTCCTCCATTTTGAGATGTGGGAGGACAATGCGGCCACGCGGAACATCCAAGCGCGAATCTACGATTCGGAGCAGAGCGCAAAGCTTATCTACGACGATCCCTGGTACTGGATTCTCCTCAAGAATCACAACCCGCTAACGCAGGAAGAAGTTGCGGTTAATGCTGCGCTCCAAGAGCGGGTCGTGGCTCTTGAAGAGCAAATCGTCCAAATTCAAAACAATGTTACCTACTGGAACAACGTGACTTACACACAGCTTAACTGGCACTACAGCATTATCGCACCGCTATGGGCGCATGCGGTGAATACGGGAATTAACGAGGGTGAGCCTGCGTGGCTTAACAATAACGACGATAATGCGCCAACGATGGAGGAAATTGTAGAGCAAACGGCGATGGTGGCGAACGACACCGACTCCGAGACGCACTCTTCCATGCCATCGCTCGTGAGCGCTAGCGATAGTGAATATGACAATTCGGACGACGATAGTGAATATGACAATTCGGACGACGATAGTGAATATGACAATTCGGACGACGATACTGAATACGACTATTCGGACGACGATGTGGTTATGGAAACGCCGCCCAACAACCATATTACGGGTGGAGCTCCTGTTACTCCTCAGCATAATTATACCACAAATCACTATCCATTCAATGACAGTGTAGTCATTGACCTAACCGAGGAGTTCAACATTGTTGGGTAAGTGACGACGTGCTACAGTATTTATAAAAATGAAAAAAAAGATAAAAAATGAAAAATGAAAAAAGAAGAGTCCGAAAGGATTTTTTCTTGTGAGATATTCTAAGATAAATTACATATAGTCGTAGATTATATGTCATTGGTTAATTCGGAATTTAATAAAAATAAAGATAACCAGATGCTATGGTCTTCAAAGGAAAAACGCGAGCAATACGGAGAGATTTTTACGCCGTATTCTCTGATTGAGCGTATGTTCGGAATGCTTACGAAGGAGGATTTTACGAACCCACGCGCAACTTGGCTGGACCCTGGTGCGGGAACCGGGTTTTTTTCCGTGTATTTATTCTGGAAACTTGACGCGGGTCTAGCGGACATAATACCGTGCAAAGAAGAACGACATATTCATATCATCACCAAAATGATATATATGGTGGAATTGCAAGAGGAGAATGTGTCGGTTCTAACATCGCTTTTTGGAAGCGGCGCCAATATTTTTTGCGAGGACTATCTCTCCACCATTCCATTTACGAAGATTGAATTTGATTATGTAATCGGAAATCCGCCTTATAATAGGAATGGAATTAAGAAGGTTCCTACGAACAATGTAAAAAACAAAAAACAAGATGGCACTACATTGTGGTTTGATTTCATAAAAAAATCGGTTTCATTGCTGAAGGGCGATGGGAAACTCCTTATGATTGTGCCGTCCCTCTGGATGAAGCCCGACAAAGCAGGCGCATACGACTTTATTACGCAACACAGAATAATGAAGATCGTTTGCATGAACAATACCGAGACTAATCGCGTATTCGGGGGCGCGGCGCAGACTCCCACGTGTTTGTTATTGATGCAGCGGTCTCCTGCGCGCGAATCGTGCGGGCTATACGACGCCGACCGGGACGAATATATCGCCTATACCCTTCGTCCAAAATACCCTATTCCCGTATTCGGAGCATGCATTGTAAATCGCTTCGTTGATGCGGTCAAGACATACGGGTCTATGCCTGTAAAAAAGACGAATATGCCTGGTAAAAATGTAAATTTATCCGAAACAAAGAGAGATAAATTTATATACGCAAACATTAGAACCGCCCGCCTCGTTGGTCTAAAACCCGCATTACATATAAATTATAGCGATACGCCGCTCGCATTCAGCGGGAAGACAAAGCTGGTGCTCCCACATAAAATGTATGGCTTTCCGTATGTAGACAGTAAGGGCGAATACGGAATTTCCAATCGCGATAATTATGTGGTAGATGGGTTTGAAGAGGACGAACTTTCTATTATAAAGGAATTTCTCTCTACCAAGACGGCGCTATACATTTATGAGGCAACTCGCTACCGTATGAAATATCTTGAGAAGTATGCGTTTCTTTTTTTGCCCGACGTAACAAAGATGCCTTCGCTAACTTCTAAACGACCAATTACCGACGAAACGATTGCTGATTGCTTCGGGTTGGACGATGCGGACAGAGCACACATTGAGAGATTACACAAGAAAAATTATGACTTTGAATATGTCGTCTAATAGTTAATTGTGTAAATTATTCATTGTATAACATAAGCCCCCAGTTAAGATGGAACAGACCAAGCAATCCAGATACGAAATATACGATTTGTTCGTGCCTCTCCACTTTGATCGTTTGGTTGCCCCGAATTAAACTGTAACCAAAATCAAATAGCAAAGCCAGTATGATTCCTGCGGAACTGATTACCAGGAGCCTCTCGGTTCGCTTCTCAATTACGGGTATTTGCGGATTTGTCTTATCGCCGTGCTCTACATAATAGAGATAGCCGACCGAAATTAAATACGCAACCTTAAACATAAGAAGGAACACTATGAATAAATAATAAAGGTGGCTCATATAAAATAAGGGTGTATTAAAAATAAAATATTAATTAATTTTTAGTTAATTAATTTTTAGTTAATTAATTTTTAGTTAATAAAATTGAATGCTATTATGGAACATATCTCTCTACATAAATGTATTTACTTTCTACTACGCGCTTTAACACCGTTACATGGAAGGAGAATAAGCAATGGCGGCGAGAAAATATGCGAGGCGGTTGTATATACGGAACGCAAAAGAAGGTCAGCGATAGAGTAATGGTAAATGCGCCTATATTCGTAATTGAAATGCACAACGATCAGAATCGGGTAAAAGGAATCGGATTTATTCAGAACAAACTCCTTACACGCCGCTGTAAAATTTATAGCGATTATAATTATAATTTTTATGCATACAAGAGCGAGTATCGCGTAGACAGACGGAATATGACGCCGGATGAAAAAATACTAATGCGCGTATTGGATGTCTTGCTCTTCAAAGGGTCTAGACACCTCAAACGTGGTCAGGGAATACTATCGCTTCCTAAATGGATATCAGATACGAAACATATTAATTTCATTCAGAGTTTTAAAACGATGTTTGAGACCAGATACAAAATAAGGCTTATTTAATTTAATTCTTTATGGTTTGGCTTTTGCTGATTTAAGGCTGGCCATTTGACTTTTCAGCGTCCATTCACTTCCCGTTAGAGGGTCGCTTCCTATTAGTGGCGTTTTTCTATTATACGTTAGGCTGATTGTACTGAATTGCGAATTACAGTAATCGCGAAGATTTCGTAGTTCCTTGACGCGGGTCAGTAGATATTCGTGGAAATCGCTTCCCGTTAAATTGCTATTCACGAGGTTGGCAAATGTTTCTATCCCAACAGTGTTAAATAGCTCATATATGTGAATTAGCTCTACTTGTTTTCTTCGGTCGTCATCGGACTTGCACACCCTTTTCTCTAGCTCGTCCTTCGTTATTTCGGTCATTAGATATTGAACGCGGTAATCCTCGCAATCTTCCAGCTCGGCGATTTTGCGACGCATTTCGGGGATGGTAACAAAGGCAATATGGTTTAATAGCCGATGTATGTCTGGTATTTCTCTTACGAGTTCGGGGTATTTATATACATTTCGCACCCGCCGCCCGTCTTGGTTGGCCGTATCAATAATTAGCTTTGTAATGATTAAATTACACATCACCTGGAAATCGCACAGACCCCCGCAGACCACGTCGCCTGGTGCGCGAGGCATCACAGTGTTGTTATTCCGCTGATACTGGTAATAATGCGGATTGTGAACGACGCCGTTATCGATCTTGCCGGTCTTCCAGTTGAACGCGTTGTGACATTCGGTGCACCACATTTGATCGCAGCCGTCTATTTTGGAAATGCGCGTTCCGCACGATGGGCAGGGCTTCGTGTCTTTTTTTATTAGCTCGGCAGATTTCACGTTCTCCTCGTTACAAGTGTGTTCCACATTCTTGTTTAGACCGATTACCTCGTTGCACTTTGGACACGCGTGCCTATCGCACACACCACACTTATACTGTGTAGATAAGAACCCGCGACATTGCTCATATGGACACGACATAATAAACCTCTTTTTATCGCCCTTTTCGTATTTCTTATTGGTTCGCACTTCATATGCGCGCTGGTATATTTTATCTTGTTCTTGCGTCACTTCTGCTTTTAATTTAGAAATTTTGGCCATTTTCACGTTACGCTCTTTCATAAGTTTGTTGTATGCATTGGAATATGCTTCGTTAATGTTATTTATTTCACTATTGAACTTGTCTACTTGTGGCTTCATAGCTTTGGCTTCTTCGATGATTTTGTCTGACCGCTTGTATCGTTCTACAATTTCCATCGCTTCGGGCAATTTGCTTATTTCTACCTCTAATAGTTTTGAGCTCCGATGCTTTTTGTATTCGGTTGTTACAAAGCTGCGATTCAGGTTTAGAACCATAAAATTCTGGCTCCACGCCTTTTTACAGTTCATACACGAGGGATCTGCCGTTGTTTCTAGAAGATAGTGACGAATACATTTCTTGCACGCCGTAAACTTACAGTCTCCATATTCGCATGTTACGCTAGTGTGGAGAGATTTATTGTAGTATTCGCAGCAAATAGGACATTCGGACGCCATGATAGTTATATGTATTACATCTATAATATGAAATATATCAATTTTGTTATAAAGATAAAAGAAATACAAACTACTATATATGGAAGAGTCGTCTCTTGATACTGATATTGATAATTATAGCAAAACAGATATTCTAAAACTATTGGATTTAGACGCCAACGCGCCCGAAGTAGAACGCAACGATGCGGTTGATAATATAATCACTAATATGCGGAATAAAAATAACTCCGAATTGGTTGACTTCTTTATGCAAGCAAAAACCAAATTATTTGAACAAACGGAATCGGAATCGGAATCGGAATCGGAATCGGAATCAGAGGTGGAGGCGGAGGTGGAACCGGAACCCTCGGATCCGGTAGACGATACCGATGAGGAACCACCAAACACCGATATGCTCGCCGGAAAAGACAGATGGGAGCTTCCTGCACCCCCGTGGTATTTAAATACCGCTGCGACACGGACCATTACACAGGATATGAGCGTTGATACGCGGTTTCGCCCAGACTATTATACCACGCTCTCTACTAATTTTACGGTGGATTTGCCCGAACCGCAAAAGAAGGTGGTGAGCATGAGAATTTCGGCAATAGAGATGCCGATGACATACTACTCTATATCCAGCAGTATAGGCAATAACACGATGCTTATCATCAGCGACGCGGTGCCAGACGATCTTGATGCTGGGAATTACATTGATTATACGGGTAATTCTATTGCGGATTTCACACCGACCAACCACGCGTGGTTGGTCCATATTACCGACGGGAATTACGACACTATATCTTGGATGAACGCCGCGTCCCGCGCTAAAGCCGAAACGGCGGTGAACGAGGCGCTATCGCTAGCGAAACCGGGGGCGGTCGACGAAATGGGGCGGTTTTATAAACTAGCTAGCCCAAATCCTACTGACTACTTGAACACTAGTTTTCAGGCGAGTGAGGAAAATGCATCACAAGAGAGGCAGGATATTCGGTTCCTAATGAATAAAATTAACGGGAAATCCATATTTAGTACACCGTTGCCTGGTGATATAATTACAGGAACGTATGAAGCATTAATCGGGGACGACACTAATCGTCGTAGACTGTCAATGATTCGGTTTAATGTTGATATACACGGACATTTAGATACGGACACGAACATTCAAATGAAACTGGGATGGACTCTCGGCTTTCGCGCGTCAGAGTATGTCATGGGCAACGTCTCGCCGGTCACTACGAGTACGCCAGTATCGGCCGTCTCCGAGGGGACCGGGTTTATTACTGGTCCACGTTACGCGTTCCTCTCTATAGAGGACTATCTCAACAGCGCCCGCCCATCATTTATTGTCGCATATGGAACACACACGCGCGCAAACAATATTATCACGAGAATAAATCTGGGCGGCGGTGGGTATCATAATCTATCTACACGCGATGCGGGATTGACCGGACACGCCAACCGAACGCGAGAGTATTTTGGACCGGTTGATATTCAGAAGCTCACCATCAAATTACAAGACGAGTATGGTAGAATCATAGACATTAATAATATGGATTGGTCATTTACTGTTACTTTTAAAAAATTATATAATTAGGCGTCAATAATGATTAATTCAATATTGATTAAAATGATTTATAAAAAATAACCTACAAAATATATAAATGAGTGCTAATTTATTGAATGTTAATAATTTAGATTCACGTAATTTGAATGTGGGAGCCTACTCTGATGGAGATTTATGTGGAATGTTTAAGATTCCTCAGAATTACACCGTCCAGCAACTGGAAGACGCGACCACCAATATTAATCAGATGGTATCCAATAGTTTAGGCATACACAATAGAAACGAGATTTTCGTATTTATCAACGAATCCAAGATTCGTCTTATGAATAAGGTTGAGAACAATAATTCAATGCCCAACCCTACCCAGATGATGTTCAATGCGAACACTCCGATTAATTCTTACGGAAATCGTGGGTTAGAAGGTGCTCTGCGGACCAACAAACGGGTGATTCTCATAGACAGTCAGTTTAGACCTGATATATTAAGTGAGGCGGAAAAAGGACCCGAGTTTAATGACCGCGAATTCAATACGGACTTTACGCTTGACCTATCGGAACCGCTTACCGACGTGGTTGCTATTTCGCTTTCCACGGTTAATATTCCAACGTCGTGGTATGCTTTTGATCATCATTTAGGTAATACAAAGTTTAGCAAAGATATTGCATTAGATATAGATGTAAATATATACGAAATTAATCCGGGAAATTACGATATATCGGGACTTACGAGGGAAATAAACAGAGTTTTGCCTTCGGGAACTTACGATTTCTCATATGACAAGCATTCGCATAAAGTTACTATTGGTGGTGTAGGCGGTCAGGAGAGAAGTTTTGTATATTATAGCGAGAATGGTGAGCTAGATTCCTCTTTTTCATGTATTGGAGGTCAACAGATTAATCAAAATTTAGGGTGGAATCTTGGTTTCAGACGGTATAATGATGTATCCGGTACCTCCTTAGTAAATCTACCAGCAAACACCAGAGTGCAAGCCGAAGCGGCCGCCAACACATATGGCCCACGATACTTCCTTCTGGAATTGACCGATTTTAATCAGACGCAGATAAACAGCGGGATCGTCAGCGTGGCCGACCGCTCTTCCAAGGTGATGGCGATCAATAAGAGGGCTATCCAGGGGACGAACCACGAGAAGCTTACCAAGGCGCAGCTTTACACCCAGGACGCGCTCACGGTGAATAACAACGGGGATAAAAAAATCGTTGATAATCGCGTCTATGGACCCACCTCCAAGGATGTTTTAGGAATGATTCCGCTGGTCGGCATCAATAAATTGCGTCCCGAACCGCTTGTTGAAGATTTCACCGACATTAATGTGCCCAGAACCTTTTCGGGTCCGGTGAAAATAGACAAACTGCGCATACGCCTCCTAGACGACAAGGGGAACCTCGTCAACTTGCACGATAACGACTGGTCCTTCACGCTCATCGTAGAACAGCTCCATTAAATATATTTTTTATTAGTAAATATGCCTACTAATAAAAAAAACGATATGAAACACGGAACGAAGAAGACGCCCAGTCTCTCCGAATATAAAACGAAGGAGGAGCGACAGGAACAGGCAAAGACCATCATTGCGGAAATTTCGGGACTAGGACTCTCTATACAATACGAACCCGTGAAGGAGCTCTACGCTTCCCTACGCCGCTACATTGAGGACGACGCGCCGATAAAAATAAACATCCCCTTTCCAGAGGCGGGCAGGACCATCGTGGGCGAGTTAAAGGTGGGGAAACGCGAAGAATGTGTTATATGCTTACAGAAGGCGCCTGCTACTTGAGTGCTAGAGCGCGCATATGGAGGCGCCGAAGAATCCGGACGCCACTACGCCGAGGAGTAAACCCGAGTGGTAGCTAACCTGCATCGTTCGGTATATCTTTTGCCACGCAAGGCGTTGCTCCTCCTCATCCAGGTGGGTCACCATCAGGTCGCTCTTCGGCGAGAGCATATAGTAAAAGTAGTTGGTGAGGAGCGTGACGCCGACCATGACGCCGACGTTGCCGCTCCTGCCCAGCTTAGGCTTCTTCGCGAGGTACTTGTTGCCGAGGATGAGGGCGGCGGAGAGAAGGAGGCCATACGCGTAGCCCTTAAGGTATATGTCGCGACGCTCGGTTACAATTGACTCGTATTTTGCTTTCAGGTCTGGAGTTAGCGTGGCGTAAAATGCCTTTTTATGTTCGGTCTTGTCCGCGTTAAACGCAACATACACGTTTGCGATAAAAAATATAAAACCAGCTATGCATAATATCTTACAATTCATATATAATAATACATTATTTTTTGTTTTTCATTATTTTTGTTTTACATTATTTTTATTGAGTTGCGAGCAGTTCGCACTTTTTATAGATGTAGTGTTTTAATAGCTGTTTTGGCTCATATAGATTTAGTGGGAAATTGCGTGTTCCGTGTATTCCAGAATACTCATTTTTACATGCCTCTAAAATATCGCATAAATTCTCGTCGTATGAATATGAGCTTTCGTTTTCGGAGTTAAACCACTCAATGACTAGGTAATAGCAGCAGTGCATCTTTACGTGGCTGTTGATCCAATCCTTCTTGTACTTGTCGTCTATATCCTGAATACTCCAGATTAAATCGGCTTTTTCGGTTTGTATCCTGATTATGCTGTTGATTTTATCATTTAAGTATGAGAGATTCGCAATGGAGCTCATTGTGTTTGTTGGTCTATTATACGGACATATAATCATTTCAATTTTATGGAGCTGGATCTTTTGATGCGATGTTGTCTTGCGAAATGTATTCTGGAAGAGGAATGTTGGGGGTTAACGAACTGCGGGTTTGTTCGTCTACACACCAACGGAGGACGAGCGGAACATCGTGCGCGGGTGGCGCCTTTGACGTCCACCGCTCCTTGCCGAAGAGGGTGAACAGTTTGCGAATCCGATTGACAATGCCGCCCGCGTCTCGCGGCGGCACGTGCTTTACGGCCCATTCAAATTGGAGCGCCTCTATTTTGGTGCGAAATCCAGTGACCAAGCAAACGTGCTTCCAGCCAGCGCCTTTGCTCGTGGTGTATTTGGCTCCGCCGCATATCTCGCCGTTGTGTTGGCGGAGGCGGCGTGTGGGGTCGGGAGAGACGCCGACGTAGGTGAACTGTCGGTTTGATATAATATATAGAATCCACGGTGCCTCCATAACTATTATCAACTGTAAACATTTAATAATTAATTCAAGTATATAATTAATTTAAGTATATATATACAAAATAATTATGTCTTACACTCCTCAACTTTTTTCTATTGGTGACGATGTTAATTGGAGGGAATATTTAGATAAATACGGATTCGTCGTCATTAACAATGTTCTTGACGATGAAGCATATGCGGATTTGTTCACCCAATTCTATCTTAATTGGTCTAATGTGGCCAGAAATTTTGATTTTCACGACAAGACAACGTGGACGCGCGAAAATTGTCCTATGATGTGGGACATTGGTATGATTACGGGGTACGGGCTCGCGCACGCGGGGTTTCAGTGGGGGCTTCGCACGCATCCGTCCGTCCTCGACATTTGGAAGCGGCTCCACGGCACGGATGACCTGGTGGTGAGCTTTGACGGCTTCTCCGTGTTTCTCACGCCCGAACAGAAACCGAATATGTGGCTTCACATTGACCAGAACCCGAAAGATCCGCTATATTCTATTCAGGGGGCCTACAATTTTATGCCGGTGGGCGAGGAGGATGCAGGGTTCGTGGTGGTTCCGGGGTCGCACAAGACTTTTTGCCCCGACGTGGGGGAAGACCACAAGTTTATTCCGGTTAGCCCGCACGATGTCCACGTGGACTATGCAGTAAAGTTGCTCATACCAAAAAACTGTTTCGTTCTGTGGAATTCAAAGACCGCCCATGCGAATGATGGGATGTCGGCGTCCAAGTCCACGGAGCTGAATCGGGTGACCTCGTATATATGTTATTTTCCAAAAGAACAGCGACCAGAAAATATGTTGATGCTGCGGGCGAACGGGTATCATCGGGCGGTGAATTGTGGTCACTACGCAATAGATTACAACAAGAAACAGAAACCGTATGGCAGCATGGAAGAGTTGGAAGCGCAGGGATTTAACTTGACGAAGCCATTATATGACGATGAAGGTAATATTCCGAGCTGTATATATGACCTTATTTGAGTAATACATCGTGAAATATATAAGCAAACATATAATATTTATAACGCTATTTTAATAGACTATTTAAATATTATAAAGATATAACAATAACAGATGAAATTATATGGAATATTGTGTTCAATAATATTTCAGTCTCTCCATACTTATGCTAATAACAATGTTTCTGGAAAATATTGTGGTTTTTTATTAAATAAACAAGACCGATTGAGAGTACGGCTCTCTAAGTATGGAAATTTCAAACCTCTTGGAAAGGACGAGTGCTGTAAAACGATTAACAAATGGAAGCTAGAGAATATGGAAGATCGCGAATACAGACAGATGCTTGATGTAGGTATGAGGCAAATATGCGATTATAATGTGTTCCCTCTTCTCATTCATATACCCAATGCGGAATATATAGTTATCAATCTAGTTTCGGATGAAAATGTGAATATTATCAATATTCTAGACAGAAGCAACAATACTAATTATATAGACAATGCTATATTAGAGTATCACGTATTTTTAGTTCAATATAATTACAATCCAAACTATTATGAGCTTAAAAGTCAAAATATGAAACATTTTTTTAACATTTTTTTTTTGAACTTTCTTAGCGACCAAGAAAATAAGCTAATTTATTTTAAAAAAAACGATTATATTAGGTTTCTTGAAGAAGATACAAAGAAGCGTGGTGGAGATAAGTAATTTTATTTATTTATTTATTTATTTTTTGGTTTTCCTGGTGTTACAATTTGTTTTACATCCACGTCGTCTTTTAGTTTTATGCTTGCACGACCTAATTTTACTATCGAGTAGCTTAATGTGTGTTTTATTAATAATATTTGATATTGAAAATTTTATCATTTCTTCTTTTTGGGTGTTGGAGAGATTTCCCTCGCCGTTTTGTTTTTGTTCCACAATCGA
>Ga0209832_1000893_pt1 | contig 17020 bp, 29 predicted proteins | sample COGITO_mtgs_1104_2_FD_185516 | JGI IMG/M metagenome (GOLD analysis project Ga0209832, IMG submission 185516) | Pelagic marine microbial communities from North Sea - COGITO_mtgs_110407 (SPAdes) (version 2) | ecosystem: Environmental > Aquatic > Marine > Epipelagic ...
GGCTAAAAAATTTGGATCGACGTATGAGATTATAAATAAAAAAGAACTTGGTGAACCTTATGTATCTGATATTAGAAACGATTTATCTCAAATAAAAGAATCTGTAAAGTATAACAGTGATAATTGGGGTTTATTCTGTTAAAGAAATGAAATGATATTAAGTATATGAAGATTACTTATAGTATTCAAGTGTGCAATGAATCGAGGGAATTATATTCTCTTATAAATTTTTTATTAAAGGTCATAGACGAAGAGGATAATATACACGTTGTTGTAGATAGTTTACACAAAACTGATAAGGTGAATAAGGTTATTGAAAATTTTAAAGATAAAATTTCAGTTTTTGAAAGACCTTTTGATACGTTTTATAAAAATTCATGTTATCACGGTGAAGTTGCTACGGGTGATTATACATTTTTAATTGACGCTGATGAGATGCCACAAGAAAAATTAATAGCAAATCTTAAAAATATTATAACGGAAACTAAAGCCGAAATATTATTCATACCGAGAATTAACATTCAACCGGGTATAACTCAAAGTTATATAGATCATTATAAATTCAATATAAATGAAGCCGGATGGATTAACTGGCCGGATTATCAAGGTCGTTTGTATAAAAATTGTGAATACGTAACATGGACTGATGAATTACACACGAAATTAACAGGATCGACAAAGATACAAGGTATAGTTGCTAAACCTGAACTTGCATTATGGCATATTAAATCTATAGAAAAACAGGAAAGTAGATGGCAAGACGACGGTGAAGAATTTACTATATTTCCTCCATCTAAAGAAAATTTATACGATATGCTAATGTGATTAAATATTAAAGAATACATTGTTATTTATTGTATAAATGTACACTGTAGTTACAGTTAATGATGAGGCGTATGAATCTCTAGCTGAATGGACAGTTCATAAAAATAAAAAATTATATTGTGAAAAACACAATTATACATTATATCATTCAGGTGATGCTGCTGCAAATATAGCTAAAATGCCTTTTATGGCGAAATTACCACCTATACCAGAAACACATTACCCAATGGGGTGGGCTAAAGTATATGCCATGAAAGATGCATTCGAAAAGTATCATGATTGTGAATGGATTTTCAATACAGATTGTGATTCTATGATTACTAATATGGATATTAAATTGGAAGATATTATAAAAGAATACGCAGATGAAAATACACATGTTCTCATACCGGCAGATTGTAACGGTATTAATTGTGGGAACATGTTTATAAAAAATTCATCGATAGGAAAGGCTTTTCTTGATACTGTTATAGCGGGTATGTCATTGTATAGAAACTGGTACATGTTTGAAAATCAGCTTATTCAGGACCTTTGTGTAGGTACATATTTAACAGAACAAGGTGTAATACCGGGAGGTACGTTATGGGGTAGAGTGTGTAAGATTGTAACTCAACGTGGTTTCAATTCGTACGATTATAAAGAATTACCTTTATTAAAAAATAGACCAAATTACAATGATATACTCGGTAAGAACGGAGAGTGGAAAGAAGGTGATTTTATGATACAATGGCCAGCTACAAGTCTGGAATATAGAATAAAAGCAGCGGAAACGTTGTATAAAAGTGAAAAAATAATATCACGATAATGTAATGCTCGGGACTGAAATAGAACACATTGATGGTCTTAGTACGTCTAATACTGATAATATGGCTGAACTCGAAGATATTCTAAAGTATTGTCAGTTGGGTCGAGAATGTTCGAAATCTATTATGGATGAATACACAGCATGTGATAAAATAAGTAAAGAGGTAATAGTATGGTATTCTCATAACAAAAAGGTACTGAAACAGATGAATGATTGGTCAGTACTTTATAAAGATGAATTTATTGAATATGGAAAAAAAGTAAATGAAGTTCAGAAACGGATTAAAAATTTAAAAAATAATGTAGTTAAATCTTAATATAATTTCAAAATCTCAGCAACCGCTGGGTGTCGCAAGATGTCTTCATCGTCCATGATGACATGTTCGATATATTCTAAATCCAATCCCTTTATCCGTTTAACAAGATCGGCGAGACCGTTTCTCGGACCCAAATCACTTTGTTTCAGGTCACCCATAACGATCATTTTTGAATCATCACCCAATCTCGTTAAAAGCATCTTCATTTGGTTAGGTGTACTATTTTGCATTTCATCCGCGATGATAAAAGAATTGTTGAATGTTCTACCACGCATAAACCCTAATGGTTCTATACATACATGTTTTTCAAGTTGGTTACGTGTAAGATAGTTTTCGAAAACATCCATCATAGGTCTTATCCACGGTTCCATTTTTCGTTCCATTTCGCCAGGTAAGTATCCCATATCCTCATCTGCTGCAACTATTGGACGTGTAAGTATGAGACGTTTACACTCTTTGTTTGCTAATTTTTCTGCCGCGACCTGACACCCAAACATAGTTTTACCCGAACCTGCTGGACCGGTTGCGATTACAATAGGTTTTGGAGACTGTATAACCCTTAAATATTCGCATTGACCCGGTGTTTTGGGAAAGTTCATCTGTATAAAATAACTTAAGGTTTTTTTTTTCTATTTAGATAATAAGATGATAACACACCCTGTAAAACCTGTATTTGTAATTAAACCTGTAAAAAAATATAGAAATCGTATATTAACACGGTGCGTCTCAGGTAATGATTATTCCGATCAAACATTTGATGATGTCGACACCGTACTTGTAAAATATTTTACGTTCAGATCTACACAATATACACTAGCACAGGTATACGAAATGGATAGGTCACCCATGAAAAGTGAATTCAATTGGTTATGTGATTTCTCAAATGAACATAATCCAAGTTCTGGTGACGCTTTTATAGAGGCGTTATATGAAAACGGTAAATCAAACATTGCATCCCGTGTTATGGAAAATAGAGAAGGGTTATTAAAACGATGGTTATCACAAACGAGTGAAACGAACGGTGAAAAGTTGGGGTTAAAAATGCACAAGAAAAACATGGATATATCACGAAAAATGTTAACGAAGTCTCTAGAAATTACACCGGAGACAAGTAAATCTTTTGATGAAGTATAAAGATATATTGGTATACTGTAATATGAAGTTTTATTTTATAGGTGTAATCAGAGGTGGGTATACAACAATCACTGACCCAGACGGTAAACCACGTATAATTTGTTTTAGTAAAAAGAAGACCGCTAATGAGTGTATAGACTACATATGTAAATACCGTTCAAGCTACGGTGTATGGCCAGACATGAATTTGGAACAGCCTGTTTCTCGAATAAACCCTAATATAAATTATAAGAAAAGAACACCCGAAAACATATCAGAATATATTTTCACAGAAGAAATGGTAAAGAGTCAACTCGACGAAATGTCAACCGGAACAGGTGTTTGTTACTTTTATTGTCATACTTTCGGATATAAGGAAGATTTACTTCAAATATCATTATCTGGTCAGAAAATAGACGGCGAAATAAACGAGAGATATTATAAATCAAGATTAGATACAAGGTTAAAGAATGTATGAGTATATAACATAAATGTCGTTCGTAAAAGAATTTGATCCGAAAAATGAAAAACACGTGGGATGGTTACAAGAAATTGATCAGGTAATGTTACACGTAACTGATCAAACACAAGCAAGTAAAGACATGATGAATGTTGTTAACAAAAACCCAATGGGAATTAAAATGAAAAATCCAATGGATTGGGCACAGTCACATTTCCAATTGTGTATGAAATATTCACAAGCCGTTCTCAGAGGGGTAGCTCATATTCCTATTCAAGGGTCGAGTAATTAAACTATACGATGAACGCGTTCTGGGTCTAGTTATTCGTGTCATCTTATGATATTCTCTTAATGTAAAATCCTGAGGATCTGCATTATCATCCATACGTAAAAGAAGTATTCGACCATAAACTAACATGTTTGTAAACGGTCTAGGTAATCTATTTGTATTTAATATTAATTCTGATAACGCTTCATCTCGTTCTGTTTTTACAATAACAACTTGTTCATCAGGCCATTGTCCTAAAAAACTCGCCTTACCTCTTAGTATTTTAAATATTTCATTTTTGTACGGTGATATATCAATATGTATTTCATGTATATCGTTACGTTTTTCGTTTATTAAAACAGCACGTGTCATCCTAGTCTAACTGAATAAAAAAAAGTTGCTTTTAATAAATGAACAAAGTTATTAAACTTATTATAGTTGCAATCGTCTTATACCTTATACTCGAACATTTTGGTATGCTAAAGAATATTCCTACACTAAAAAGTGAGGTAAAGGAAGAAAAACAAATGAAAAGTGTATCAGATCCCTTTAGTCAATGCGATCCAGAATCATTTTCTGAATGTGAAAAACCTAAAATGGAACACCTAAGTAGAAAATAATAAATTATAAATTAAAAAGATGTTATCTCGAGAATATGCAAGACAAAAATATTCTGAAATATTGGGTCTACCTATAGAACACGCAATAGTTCAAAATTTAGAAAAGCATATATCTAACTGGGCTTATCTCAGATCAGTCGATGATAAATATTATAAATGTGTTCAGAGATATAAACATAAATTTCTTAGTATTTATTTCAATCTTAAAAATTCACCAAATTTAAAAGAACGTATTTTAAAAGGCGATATTAAAACATCTGCGGTAATAAACTTATCACCACAGGGTTTATGGCCTGATGGTCCTCACGCGAAAATGTCAGAAACTATAGCAAACACAGAAATGAAAAAACAGCACGCTGCTAATTATATGCATGATAAAGATTATAAAGGCTTATTTAAATGTGGTAAATGTAGAGGGTATAAAACAACTTTTTATCAAATGCAAACACGTAGCGCTGATGAACCTATGACCGTATTCATAACATGCCACACATGTAATATTAGATGGAAATCTTAATTGCGTATTTTGTATGTGTAAGATCTGTTGGTTGATCACCAACTGATAATATATAATTTAATCCGGTTTGTACTTTAACGTTACCTTTATTTTGTGCAGGTGTTATGATAAGAGAATGGTAAGGTATACCATATTTTTTTAATTGCCATTTTGTGAACATTTCTGTAAACACGGTGTTAGGTCTAGCTGTTATAATAATAATTTTATACCCTAAATTCATTGCATATTTTAGTAAATTTATAATTGGTAGATTAGCCTGACCGTTTATAAAAATAAGAGTATCGTCTATATCGAACATAACTGCATCCTTTTCACTTATAACTCTATCTTTAAGAATATCGACCATTTAATATACTTTAAGAATTAAAACTTTGGTATATAAAATGGAAAAACAAATAATTGACATTGATTTTGGAGACAATATAATATGCATAGGCCAAATTAGAAAAGATCTAGGTCACGACTTACAAGTAGCTATACTTGAACATATAGGCGACGGTTTATGGGATTTTGACGAAGAATTAGAGTGTATCCCAAGAGAAAGTGTTTCTGGGTTCTACGACACTGTAGATTTAGAAAAAACGGGTTTATACGAAAGAACTATAACTGGTTTATACGAAGTAATTGATGCTTCAGATACTGAATATGTATTACCAAGTGATGATGATACCGAAGATTCTGGGTCCGAAGTAAGTCTCGAAGATGAATTTTAATATTACTATATAATAAATGAAAGTTAACCGAAAATTTATAATAGCATCTGCTATACTCGTAGTATTGTATTATGCATATACTAGAGAAGAACCAAAAAAGGAAACATACTGTTCCATGTGTGCCGGTAAGTAAAATATCAGGGTATAATAGCATGGGTTTATTACTTACCAAACCCAAAAAGAATACTAATACTGTACCTAATTTTGCGAGTTTAAAGAAAATTAAAACACCAAAAAAATCACCGCGGAAAAAAATAACCAATGGTACAGTTAAAATGAATACACCGCAGAGTCAAAAAAATAAAAATAGAGAAAAATTTTTACACGGTGGTCGAACGCCACAAAAACAATTGAAATTTTAAGTTCTAATAATATAATTACGAAATTTCCGTATTTATATTATTTATAGATAGTATATGTCTAATTCAGTGAAAAGAAAATTAATTTTTAAAAAGGCAACTGGAAATAATATGACGAATGATCAAATGTACGCTCAAATTAAAAATAAAGTATCGGGGTTAGAGAAAAAACTTCAAATGGGTACCGAAAAGCGTAAAAAATATAAATTTATTCTTAATAGTATAAATACAGAAATTGAATATTTAGAGTCACAGATACAGGAAGGTAAAAGTGCACTGAAAGAATTTAATAATATTAATGCTAACAAATTACGAAAGAAGTTCAAAAAGAATTCAAATTAAAATATTTTTATTAATTAAGATGAATTCGCCATCAGTGTCGTCATCACCAAGAACACCAAAACGGAAATCAGCTGAACAAACTATAAAAAAAATTTCAATGAATAATAAAGAAGAGAATATACGAGAATATACTAAAGTTAGATCAAGCATATTAAGAAAATTGAAAAAAAGTTATTTAGATCTTAAAATTGATTTAGGTGAGATAAATAAGAAGAACGGAAACGCTATAAGAAGATATAATTCTAGAAAAATGGCTGCCACTTTTTCACCTATCAAACTAAATAAAAACGATAGAATTGAAACGATAATATCAGAAAAAAAAGATATAGAAAACCGTATTAAAATCCACGATCTTATTATAAGAACATTTGATAAACAACTCAATACACCCAATAAAATAAGTTTACGACGATTAAAAGCATTAAATAGATATACAAACATGGACAATTTTTCGCGTGAATTTAAAAAAGAGTATAATAAGTACTAAGTCTTCTAATAAAAAATAACAGGCTATTATAAACAAATGCCTTCTACGCGCATACAGACACCAAATAACAAAACCGTGAAGAAACAGTTCAGTGGTTTAAAACGTAAAACCAAAATATCTTTACCTTCCAACTTTATTAAATCCATGGCAAAGTTACAAAGAGGACTTTTTTTAACACCAAATAGACCTAAGTCTTCTAATAAAAAATAAAAAAGTAATATATGAAAGATCCCTTTAAGACTCGTGTCACTAAGAACGATAAGAAAGCTAAAAAGGGACTCTATACACAAAAACATACAAGGCTTAAACAAGAGACGCTTAATAAGAGTAAGACAAACCAAAAAGACCATGGCTCCGTACAAACCACCAAGTGCTCATTACAGCCAGTTTGACGTTTCAGGTTATAACGAGGATGATATTTTCAAGTTTATCGGTAAGAACGGTAAAAAGTTTTATTGGTTAACGCGTTACCTCGATTTATCGTATATGTGGTACGATAAAAAACGCAAAGTTATCGAATTATGGGGCCCATTTGAGTCGCTCCAGAATTTTCAAGCCCACCACATTTTAGAGTGTGAATTAGACCTAAGTTGTAATAAAATAGAAGTATAAAGTAAGATAAAATGACTACTCAATCCCCCGACACATTTCAAAAAATAAAAACACCCGGTTGTTTTAGTTACGATACAGTTAATCGTGTAAATAAACCAATTCGGGAACAATTTTTACCCGGTTCTCTCGTTTATGATATTGTTAATGCTAAATATAAACCGAAACCCGAGCGCCAACCTTTTTACGTTCAAAACAAAAAAGACTATTTGGAAAGTTTAGAAAAAAACTGTAAAAAACTAGGAGTTCCATTTAAAAAACCATACGTTGAACAAATACCTACACCTGAAAAAATAAAAAAGTACAAAGAAAGTTATATTGAACATCTTGATACAATAGGTGTGAAACTAAACGTTTTGAAAAATGGTAAGGTTCGCGTTAAACTTTTACACGAAATGGCACATCTAAACGAAATATATTATTCTAAGGCTAAACAACCGCCTATTAAAATATTATCGTCAACTTTAAAAAAGATGGGATACTCTAAAGAATTTATAGATTCAATGCACGATAAATATAAAAAAAGACACAAACTCGTTGAAGTAAAATGGAAAAAACTAGAACAGTTTTTTGACACACCTTCGTCAAGTTCTATGAACAGAAAGAAAAAGAAGGAAAGGGCGATTGAAAAGGAAAAGGAAAAGGAAAAGGAAATGGAAATGGAAGAAGATGAAGATCTTGAAGAAGAAAAGAAAGACGACGATGAACCAGAGGAAGACGAGGCTATTGTAGTCGACGAAGAAGGCGATGAAGAAGAAGTTGTTGAAGACGATTACGTGTCGGATGGAGGAGATGATTAAAACTTAAGTTATACAATTTTTAATAAAAAACAATTTACAAAATGAATATTTTCTTTTTATCTATGAACCCTGAAGAGCTTGCTTATATGTATTGTGATCAACACGTAATCAAGATTCTACTCGAAATATGTCAAATGATGTATACCGCATGGTTTTACTCCGATCAAACGGAATACGTGGAAACGAATGCACCCTATACCGTAAACGGAGCACGCCGAGGGTATAAAGCTGCGCATAAAAAACACCCAACAACGCTATGGATATCGTCGAACATAAACAATTATAATTTTGCAGGTGAAATTGGAATGTCACTCGCACTCGAATATACTAAACGGTTTGGTAAAGTTCACGCATGTTCTAAACATATACTTTGGTTATATAAAAACAAACCTTCGTATTTCGAACTTCGTGAGAGCGAAACCGCATATTACCCAATACACGACTTTAAACACGGGTTAACACGAATACCAGCATGTATGCCTGAGAAATATAAAGTACCAAGTATTATTGAATCGTATAAACTATATTATACAGGTGAAAAAGAGAGTTTTGCGAGATATACACGTGTTTAATTTAGAAATATACTATAAGATGAACTGGAAACGGTTCCGTAAACGTTTAAGAAAAAAACGTAAAAAAATACAAAAATTTATAGATAAACACCCTGTTATTATAATTATATTCTTACAATTAAGTATAATGGGGACCATGTTAACCGTATCAAAATTATTTAGTTCCCCGCCCTTAAAAATCGAAAAGAAACCCGAATATGAACACCGAATATATAGTGATTTTATTAAAGGTGTTAAGAAAAACGAAATCGTTAAAGCGGAAATAAATCCTCAAAGTGATATCGTATACTTCGAAGAAAAGAATGGAACCGTAGGTACGTCGTATTACACACCTTCGGAAGATTTTTGGAAAACAATGTCTGAGAGTCAAGTTGAATTTGATTTAGTTCGAACACCGATCGGTGGATCTTTTAACGATTTTGTATCGTTCATGTTCATTACTATAGGTTTCTTTGCAATTTTTAGAATGTTTAGCGGGGGTGGTCAAAGTGCATTTTCCATGATGAAAAATGACATTGACGTAGAGAATCAAATAACAACGCGTTTTGAGGATGTCCAGGGTATAGATAGCGCTAAGGATGAACTCGAAGAGATAGTTGATTTTCTCAAACAACCCGAAAAATATTTTGGTACAGGTGCTAAAATACCAAAAGGTGCGTTATTAACGGGTAAACCAGGTACGGGTAAAACGCTTTTAGCACGCGCAATCGCGGGTGAATCGTCCGTTCCATTCATTCAGTGTTCAGGGTCATCGTTTGTTGAAATGTTTGTGGGCGTAGGTGCAAAAAGGGTCAGAGAAGTGTTTGAAATAGCCCGAGAAAATGAACCATGTATTATTTTTATAGACGAAATTGATGCGATCGGTAAGAAAAGAAGTATGAATGGGTTTGCGGCAAACGATGAACGCGAACAAACAATTAATCAACTCTTGACCGAGATGGATGGGTTTGATAACACTTCCCAAATTGTTGTTATAGCGGCAACAAACCGTATCGATATACTCGACGATGCGTTATTACGACCCGGTAGATTCGATCGTAAAATACAAGTTTCTTTACCCGATGTACACGGACGCGAAGAGATACTCAAAGTACACGCCAAAGATAAAATGTTAAGCGTCGACGTAAGTCTTCGTGATCTTGCAAAACAAACGACGGGGTTTTCGGGCGCTGATCTTGCAAATGTTATGAACGAGTGTGCTATACGAGCCGTCCGCGATGGGAAATCTGGAATGATAACACCTGATATTGTCGAAGACGTGTACCAAAGAATAGTTGTCGGTGCTAAAGGAAATCGTTCCGTTTCTGGAGCACGTAAGGCGCGAGTTGCGTACCACGAAGCGGGACACGCTATTATTGGTGTACTCATGCGTGAATACGATGAAGTTCGTAAAGTGAGCATATTACCAAGAGGTGATGCGGGTGGTGTTACATATTTCCAACCATCGACGGATGATATAGGTATGTATACAAAAGATTACCTTTTATCACAAATCAAGGTTGCACTCGGTGGTCACGCAGCCGAAGAGATTGTTTATGGACGAGATCACGTTACTACGGGTGCATCCAGCGATTTTCAACAAACGTTTAACATTGCGCGTGAAATGGTGACCACATACGGTATGAGTGAAACTATAGGTAAAATGAACATTAACCCCGATCTTATATCTCCCGTGACGGCAAACCATATTGATGTAGAAATACACGATATAGTTGAAAATTGTTATACGGAAGTAAAAGAACTACTTAATACATATCGTGTTAAACTTGAACACTTGAAAGAGATACTCGTCGAAGAAGAGATCGTCGATGGGAGTGTTGTCTATGAAATGATCGCATCTTGTGATTTAAGAAGTCGCGTGAAACCGATAGGTACTTTACGAACGTTTAAAGATGCGTTTGATAGCTTTGACTCGTATAGAGATGGTGATGATATTATTTTACCATGATATAGTATAAATGGATACTGAGGGTGAAATATTTTTTTTTAGCTTTGCTTGGTTTATTATAGGCCGGAGATTTTTAGAAAATTTTAGAAAATAATCTTTTATAATAAACCTAAGTGTACACATTATGCTTAAAGAAAACAAACTAAGTTTTTTATAATGAATTACATTGCTTGGGATACAGAGACCATAGGTCTTCCAACAACACGTTACGGTGAAAAGGCGACGCGTGAAAATATCCAAAAATTTGATAAATGTCGAATGTTAACGTTGGCATTTGTAAAATACAGTTCTAAAGGACGTGAACTCGGTTCGTATCACGGTACAGTGTACCCAGATACATTTGATGTTGCGGCGACTCACGTACACGGTATTACACAGGAGTACGCGAGAGAGAATGGGCAACCGTTCGGGTACCTCTACGCATCCTTAAAAGAAGCTACGAAAGATACAAAACTACTCGTTGCACACAATTCTGCATTCGATGAAAACGTATTTTTTTCAGAATGTTACCGTCGAGGTTTTGATACAGAACCCTTTGATGACGTGACGTTTGTTGATACTTTGGACATGGCGAGATCTATATATCCGACCTTGAAAAACCATAAATTGATTACCGTATACGATCACATTTTTGGCGAAGAGTTCGATGGTGCTCACGATGCACTGAACGATGCACGCGCGTGTGGTGATGTTTACCCCGTTATGCGTGATAAGGAATGGAATCTTAAAGATATAGGCGTTAAACGAGTCGTACTCAAAGCGTCTGATATTGCAGCTATTACCGGTAAGAATCGGTTTAAGAAACCCGCTGAAATTATTGATAACCTTTGGAGTAAATATAAACCCGAAACATTTGAAGGTAAGACGAAGGATCAAATGGCATACGAGGCCATTCAGAAATGCGATCTCGCAAAGAATCTGTTACAGGAAACAGAAACGTATAAATCTATAAATTCATCTGACGTTGAACAAAAGTATAAAGCGGTATCGAACCAAGTTGATTTATATTCTAAACTACAAGGCGAAGATAAGAAGAATGCGATCGATTATTTACGTAAAAAACTTTATACGAACCACGGGACGCGACACGAAGACACGACGGCTGATAATTATGAAGATTTTGACGTCGACGAAAAGTATTATACGTATCTGGTGTGTTCACTCGAAGGTACCGATTACGAAATCGTGGGTCGAATAGATCGAATACATACAGATACTGACGGCGTTAAAACCATTGTGGAAATAAAGAATAGAGCGCGCGGTTTATTCAAAACGGTTCGCGATTATGAAGAGATTCAGTGTCAAACATACATGGAAATGTTGGATATCGATAAATGTCAATTGATCGAACAGTATAACGAATCACGTATGGGGTACCACATTGTTCGTGATAAACACAAATGGTTATCTGAATTGAATCCTAAACTGATAAATTTTTGCCGACATTTCCATAGTTTACTTTCTAAGTAATACTAAGAATGATATACATGTTACCGTTTCTATTCGTGCCTAAACTTATCGATAAAAAACTAAACAAATCTAGCAAACCACCCATTCAGGATACTAAAAACCGGTGTTGTGGGTGTTGGTTATTTAATTAAAATGTAATGTAAATATAAAAGTAATAATGCCTTCTAAACTAACTAAGAATGAAATAATTAAAATTATGAATAACGAAATGAAAAAAAATTCCCTTCCAAAATCCCTGGAAACAACTCCAGGTGGATCGTACGTAGTAAATAGAAAGAAAGGAAAAACTGCAAAAAAACCAAAATCACCACCACCACTTAAAAAAAATAACAATAAATAAATTAAAGAAACGAGTATATAAGATGTTATAACAAACATGTCACTCGGTCTCAGAATTACCCCTTTTACACCCAGATTACATAGGGCTACACGCTTAAAACGGTCGTCAAACAAAGATGACGATACGTTTGTGGATACATCAAGCGACGAACCTAAATATGTAACACGTGAAGATATAGAGAGTCACCACGACTCATCCGATGCTAAAATGAAAACCTTATCTACCGCATGGTTGAATAAGTACGCGACGCGTAACGGGTCACCAACACTCGAAACATTTGCAAACCCCAAATCCGTCGAAATGATTAACGGCCGCGTTGCGCAAATTGGATGGATCATGGCACTGTATTACGAGTTTACTAAAAACGAAACCGTTTGGAACCAAGTGTTTAAAACGAGGACGTTTACACTCTTAGACGGCACTAGCGATACTGTGACTTACCCAACAGTTGGATTTTTTATGTTACAGATTGTAGCCGGTTTGATCGTGACGGGATCTTTGTTTTCTAAACTGAAATCTGTCGACGAAAACGAGGAGATCGGTCCGTTTAATAAAGAGGCTGAATTAAACAACGGTAGATGGGCTATGATTGGTTTAGTATCTTTGGTCGCAGTTGAACACTTTAACGACGGTATAGCCTTATTTGGACCACGATAAAAAATATAAAACAATAATAATAATGAAAAGAATTACATTTACACAGGGATACCTGTCTTTTCTCGCCATAATAACATCAGTTTCTGCTAATATGTATACGAGTCGAACGAGTTACACAGATTACGAAACCGGGTTAAAAACTAGGAATCTTTAAGAATAAAGAATGAAAGATCTATTCTTAAAAATTACTACAATGTCAATAGCATCTTTTTTAGGATCGTATATAGGAACTCAAAAATGGTTCAAGAGTCATGACGAACACGAATAAAAAAAATGAAAAACAATAGTATGTTGAGACCCCCTCTCTCATCTACCATTTTTTTCAGACCAAATACGTCTAGACGTGTACATACAAACGTTGTTTCTATGGAAAATGAGTCTACACGACTCCAAAATATAGAAACAACAATAGAAAGAACACGCGGTCGATGTTCATTAGCATACGGTCGTCAGGAGAAGGCGTACATAAAAGTTCTTAATGAGTTGGAGAAAGAACGTTCTGAAATTTTAAAGGGTACCCAGGAAAAAAGTTGTGATAATACAAATGATAGTTGTAGCGAATAATCCGAGGGTAATGGTAGTTACGTGTAAAAAAAATAAAGGGGGGACACAGAAATTACCCAAATACGTGACGTATACTGAAACCAAGAAACTGAAAAAGTCTAGTAACAAAAAGAATATAAACCCTGTAAAGAAATTCTTAATTGGTATATTTGGCGAAGAGATTGATTACGATAAGTTTAATAAAGGGTCTAAATGGGCAATTCGAAAAGAAGAAGAAGACGACGATCGTGAAACAAAGAAATAGTAAAATCATTTTTTATTGCGGTGACTAAAACTCACGATAATAAAAAAGTGTTCGATATAAATGTTTGGGGTTTCATTTTTTAAGTTTAGATTGTGGCGTTGTCGGTGTTTTTTTTAATCTTTTACGCGTTGGTGTTGATATTTTAGTACCACTCGATTTTTTTGAATTTATGGTTCTTGTATTATTACTGTTACTGTTGTTATTATTAGAATATACTGTAATAGCGTAACGCATTGCATTTATCCATCTATTTCTAACATTCTGTTTTACTCTCAAGTTATTTTCTGGCATTATCATTTGTAATGAAATACCCTGTATTCTCTCTGTACTGATATTCCTGTTTAAATTGGGTTGTGAGAGGTGTCCTAAAATACTATTGTTTCCCTGTATTATTCGTATCATTTTTCGTAGATCTCTTATTGTTATTCTTTGTAAACTACCATCTGCTATACCAAATAATTTATCATAAACCCATTGGCGTCGTTGGTTTTCGTCCATTTATTATACGTGTATATTTTTTACCAGACTAAATTAAAATACCGAGTAATAATATATAATGACTTCTAAAAGTAAAAAAGAACAATTAGAAAATTTAAATAAAAAAATAAAAAAACTTACGATTGAAAGAAATAGAATTGAGAAAAATGTTAAATCCAATTCAAATTCCAATAACGATAAATCTACTGAAATTATAGGTACAGCGCGCGCTACTACTCGATGGAATAATCTTGTAAAGTATTTAGCTAATGCTAAGATAAACAGTTCTAATAAAAAGCGTATGACAAGTCCTAATAACCGTAGTTTGAAGAATATGAGTCTTAATAAAAGTTTTGAGACTCCTAACGGTGCAAGCATTAAATCGTCGAGTACACCACCAAATTCACGTGAAAAAAAGATGCAACAAAATGTTAATAACGTGATTAAACAACTAAAAGAAGGATCTCCTCGACTTAAAAAACAACTTGAAAATGCACAGGCGGAATTGTATAAAATGGAAAGATTTAAAAAGGTATTTACGAACAAAGAAAGACAAAATAAAAGAGAACTTATAAATAAAATAATGGAAGAGATGGAGTCTAGAAATAGACATACAATGAAAGGTGCTGGTAGAAGGTATATGAAAAACGAGTTTAATCTTGAATCAGCGAAGAAGAAACTTACATATAACAAAAAATATAGTTCCAAAAATAGTAAAAATAAAGGGAGTGTTACCAGAAAAACAAAATTTCCATAGAATAAAAAAATAATAATATCGGTAATAAGTAAACATGAAGACGAATACAATTTTACTTACTTGTGCTACTATACTCACTCTATCGATATTATCCAACATTACTAACGACAAACAACCAGGGAAGAAAACAGACGGGTGTGGTTGTGGATGTGGTAAATAATACTAAAAACTATAATTTTATTTTAATTATTTTTATACATAAAATACTGATTAAATTTACGTATAAAAATAAAATAATAGTATACATTAAAGGTTTTATAATGTATTCTTTTAGACCTATACAAGCACCTGGTAATAATGGTAGTGCTGAACTTACAATTATATTTTTATTTGTACTGTTTCTATTGTTAGTTTCTTCTGCGGCCACTGGTATATATTTTTATACACGCGAAGAAACAAATTGTAATAAGATCGAAAAATCATACGATTGTAAATTTAATGATAATTGTAAATGGAACGAGGATGACTCAGAGTGTGAATACGATACTGACACCGATAGTGACACCGATAGTGACACCGATAGTGACACCGATAGTGACACCGATAGTGACACCGATAGTGATACCGGTGTACCTTATCAGATTCCATTATCATCAACAGATAATTATTGTAATGATTGGGGTAAAATCCACCAGGATGTTCCAGATTGTGGACGAATATGTTCAAGTGAAGACAAACACGGCATTATGAAGAATGGAGAAACAGACTATACTTGGTCTGAATGGGATAATAGTGCTGCTGATATTTCAAGTGAATGTATGACTGCCTCTAAAATAGACAAAATATGGGAAGTTCAAAGCGGTAGTAGTAGTAATAGAAAACTTGCCGATGGGTATACTCTATCTAACTACATGGTTAGTACATCTGTTAAGTGTGATAAAAACGATCTGAGAGGTGATACTGGTTCTGTGTATCGAGTTTCCGAACCGGGAACACTTAGCTATTACCCACCAGATGATGATAATAGTATTGCTAAGTCTTGGGACTCTCTATGGTCACAACCTAAATCCATAGGAGATTGTAAAGGTCTTACTTTAGGTGATCCTATGGTAACGAACCCATCAAGCTCAGACGGAGAAGACAACACGTACACATCGGTTTTTAACGCACCGCCCCCCAATGACGACTATTTCTGTGATGAAGACCCTTCAGGAAATTATAACCTTCCACAACAATCTGGTGTGTGTGCCAATAGTTTTGGTGGTAACGAATCGACTTGTAATGGACAGGAAGGTTGTGTATGGGTACCGAGAGGTAACTGATTTTTTTAAACTTTAAATAAAATATATATTTTAAAAATATTAATTGTACATATTTTTAAAATGTATATAATTTAGACATACTTTCTATATAAACACAAAACCTAACGTAAAGTATACCATTATACACAAATATCACCTTCTTGTATTAGTATGAGTATTAAGGCATATAAAATTATTAGTGTATAGACGATTGCTTCCATACTACAGGCGAAACGATGTGAAAATTTCATTGGTGAAATGAGTACCAATATTAGTGACATAAACATCACGGGTATTATTTCTAGTATAATTTGCATGAGTATTATTGATTTTGTTACAAACTAAAATTTTAAGTATATTATTAGAAATATGGTACCCCAGGACACATACATTTTTATTGTTCGTGCAATATTTTCCATTTTATTTATTAAAATATTCTATTATTTTACAATACTTAGGCGTTTTTTTCGATAAAATTATTTTCTTAGCTATATATTGAGAGAAAAAAACGAAAAA
>Ga0209832_1000904_pt1 | contig 16889 bp, 14 predicted proteins | sample COGITO_mtgs_1104_2_FD_185516 | JGI IMG/M metagenome (GOLD analysis project Ga0209832, IMG submission 185516) | Pelagic marine microbial communities from North Sea - COGITO_mtgs_110407 (SPAdes) (version 2) | ecosystem: Environmental > Aquatic > Marine > Epipelagic ...
TTTCATTAAGACATATTTTATTTGTTGTAGTTTTTTTCAATGTTTCTAATAATTTGTTATACAATACTTTTATTTCTTCTTCCTTATCATAAGCCCATGGACATTCACCGCCTTTATGTAAATAAATTTGTTTATAATCCATTAATGTATATGCTTCATCTGTATTTATACCTTTGTAATCTCTATTCAGCATATAATATTCATCATAATTTATATTGATACAATATGGTGTGTATTTTTTCAAATAATCATAATCGAAACCAAAACTATTTATTGTTTTGATATTAATTTGTAAATTAACAATTGTGTTTATAGGATATTCATCATTTAATTTTTCTAAACCATCATTACTAACAAAGTCTATATAACAAATATCTTTTATTAATCCACAATATATTACATCATTTAGTATAGCATTATTTTGTATGTAAAACTCAATTAAATCATTTTTTTCCTTAAAATGTAGTCTATATTTATCAGTAATATAGTCAAGTTTATCTGAATAATGCAATTTTATAGAATGTTTATATTTATCTAATCTTCTTATAAATCTAACATCATTTAAGTCATATGTTTTGTTATTTTCAATTACTTTATGTTTTATTATATTATTATAATAATTGTCTTTATATTTCATGTCAAAATATTCGCAATTATTGTCCCATTCATCTATTTCTATTACTTCCTCTTTTACCATATAATTGTGTATTGGTGTATCATTCCAATTATTTATTTCACAATCTATATATTTTATAAATATTTTACCAACAATATATATTTTTATGAGTTGTTTTGTGCCTCCAAAGCTTTCATCATCACAATAATTGGGAAATAATATTTTAACATCATCATCTATTTCTATTTCTGGTTTGTCCATTTCATCTGTATTCTCATTATGATTAGTTATTTTATTATGAATATCTTTTATCATATCATTATAGTCACCTTCAAAATACTCATTACCCAAATCTTTTCTATGCTTATATTTATTCTTGAAATCGCTAATTAGTTTTTTTTCTAACATATCACAATCATTACATATATGTTGTAAGAGTAGTTTTGAACCTTTTGGATATTGTTTGAACCTTTGTAAGTTATCTTGCTTTGTTTTACCTAGTTTATAGACATTTTGATTAGTAGTTATGAACTCTCTTTCTTGTAATAAATAAATGTAGTCAGTCATATATAATTATAAGTTTAATTATATCATTTTTATATATTTGCATTACTTCATAGCGATGTTTATATTTTAAAATTCTTTATATATTAATATCTAAAATTATTGATAAAATTATTAAAGAATTTAACGATTATTCTATATATATTATAGATTTTCTACCATAATAGGATTATCAAAACATCATAGAACAAAAAGACCATATTTATAAATTATAAAACAATTATGTAAAAATAAGTATGATATATCATTACAAGATTGTAGATTAAAGTAGATGTGGAAGATATTAAAATTAAGAGGTATATTTTTGATTTAAAATAACAATATTAATATTGACAACACCATTTTAGAAAATTATTAAGCAATAATCTTTTACAATAAAATACTTCACGTACATCTTCTTCTAAAAAACTCTTATTATTTAAAAAACAATTATTATCTGTCGTATGAACTTCTGATAATTGTTTGATTTTTAACTCATTTTCTACAATGAAGTTATTATATTCTATTGGAATATTGATGGTGTGCTTTTTCATAATAATTATATTTTTATATCCTAATTGTTGTAATTTAGCAACTTGTCTATTAATATTATATACATTATCATATCTAATTATTACCAACCTTATATTATTGTTATATTTATTTGGCATTTTTTCTCCATGTCTTGCTCCGTTTGATATGTATATATGACTTTTTATAGGAACTAGACAATCAAGCAAGTTTGTAATACAATCTAAAATGTAAGATACACCAAATGAATCATATGTATAATCCATTATTATAACATTTTCTTGGTGTTCTACAAAAATATTATAACATATTTGTTTATATTTCTTATACAATTCATTATTACCATTCAATAAAATTAAGATGGCATCATTTACAAATATTGTATCAATATCTTGAAAAGCATTTATGTTAATGTAAAACACATCTATTGTCCGATTATAACCTGTTAAAATTTTATCTATATTTGGATTATATTCAGTAATTTCCCAGGTTTTGGTGTTTAATACGTAATCTTTCTTATAATTATTATTAATAGAAATGAAATATTCATAATTTTTTAAAATATATTCTTTTTGTTCTTTATTAAAACAAGTTTTGCATATATCTTTTATAATATTATCATAATCATAATAAAATGGTGCATAATTAAATGATAAAGTATCATCATTTAATAATAGTCCATTTTTCATACAATTATTATATTCTTCGTCAAATTTTTCCTTTGTGTAATACATAATATTATCTTTTTCGAAATTATCAGTAGAATAATGCTTTAGCCATCCAAGCAAATGTTCTCGAAATTGATCAACATTATATTCCTCTATGTTATGCCAATGTTGAGAATCATCAAACAATATATATCCCTTTTGTTTATTTTTATCTGTAATTATAATTGACTGAATTGTAGATGTTGATATTTTCTTATAATCTTCATATTTTTTAATTATGTAAGGTTGTTTTTTATTAAATGTTTCTTTTATTTTTTGATTAAATTCATCAAAATTATCATCATCTATTTGTGTTTTTTTCATTTCATTTGTATTCTCATTATGAATTACATCATTTTTTATTTCATTATTAATATAATCACAAATAATTTTACGCATTGCATCAGGATTACCTTCAAAATATTCAGTTCCAATATCAGTTTTTTGTGTAAAGTTTTCTTTAAATATTTTTATTAATGCTTTTTCATTAATATCACAATTTTCACATTCTAATTGTATAATTAGTTTAGTTCCGTTTGGATAATTTTGAATTCGTTTAAGATTTTCTTGTTCTGTTTTTCCAAGTTTATATATATTTTCTTTTGTTTTTATAAACTCTCGTTCTTGTAATAAATAAATATATGAATACATTATATTTATATTTTATATAATCTTTATATTTTATATAATCTTTATATATTTTTTATTACACCATTATGATCTTTATATTATGATCCGATCCTTAAATCTTTAATTCTTTATAGCCTAATATTTTCAATATATTTTCAATATATTTACCCAACATACGTGGAGTAAATAAAATAATGTTATCATTTTAGTATATATAAAGATTTATAATTAGTATATATTATTAAAAATAATGCCAATTGGAAAATGGCATAATAAAATGGAAAGTTTATTTGATGAAAATATGAGAGAAGTTAAGTTTTACTGTTCTACAACTGATACAAATGTATGTAGAAGAGCTGATATTCTTTTAAATAATAAAAGAACTTGCGAAGTTCAACATTCATATATAGCAGAAAAAGAGATAATAAAAAGATTTAATGATTGGGATAAGTTTGGTAAAGAGATCATATGGTTAGTAGATGGTAATAATGGTATAGAATTATGTAATTTATCAACAGGAAACTATTTATTAATTTTTAAAGAAACTTGGAAATATAAATCATTTATATCCAAATATGATTTTATTTTACTTGAAATAAATGAAAATGTTTTTAAAATAGAATTAAAATTAATTAAGAGTGGAATGATAGAATTGAAAGAACCTAAAACATTAAAAGAAACTATTGATTATCTAAAAACAAAACCAAATCAAATATGGGATTTTTGGAGTGATGAAAATACAATTAAATCAACATTAAGTGTTTATCAACAAGGAGCAGGTAATGGAAAAACATATGGAATATGGCAATCAATTTTAAATAATATTGATAAAAAAACATATATAATTTTAACAAAACAACATACTGCTAAAACTGTAATTTATGAAGAATTAAAAGATCAAAAAGAACGCTTTATAAATGGTGAAGAAGTTTTTCATATTGAAAATATAGAAAATGATACAGAAGAAAATACAGAAAAACATTTTGTAATAAAATATACTCATAAAGAATCGAAAAGAGAATGTATTGTAATTATTGGAACAATAGATTCATTTTGTTATAATTTATCAACACCAAATACAAGTGAAGGAACTAATTATTTTGAAAGTATTATTAATAATATTAAAGATAATGGAGCAACTAAAGTTAATAATGGATATATGAGATTTGCAGGTCAATATATACAATTAAGTAAAGAATCTGAAATATGGATAGATGAAGTTCAAGATCTTCCTATTAATTATTTACATGCAATGTGTAAATTAATATATCAAACAAACTGTAATATAAACGTTGTTGGTGATAAACTTCAGTCATTAGAATATTCTAATAATTTTTTAACATCAATTGTTCAAGAAGGATTACCAAATATTACAATTGATATTAAACCACCAACAAATATCAATAGACGTATTAAAGTTAAGAATATGAGAACCGGCATAAATAATTTAATTAATTTTCAAAAATATGATTTACCACCAATTAAATGTGATAAAAAGATCGTTAAAGAACCAAACACTGAACCTATTTATATAATGAATGATCTAGATGAATTAAAAACTATTTATCCAGATGATAAAGATAAAAATAAAATTTCAGAATATTGTAATAAAATTATGAAATATTATGAAAATGAAGTTAATAAAAATAATTATTTACCAAAAGACTTTTTAATTATATTTCCAGTTATGAAATCTAATGTAATAGCACCAGAATTAGAAATTAAAATTCAAGAATTTTGGATAAATAGAAATAAAGAACATATTAAAGACGAATATATAAGATATGTTTATTTACATAAACACGAAGCCGGCACAGTTATTAACACAAATGATTCAATTAATGCAACACGTATAATGTCTATACGTGCTTCAAAAGGAGATGGTAGAAATGTAGTTTTTATTTTACAAGTAAATGAAAAATCTTTAAAATTAGTTAGTAATAAAGAAACTGAATTAGTATATGAATCTCATTTACACGTAGCATTTACAAGAGCTAAAAAACAAATTTATTATCAATTAATTAAAAATAGAGATGAAATACATAAAAGATTTGAAAAATCAGGGTATGTTAGAGATCTACCAAAAATTAATAAAAAAATATCTTTAGATCAAATTATTAGCTTAATTTGTAAAAATAAATTAATTGAAATATTAACAAATAACAGTGTTGATTTAAAACAATATATATATATAAATAATTTAAAACAGAATGAAGCTATAGATTGGGGATATCATTGTATTAAATATCAAGTATTTTATTATAATATCATTTTAAATATTATAGACAATAAAGTTGATAATTTAACACAAGACAAATCACAATTATTTGTTAAACTTGATATTATATCAAGAAAAATAATAAAAGAATTAGATGTAAATGCTTTTTGGAAGTATTTAGACGAATATCAAAATAGAGATCTACCAACTATACCATTATGTAAATTATCTAAAAAACCAGAATATCAACAATATTTTGATATTATTAAAAAAACAATTAAAAAAATTAATATTAATATTCAAAAAAATACTTTAAAAAAATTAAATGTATATGAATCTATCATTTTAACTTATATTATTGAAATATTTACACGACAAAGATATTCAAGTATTTCACCTTTAGATATTTACAACATTACTAATTTTTTTGAAATTAATAGTAATAAAGAAAAAGAATTATTGAATAATATTGCAAATATTAAAGCTATTATTGATAGTAGTGGTATCAAAAAATATAAAAATATTAATTGGAATATTTTTAAACATATTGAACTTAAAAGTGATTATGATTATTTTAAATTATATAATCCACAATTTCCTATAATTGGATATAATGATAGCGATGTAATTCATATAATTCTTAAAACTAATATATCAGAATTAAATGTTTGGGATATTACAATTCAAATATTACTTGAAAGATTTTTAATATTTAATAGTAAATCAGAACAAGATAATAAAAGATATAATAATAAAAAAATTAATACATATTGTTTTATATTAGATGATTGTAATTTTATAAAAATTGATTGGGAATGGGATAAATTACATACTAATGAAATTAAGCAAGAATTATTATTAACATTAAATAATTATTATGAAAAATATCATATTGATATTTATAATTATTTAATTAATTTACAGGAAACTAATGTAAAATTATGGGAAGAATCACCATCAAAAATTATTGATAAAATTATTAAAGAATCTAACGATTACCCTACATATATTATAGATTTTTTAAAAGATATTAATACTAAAATTGAAGAAGATGATGATTACAGTTATATTAATAATTTTGAAACATTTAATATAAAATTAAATAAAAAATTAAATATAAATCTTAAAAAGTATTTTGATATCTAAAAATGATGTTAATAATATATATAACAACAAATGTTATATTTTGATCTATTGACTGATGATATTATAATTAAAATTTTAGAAATTAATACCTACTATATTGAAAAAGAATTATGGTCAACATATTTGACATTATGTGATGTTCAAACTATATTGTTCTATAATGAAAATCCAAACTATTATGGAAATTCAAGCAGTGATGAAAATTATGATTATGATTATGATTATGATTCAGATTTAGATAATATATATGGAATGTAAAAACATTATTATATAATATGATTGATCTTTTAAAAAGTATTTTGATTTATGAATATTAATCTATATCCATATATTCTTCATCTGAACTATAACAATCTATAATAACTTTTTTACAATTAATAATGTGATTATAAATTATTTCTTGCATTTTATCTTTATCTCCTTCAAAATATTCAGTTCCAATATCAGTTCTTTGTCTAAAGCTTTCTTTGAATATTATTATTAAATTTTTTTCAATAATATCACAATTTTCACATTGTAATTGTATAATCAATTCACTACCTTTAGAATATTGTTTTAATCGTTTAAGATTTTCTTGTTTTGATTTTCCAAGTTTATATATATTTTCTTTTGTTTTTATAAACTCTCGTTCTTGTAATAAATAAATGTATCCTATCATTAATATGATAAGATGTTAATATCATTTTTTTAATTGAGTTTGATTCTATATAAAAATGATTTTTACATAGTATTAATTATAAGATGGAATATATTTACATTTTAGAACTAAAATCAAATAAGTATTATATAGGTAATATTTTAAAATTGCATTAATTTATCGTATTGCACAATGTCTATATTTAATTGTTTTGCTTTTATTATTGATGCAGAATTTGCATTTATATCTTTTGCTATTAATAAATCTACTTTACTTGATACTGTGGAAAAAACTTTTCCACCATTTGCTTCTATTACTGTCTCTAAGTTTTTATCACGAATTCCTGTAAATGTTATATTCTTATTCATAAGCATTCCAATAACTACCATAGAAATTGTATTATTTTGCGGTTTTACATCAGGCTTATCAGGTGGTGCATAAAGTTTCATAAATTTATCATATTTAATTATTATTAAATTAAATTCTTTTGCTTTTTTCATTTTTTCTGTATTTGCCTTTATATCTTTTGCTATGAATATATTCATTTTTTCCCAAACATTATCATGCGCATAATTCAAAGTATGAGCCGTTCCACCTTTTGCGTGTATTAAATCCTTTAAATTAAAATATTTTGAACCAGTAATATCATCTGCTAATACTACATACTTACCTATAAGACTAATAGGACTTTTAATAGTTTTAACAGGTTTATTAGCCTTAGCAGGTTTAACAGGCTTAACAGGTTTTATTTTAACACATCTACCTGTTGCGGGATTTCTATATTGATCTTCTTTACAAGGTTTAACATTAGGTTTGTTATTAGATTGTTTAACTGGTGTAGGAAGTTTCCATTTTCCTTTCGCAATCATTTCTTTTTCAAAATTCACAACCTGTACATATTTTGCATTATGTCTCATATAAACTTTAGATGAATCAGTATTTGTATTTTTTTTATATATAACTCTTTCTTTACCACAAACAAACTGTTTGCCAATTGGTAAATATGGTTTTTTAGCATAACCGCCTTCAAATAAATTGTTATTCATATTTACTATTAAAAAATATTATATAATAACATTATTTTAATTGTAAAATAAACTCAATATAGTTATACAATATAAACGTATATTCATTTATAATATATTTACCTAATAAATGAAGTTTAAAGATCTTTTACAATTAGAACCACAATTTGAAAATGCGAAAAAAAAAGATAAATGTAAGAAAAAACATTGTAAAGATCTTATGAAAGAGGTAGAAGATGAACGTAAAGAAAATGGAAAATATATTCAAAATTATTTTGCAAAATCAAAAGCACACACAGAATTTATAAAAAAGCAAAATGAATATAGAAAAATTACGGATATTAAAGAACAAAATAGATTACATAAATTAAACTTAAAAGAATATCATAAAACAGCAGAATATAAAGAATTTAATAAAAAAACAGATGGGTTTTTTAACTCAAAAACAAAAAAACAATTAGAACAATGTGGAATTAAACACTGTCCAGAATTATATAAAAAATAAAATTTGTATTGAAATAAAAAATGATTATTATGATATACATCATAATACATCAACAATTTATTATAAATTAAAAAATTATGGAAATGCTAATTATTATACCTGTTGGTTATTGTATTGGTCAATTATACTCTCAAAAAATTAGTCGTAATTCCTATTTAAAAAATCAGCAATTAATCCATTTAATTAAGTCATCAAATAAAACTTTAATGAGAACGATATTAAGTAGTGATAGATTTACAAAGATTAATAGTATTAATTACGATAAAAAACCAAATGAAATAAAAAAACTTGAAAATCAATTTATAAACCTATACCCTAATTTATCTCTTGATGAAAGGATTGATTTAGCGAATAATATAATAGAAATAAAATATTTTGATGAAATTGAAAAAATTGAAAAAGATTATATTGATAAGATAGAAATTGTTAATTATAAAATTGATGAATTTTATAAAACTGAATTACAAATGGTAAAAGAAGATTTCTTTTATTACGATATGAAAAAAATATATAATAGACGAGTTAATTTTATTGAAAAATTAAAGACCATATTACTTACAGATAATATTGATGACTTAATTAATTTCAAGTATAATGAAGAATTAAATTTTTCATTAGCAACTATTCAATAGCAACTATTTAAAGAAAAATATATATAGTACTATTATATTAGTAATGGATTTTTCTAAAACAGATCTTAAACATAAAAATGATGTATGTAATTTTATATTTTACATCAAATGTCTAATAAAATTCCACCACCACCACCTATGACTCATAAAATTCTTAAAAATAATACTATTGAACATATTATGTCATTTATAAAAAACACTAATGATAATGATAAAAAAATATTTTATTCCAAATTTGCAAAGAAATACAAAAGCACTGGTAAATTACTAGAAATTATTGAAAAAACAAAAGATGTGGAAGAATTAATCTTGATATCAAAAGTATAATTAAAGATTTTAACGAAAATAAACATTTATATGATAAACCTAAGAAAAAGAAAGCGGTTCCTTCTGCTATAAAAAAACTTGTTTGGAATACACATATTGGTGAAGATATTGGTAAATCTAAATGTCTTTGTTGTAAAACCACGGATATTACACAAATGTCTTTTAATTGTGGACATATTATCGCAGAAGCAAATGGTGGTGAAATAATAGTATCAAAATTAAAACCAATTTGTCAAAATTGCAATTCCAGTATGGGAACAAAGAATATGGATGATTTCATAAAAGGTTTTAAATAAAAAAATGATGTAATATTTTATTTAATATAAAATGGAGATTCTATTATATGGTGCAATTGGATATGGTATTGGAAAACTATATATTAATAATGTTAAAATTGTTAAAAATCAACATTATACGATGATTAAACATCATATTAAAATGTTTAAAATGAATATAAAAACTGATATGATAAATATTAGATTTAAAATAATAAATATACTTGAAAATAAAATTTACAAAGAATCAAAAATACTTGAAAATCAATTTATTAATGATTATCCTGAATTATCTCTTAAAGATAGAAACGAATTAGCAAGAAAAATAATAGATATTAAATATCTTGATGAAATCGAAAAAATAGAACAGAATTATAATAATTATGTAGTAGATTTTACTGATATATCAGATAAAATTGATAAGTTTTTTGATAATGAAATTCAAATAGCAAAAATTAAAATTGATTGTTATCCATTTAATGATAGATATAAAAGATTTATTGAAAGAATTTATGATATTTTAATAACAGGAAATATTGATGATTTAAATTGTAAGGAACAATTCAAGATTTTACAAGGTAAATGATTAATTTAATATGTTTATATATTTTATTTTTAGTAATATCTATATATCCTTATTTTAGTAAATCAGGTACATAAGTAAAAAATCATTATATTGATTTACAACAATTGTTATGTAATGAAAATATATCTAAAGAATTAAATTTCAATATAATAGATTTCTATAATACGTTTATGAGTAGTAGTAATATACCTGAAATCTATAAACAAAATAATTATAATATCAAGAAAATGTAAAAGCTTAGAATTTATAATCAACTTTAAACATAATTTAGATTATAAAGAATTATGTTGTAATGAATATACTATACCTATATTAAAAGCCAATATTGATAAAATTAATTGGGACAATTTATCATTGAATTATTAGAAGAGTATATTATAACTAATAAAAAATGTTCAAAAACATTTTGGAATAATTTATCAACAAATCCAAGTATTTTCTACGTTTTTTGAATTATTCAAATAAGTATTCTTAATCTATTATTAAATACTTTTGTTCTTTCTTCTAATTCTTGTATAGAATCTCTAGTGCTAAAAGTAAAAGGAGGTAATAATAATATTTTATCATTGCGTATTCTTATAGTGAAAATATCAGATTTCCAATAAGGATAACTGTTAACTCTTAATAAAGATCCATTTTCCATTCCCTTTTGAATTAATAAAACTGTTTCATCAGATGTATCTTCAAATAACATATCATCTCTAGAAATTATTGGCGCTTTGTGGATAATGAATGCCATATTACCAGATAAATTAAAATCTATTGATCCAATATTTATTTGCGCATAAAGATCGTAAGTAGTATAATGATCTTCACTGTGTTCCGAAGGTTTATAATTTGCTTTTAAGAAATATTTTTTTGTTGTATTTATATTTATTTCTAATGTTGGTTGTTTTGTAAAAAATTTTATTTTTTTAAATACCTCTTTTTTTTGTTGTTGTGTTAAAGGAACTTTACCAATTGCTAAATTTAGTGGTATATCACCTTTATTATTACAATCTAATATATAATTATATAATGGTATAGTATCATAACAATGTGTTACTATTTTTCCATCTGATAATGTTGTTTTGATTTTTGATAAGTATTTAATTTTCTTAAAATGCAAATCTTTTAAGGTTTCCTGTGTTATTGGGTCATTATCATTTAGATCACACCCTATATACTTTTGTCTTGGAGATTTTCCGGAAGGACTTAATGATTTAGCAAATTCTTTAAATTTATGTGCTTCAAGTGCAAGTTTTAATTTTAGATCTGATTTTGAAAGTGGTTCTTTACTACCTCCTCCGGCTATAGTTTGTCCTCTATAAATAGCTTCCATTCTTTCTCTAGCTCTTTCGCGTCTTCTTTCTCTTTCTGTTTGTCTTTGACTATTTGTATTATTTGTGGGTTCAGAATTTGCATTTGTTTCACCTGCTCTCTCTGTCTCCCTCTCTCCCTCTTGTAACATGCGCACATTCTGTTCCCAACTGACTCTCTCTCTTTCTCTCTCGGGTGCAATTACTGCCTCCCAGGCCTGTCTCTCTCTCTCTCTCTCTCTCTCTCTCTCTTGTAACGTTATCACATTCCTTTCCCATCTCTCTCTCTCTTTTCTCTCTCTCTCTCTGTAAAAGATGATGTCTGTCTCGCTTTCTTTCGCTCTCTGTCTATACTCTTTTTCTTTCCACAATACATTCTCATCTTCTTTTTTCTTTTTGTATGTTCTACTATATGGCTCTTTTTCAAATTTTGATAATAATTCCTTGTTTTTACTTGATTTAAATTTGGTTAGAGATTTAGCTGAAACTTTTAAAGATGAATAACTTAATCTTAATGAATTTTTATCGTTTATTACACTTTTAGCTCTTGATAATTTTACTGAAAAATAAGGTGATAGTTTTTTACCTAAATGTTTATCATTATACTCTTTTAATTTTTTATCATAACTTTTTAATTCCTTTTTAAATTGTTTTTCTTTTTCTAAATATTCTTTTAACTCTTTTTCTTTTTCTGAATTTTTTCCTTTGATATGTGATGTCATTTTATATCTTTGTAAATCTTGACTAATGACAGGTCTCCTAGGCATTTTAGGTGGTTCGGGTAAATTATTATAAGGGTCTATGACAGGTTCATATAATACATTGTTATGTTCTTGTGATTCTTTATGAAGAGTTTCAATATCAAAAATAGAAGATACAAAAAACGATTTAATATTTTTTATTTCTGCTTCACCTATAGTTTTGGTAATATCTAAGTATAAAACTCTTTCAGGAGATTCTGGATAAAGAAATCTTCTATTTGTATAAAATTTTTGTTTTTCAAATAATACATCTTTAACTTGCTCCCATAGTATTTTTAAAAATGTTTTAATATTTATTTTTTCACTATTGTCACTATTATACATTGACCCTAATATTAAATTTAATATGGTTTTTAGTCTATATTTATTATATTTTATACTATAGTCTATAACTTCTATTTTCTTTTCATTATCTAATTTTAATCTTGGTATTTTATTACCATATAAAAAATAATTGTCAAATATAATTGTATTTAATCCTTGTATTGGTATTAAATAATTAATAATCTCATATACATATTGTATAAATAAATTTAAAAGAGGTGGAACATAATATGACCATTCATCCTGCACAAGAGTCATTCTTTTAACTTGAAAGTTTATACCTTTATCTTCTTCACTTGTAAATTTTAACATACTATCAATCACTTCATAACAATTCATATCAACTGCTTTAACTAATTTTATTTGATTTTCAATAGTTTCATATAAAAATTCTTGATTATTTACATATTTTGCTATTTCATTAAAATGTTGTTTATTTTTAATAAAATAAAAATGCATAAATAAATGGTCATAAACAGTATAACCTTTTTTATCTAATATCTGTTCTTTACCATATAAAAGTTTTTTTTGTTTTACTAAAAAATCTATCCATTTATCTTCTCCAGTATCATTATATTTTTGTTTTAAATTTTCAATATAATCTATATCGTTTAAAACATAAATATGATCGGTTGGAAGTTGTTTTCTAATATTTTCGATGTTTTTTGGATTTATAATATCAGTTGGTGTTAGTCCGGATGCTAATTCGTTAATAAATTTTTCATATAATTGTGCATATTTACTATTTAAAACTATTGAAGTTTTAATTTTACTTCCATCATATGGATCTATATTTGGTTTTTTTTTCCATTTTTTAATTTCTTCTTTAGTCATTTAATATATTTTATTTAATTAAATATGATAAAATATATAATTGTAATTATATTATTATTAGTTTTAGATATAATATGGTTAAGTATAAATGCTAATCAATATTCTAAAATGATAAAATCAATTCAAAATAAAGAAATAAAAATAAATATAACATATGCACTATTTACGTATGTGTTAATGATAGCAAGTATTATTTTTATAAATATACCTTTTATTGAAAGTAAAATAAAGAAAACTGATAGTAAAACCGAAATTATAAAAAAATCATTATTATATTCGGGATTATTAGGTTTATGTATATATGGTATATATAGTGGAACTAATTTAGTAGCATTTCAAAATTACGATATTGGTCTAGGACTTAAAGACACATTATGGGGATTTATACTATATACAATAGTAACTACTACATATTTTTTAATTACTTGATTATTGAAATTAGTTATAGTTATTTATTTCAACTAAATTATCATACCTAAAATTTATATATTATATATATCTAATAGTATGTAAAATAAAACAATTTTTAAGTAAAATTATAATGAAATCATAATATTATAACCACGTTTACCAGGATTATTATTAAAATCAAATCCTTTGCTTTTTTCTGCTCTGTAATTAATAAAAATGCTTTATAATATAGCGTAAAAGCTATGATTATTTAGTTAAAAATATATCTTAAAAGTATTTTTATTTATAGCAATTAGTAATTTATACTTTAGATCTTGTTAAATTACATTTTTTACATAATGATCTTAATTTAGCATTGTGTAAATGATATTCACACCATTCATCTGCAAATTGTTTATCTTTTTGTTTAAAAATAGCATAATGATATATTGGATGATCATCAAATGAATTAGGTATATAAGTTTTATTAGTTAAAAAACCATCTACTAAATATCTAAATAAAACTATATGATCAATTTGTATATATATAACTTATATTTTTAATTATATAACACTATTTTCATATTATATTAATTTTATTTCATTATCAATATCTTTAAAATTAATATTAAGTTTAAAATATTTTGGATATATTCCTTTTATATATCTGATGTAATTTGTTATAATCATTATTGCATATAGTTCTTTCTTTTTTTGAATCGCTTCTTCTTTTGTATCAACATATCTATTAATTTGAATACCAGATATGTTCATACAAATATGATATTTAAAATTTTGAATATCTGTTTTTATATTAGGATTACCCCGTTTAACATAACGAATATGACTAACATTTTGTTTTCTATCTTTTCTATTCCAACAACAATCAATCATAGCTCTTTGTGTATTAATATGACAATTAACCCATTCTAAATTTCCTATATAGTTATTCTGTTTATTATTATCTTTGTGGTCTATTATCATATTACTTGTATCATATTTTATTTTCAAATGATATTGAATAACTAATGAATGAATTGTTTTCCTACAATCTTTTTTATTTTTATCAATAATTGTGCAACTTAAATGGTTGTGTTTTATACTACTATTATTTTTAGATAATTGTTTTCCATTCTTATTCTTAATATTTCCAAAATTTGATATGAAATATCCTGGAAAATCAGGTAATATTTCTTCCCAATATTCATAATCGATTTCTATTTTAATTACTTTAACAAGTTTAATTTCTTTATAATTTTCTGGATTTTTGTGCGAGTGCAGAGCATTTCCACTTTTATTTGTCCATTCTAAATTAGTATATAATGGATTTGCTCTATTTCCATCTTTATGATTTACAATATTATATAATTCGGGATTTGGATTATTCGCAAAACTTTCAGCAACTAAAATATGAACTCTTTTTTTTGTATTTTTATTAGTATATTGTTTGTATAATGTTGCAATTAAATATCCACTTTCATTAACATATGATTTAATATGTTTGTTTGATAATTTAGACCAAATATCACCTTTATTATTAATATAATAATCCTCAAAACCTTCTATATTTTTCCAATCATTTTCATTATAATTTTCAGGCAAATGTGTATCATTATTTTTATAAATATTTGCCTTTCTGATACAAGATATACATTTATTACAACCACCGGTTAATACAATATTTTCTTTAATCTCTCTTTTAGCATTACGAAAATGATTTGATGTTGAAACTTCAAATAAATAATTATGTTTTTTACAAGTAATTTTTATATTGTTTTTCATACCAGTATAAATACATAATTCATAACAAAATCGTTCTTTGTATGATGGATTAATACTCCATATCTTATCTAAAAATTCTTTAGTTGTTTGTTTTTTCATTTTAATTTACAATTAAAAATGTTGATTTCATTTTTAAATATAAAAATGAATATGTATTCTGCGATGCAAAAATTACGTGAAAATTCTGAAACTATAAATGCAGGACAACGTTGGACAAATGAAGATGATAAACAACTTATGGAAATGATAAACAACAATATTATTACTAAAAATACTATTGATTATCATACTATATCTAGTGCGTTTAAACGCACCGTAGGATCTATTAAAGCACGTATCCAATTAAATGTTTATAATATGATTGATGAAACCAATACAATTGAAGATCTATGTAATAAATATCATCTTGAATTAACCGAAATGAATATTTTTATAGATAAACAAAAATCTAAGAAAGAATATAAAAAACCTGAAAATAAATCTACAAAAACAACGATTGATGATATTTATAATTTGTTAATATCATATAGAAATGATTTTGAGGAAATTAAACAATCAATTAAGAGAATTAATAAAAAATTAAAGAAATTAGAACTAAATGAAAATATTATAAAAGAACTAAGATGAGTTTAAGATAGTAAAAACTTTTTGAGAGTAATAGCCAATAAAATTAATAATAAGATCATTGGTATGGCTACATTTACTAAATGATCTTCTACTGTATTATGATTTGATTCTTTATCCGAATCATTAACATTAGTATTTTGAACTAATGATCCAGTGTGTTTTTTAACAATACTATTTATAAATAGTTTTGCTTGATTTTTATTTAAAATATATTAATTTAACTTTTTTTATGTTAAAAAAATATTAATAATATTGTTTATTTTACTAATTTAAAATATATTAATTTAACTTTTTTATGTTAAAAAAATATTAATAATATTGTTTATTTTACTAATTAAAAAATATATTAATTTAACTTTTTTTATGTTAAAAAAATATTAATAATATTGTTTATTTTACTAATTTAAAATATATTAATTTAACTTTTTTATAATTAAAAAATATATTAATTTAACTTTTTTTATGTTAAAAAAATATTAATAATATTGTTTATTT
>Ga0209832_1000909_pt1 | contig 16823 bp, 10 predicted proteins | sample COGITO_mtgs_1104_2_FD_185516 | JGI IMG/M metagenome (GOLD analysis project Ga0209832, IMG submission 185516) | Pelagic marine microbial communities from North Sea - COGITO_mtgs_110407 (SPAdes) (version 2) | ecosystem: Environmental > Aquatic > Marine > Epipelagic ...
AATTAACTATGAAAGGGGGCTTTACAAAGCAGAAATGCTTCATACATTTCTCAATTAGCTTTTTCTCAACATGCAACTTTTTCTCACATGTAATTTCATGCAACTTCTCTCATTAAGTAACCCATGTTTTGAACACACCAGGCCTTCAGTCATCCAATAATATACACTTTCACTCTCATCCGTCCGCAAACTTCTTCAGCTCAACAGAACAGAATCATTCCTGAAAGTAATCGAAGACTGAGCAAGTAAAGCACAGGCAATTTGCTCAAAGAGGGACCCAAACAACACCCAGGAATCTCAGTCTCAACGCCTTGATAACTGCGGAGACTCACCTGGGGCCGCTTAAAGGCCACTCACAGGGCAGTTCGTCTGTCCGGCTCATCCCATACAAAACCCACACTTTTTGGCGGGCATCAGGGAAGGATCAGACGGAATGTCGCCATTGTCGAGAGGGTCAGCCAAACAATCTGTGCAAAAGAAGAGATGTGAGAGAATGAATTCGCAAGAAGTTCAAACCTATGACAGCCACGCACCAATATCGATCCCCTCTGCAGTATACAGCGTAGAGGACTGCTGCATTGGCTTCCTTATGGCAAAGGATGGGAATGAAAAAGATGAAGTCAGCGCTAGAAAAGCTGTCAGGAATAAAAGTGAGACTTTGATCATATTTAAAAGAGGAAACTTCGATGTGCATTAAGATCACGTGTTAGCGTCTCCGGTGAGGTTAAAAAAACAAACAAAACCGTGAACTCACATTCTTACGGGGGTTTTAAGAATTTTTGCCTGCTCTTCCTCAGCTCATAGTGATCGTATAACTTAACGATTCATCTAGCGCTTGTGCATATATGGGGACGGGACCTACAGAGACAGCTTAAAAGAAATCGACCATAATATCTTTTTAGGTGCTCACAGCGAACCTCTTTATAATCTCCATTGTGGTGGACGTTGTCTACTAAGATAGTTCCTCACTCTACTGTCTAAAGACATCTGATAGGCAGACTCGACTCGCCAAAACCTTCCTATTGCCCCTGTCTTTGATATATGAGTGCTTCCCCCGGAACACCCTCCCGCCCCCCACATCTATCTCTCCCCCCGATTGCTCCCTTTGATCTTGCACCCACTTCCATACACACACCCGTCCTCTCTATGTTCCCGTGCGATTGACCTCATTGTTGCCCGTGTCTCCGCTCTCCTCAAGAAAGACATAAATAGCAGTGATGAAGACAGTGGCGATTTTGCAGTGCCCCCAAGCCAAGTGTGGCTCCTGTTGGGTTATGTGCTCCGCTCACTTTCGTCATCACGCTTTCCGACGAGATTGAATGCTTCGCAGTTGCTCAAATCGTTGGTGGCCTCCTCTCCCTCTCTCCTCTCCTCTTTGACCAGCCTTGGGGGGGCTCTGGAGATGGCAGCGGAAGGATGTATTCCAAAGCTTGAGGAGTTTGCGGGAAGTTTTGATAGGATTGTAAACGACGGGGAAAGAATGTTTCTAACAGGGGAAGATGGTGACGACGAAAGTGATGACGGAGATGATGAATTTGACGAGGATGGAGAAGGTGAGCGGTGGTTGATATTTTTCACCTACTCATGCAGATGAGCGCCGACGCAATCTGACGCTCAATCAGACACACTAACCTACTCGCGTTCTACTACACTTGTTATCTTTAGACGAAACAGACAATGCTGAGCTCCTTCACCGCGCCCGACTCCGAATAGAAGAGCAAAAGCGATTCATCCGTCGTCGCATGGGTCTCCCACCTCCAGACATTGATTCGAAAAAAAAAAAGGGCGATAGCGACTCCGACCCCGAGGTCCTCAATACTCTCGACTATGGGGGCGATCTGGATTATGTCAGAAGAAAGGGTAGGAGGGAGAAGAGGAGAGAGGCGAGGAGGACAGAGGGAGCGTTTTATGATCGAGAGGAGTCTGATGAAGACGACGATGGCAACGCTGATAGTGGCAGCGCAGCAAAAAAAAAAGACATTCTTCCACCCCCTCCTCGTATTGCTCTGCTTCTTTCCTCAGTTCAAAGGGCGTCCATGGCATCATCGCCGTCAGAGGAACCATCGAAAATGACAACAGAACTACCTCAAATTCTGTTCTCCGCACACCTTTTCCGACTCCTCTTCTCTCCCTCCTATCAGTCCCGACAGGGCGGGATTCTTGCTCTACAGGCCTTGCACGCTGCCGCTGCGGATAGTAATGTTGACAGCGACAACGTTAATGACTTGCACGCCACGATATCCTTAATACTCTTAACCCTTGATAGATGTACTGATTACTCGCAGCCTCTCAACCCTGTCTACCCTGTGAGGACACTACTGCAGTCCTCGTTGAGATCTAGCAGGGGCAAGTTAGTAGAGCGGTGGTCTATAGTTGAGATGATGCTTTTGTCAGATCCTCCAGCCCCTGTTGCCGGCTTCAGCTCGAGACCTGGCCATGGCGATGAATGGGAGGTGGTGATGGGAGGAGTTATGGCATTGGAGTCATTTGTTCGCCCTTCAGCCTTTCCTCCCTCTTCTGTTCTCACCCATCTCGTTGAAATCCTTCGGAAGACAGATGTACCAACGCCACCTCGGAGACAAGACACAATTGCCGCAGTCGCGAGGCTGGCGGCAAACTTGTTTGGAATCTCGATGGACTCTGACTTCGCTGACACCGAGAAATTTTTGGCGAGGGAAATGCTCTGCTCAGATGGAATTGTGGGCTTGCTGTGGAAGAGGTTAGCTGGGGATTCTCGAGGAAGCTGGGAAGGAGGCGAGGGTGGAGGGAGTGCGGTGCCGGCCATGCTAAAGTGTATGGGAAAGGTTTTGGACATCGTCGAGGGCGCAGAAGGGACGGGGAGAAAAGTAAAGGAGTCACTTTTATCTTTGATTAGCAGAAAAATTGAGGAAGTTATAGGGGGTGTCATCAACTCTTTACAAAATGGCGCCACTGACGCCAGCGTTAGCGTTAGCAGCGGTAATGGCGGGAAAGAAGGAACTACTCACAAAAGGTACACCATTCAAAAGAGCGACGTCGTCGTTAGAGAGGGTCTACAATTAGCCACATCTTACTACAAACTCATCACCAGCTTCACCAGGTGCATACCCAAGTCTACGTGTTCACCCACCCTCCCAACGCAAAGTTATTATGATCCAGCCCTCGCGATCGCTGCCCACCTTTTCTCCTACGTTGACTCGACGATTTCGTCCGCCAACGACCAGGGTTGCGGTCGTGGATTCGACGATGTCGAACTTCCCTCCCGCGTCGCTCGGAGGATTTTGAGAGAGCAAAAGGTTGGCAGAAGTCAAACTCTCGAAGAGAAATGTATGATAGAGGCGTGGGAGGAGGGAGCATGTGGCGCAGGGTTTTTAAGGGAGTTGGAAGCTAAGGACCAAATTGGGTTTTGCAAGATTTTGAGCAAGGTTCTGGCTAGAGGTTTTTATGTAAGCTCGAAGACAGCAAACACAACAACGGTACTGAGTAGGAATATCATACTTGGTAGAATGATGGGCCAGCTTATTTCTAGTTGCGGCGTCGATGCGAAGGCATTTGGTCTGAGATTCGTTGGTTTTGTGATTTTGGGTGGGTGGGAGATGGAGGGGGCGGTCATTGGGGGGGAAATCGTGCGTGAGGGGATGGGACAGGACACACACGGAGCGAGGGCGAGGGAAATCGAAAGGAAAGCTACAGAATGGTTGGGTTCGGTTGCTCTTGAGGCAGCAGCTAGAGGAGGAGGGAGGAGGGCGAGGGTGACCTTTGAGGACATTTCAATCTTTATCGATGGTTATGTGATAGGGACCTCAATTCCTTCCTCTCCTCCGTATCTTCCTATGACACACACTGTTACACAGAAGAACAGCCAGCAGCAGGCAATCACTGCAACAAATATGTTGCAAATATGTCTCCTCACTTCCCTTCGTGTCCTCCTCCTCCTCCGTCTCTCCAATACTTTTCCCCCTCCCCCCCTCCCTCCCCTGACACCCCTGGCACGCCCCCTCGTCACTCTTCTTCAATCATCTGCTTCTCAACAACCATCGTTGTCAATCACTCACGCAAACGCGCGGGGAATTCTGCCGCTATTGGAGCTTTACTCTTCCACAGAACAGGGGAGCGAGAAGGCAGAGAACCTCTTGGGAAAGCTGGGGGCGATGGCATGTAGGGTCGACGTAGACGGCGGTGTTATTGCAGGAGGAGGGGGTAGAACGGGGGCCGAGGAACTCTTTATTATCATTGGAAAAGAGTACTATGCGAATTGTGATTATAACCATGCGAGCGTCAGCAATGGAAACACCGACAAAGACGCTGAGAACGTGAACAATAGCGATAGCAGCACAATCAACAATAAAAACAACGATATAAAGAACCCAAATATAATCGCTGGTGGTTGGATCGATAGAATGGTCTTCAGCTCCCTCCGTCTTGCCTCGATCTCCACGTCAACCTCTTCATTTTTTGACGAGTCGACATTTTTTCCCCTTCACACTAATCAAAAGACATCTTGTTCGCTATATGACTCGCTCAAATTGCTCTCCCTCCTTTCAGATGGGGTTGATAATATCGACACGAATGGTTCCAGCGGTGTTACCAAGAAGAACGGCGAGAATGAGAATACCATTGGCAACGGTCGTAGTGGTATTTTGAATGATGCTGTTGCGAGTATCGCACCTCTCCTTGCAAAAATTTACATCCAGACAAAAAACGACGAGATTAGTGACATGGCGGGTAGGAGTCTTCTAGCTGCCGTACGTTCTGCACCGATCACAAATGCCCATTGTAGCGATTCATCCCAGCAAGAACAAATACCACGGCCGACTCGTTCTTCGATCACTTCTTCCGCCCTCAATGTGTGTAAATCGTATTACCCAATCTCCAGCCGTCATGCCATCACCAGTACGCTCGCAAATACTTACAAATCTCTCTACCTCACTCGTTTACTTCTCGCTGCTTGTACTGTATCCGGCGGCGCTCACAAATTTGTGAAAGGAGTACTCGAGGGGGGGATGAGGGCAATGTGCGGCGGCGGCGGTGCTTATGGCGGTGGTAGTGAAAAGGATGACGGTGGGAGGGTGACGGAGGAGATGGTGAGGAGAATTGGAGGCGGTGTTTTTAGAGAGTGCGTCAAGTTGAGTCCATTTTGCGAAGTCGGCGACGGAGGTGAAGTGGGGGAAGAGACAACAGTCTCAAAAATCATTACCCACCTGATTCACGGACACCCGCTCCCACCTTATGAGCTGCCACCCAGCCTCCTCTCTCTTCTCCAGAGAAGCTATTCTTCTTCTGCTCCCCTCTCACAAAATCAGGAACAGCAACATGAAAAGCAAAAAGAAAAGCAAAAAGAAAAGCAAAAGCAGCATGTGTTCTCTCTCCGGCCGTACCAACTAGAGGGTTGCAGCTGGCTCCAATTCTTGATGGCTTGCGGGATGGGGGGAGTCCTTTGCGACGAAATGGGACTTGGTAAGACGCTACAGGCCCTAACAGTAATTGCGGGGGAAATGATCAAAAGGGGTTGGTTGAAAAGAGAGGGGGGGGATGACGACAAGTCTAACAGAAAGAAACTCATTATTGTCGCTCCTGCGACTCTCCAACAGCACTGGTTACAGGAAATTAACAAGTTTTTTGGCTCTTCGGAGGTTTTCCGACCGATAATCTTTACTGGGAGTCGCAGCAAAAAATCAAGTAAAAGCAAAAGTACTAGCATTGAAAATCATAACACAGTAATTACCTCCTACTCGGCCCTCCGTGCCCACCTCCCTGCCCTACTCTCAGGGGGCTCTTACTTTGCTTGTGTCCTCGATGAGGCGCACCTTCTCCTTAATCCAAGGACCCAGACGGCGAAAGCATGCAGGGAGATCAAGGCTGGATTTAGGATGGTCATTACGGGCACGCCGGTGCAGAACTCCGTTAGTGAGTTGTGGGCTGTCATGGACTTCGTCATGCCGTCGTATTTAGGGGACGAAAATTCCTTTCGGAAGGAGTACGGAAAGGTTATTTCTGAGGGCATGAACAACGCGATCAACGATGCCAGCAACATCGATTCTCAATCGGACACTTCTACCACCTGCATCCTCTCAACCGCAGCCAGCGCCAAGCTCAAGTCCCTTCATGCTCTCGTTCTTCCCTTCCTTCTCCGCCGGGAAAAGGCCGATGTGCTGCAATCATTGCCCCCAAAGATTGTACAGAACGTCTACTGCGAGCTGAGCCAGGTTCAGAAGGAGCTGTACACCGCCTATTGCAACGAAATAGAGAAAGTGAAGGAGGAAGGTGCATGGGAAAAGCTACTTGGAGGGGGCGAAGATAAAGCCGTCGTAAAAGACGGCAACAGTAGGGAGGGGGGAGCAAAGAGCAACGGCGCGCTGAAGGCACTTGGCCATCTCCGCTCTTTGTGTGTTCATCCTGCATTAGTTTTGCAATCGCGAACCCCCCCCCTCCCCGTACCTCCGGCATTTAAGAGGTTATCCGCTAGTGGGAAACTGCAAACGGTCAGGGAGATCCTCACAACTTCAGGTATTGTCGGGGCAAATCGGGACAACGGGAATCTGAAGGGCGCAGACGGCGACTATAGCACTTTGTACGATGATGCTGACGAGGAGGGCGAGTCTGTAGGTTTTAGTGGCTCGGATGGAGGTGCGCTGAAGGAACTTAGCACATTCATGGACATCGACAGTGACGATGCCGAAGACAAAGACGCCGAAGACATAGGCAACAAGATGGACTATTCCAGAAACGAGCGAGCAGCGAAGAAGAGAAAGTTAAACAGCAGCGCAAGCGAAGACAGGTGAGAGTCGAAACTTGTCGCACTTCTCACCATCCTATTTTGCCCTAACAACTTATTATCAATATGCCAGTCGCACCAGGACCAAGAAGGCCCTCATCTTTGCACAGCACTCCTCGTCGCTTGACATTCTGGAAACTTACCTTCTCAGGCCACACCTCCCCTATATGAAGTTTTTACGGCTCGACGGTAAGAGTACTGCTCTCTCACGACTCGCTATTGCCAATAAATTTAACGAGGATGACGACATTGGCTGCCTACTACTGACCTCAAGGGTTGGTTCCCTCGGCCTCAACCTAACTGGCGCGACAGTAGTGATCTTTCTTGAGCTAGACTGGAATCCTTCCGTTGACCTGCAGGCGATGGACAGGTGCCATCGCATCGGCCAGGACAGTGTCGTCAATGTGTACAAAATCGTCACCAAAGGGACAGTCGAAGAGAAAGTGCTAAAGGTGCAGATGGGTAAGGATCTGGTAAAGGACGGGGTAATCAATGGCGAGAATAGCAGTGTATGGAGTTTGGGGACGGAACACCTTCTCGATTTTTTTGGATACGAGGAGGAGGATTCAAACGAATTAAACAACAACAGAACTACTAGCACTATTTCCAGGGATGATATGGACGACGGGAACGGAGAGGAAGATTTCAATTTCCTTCGGAAGCGCTAGCATAACAACATTGCAGACGATTAATAAGTAGGAAAAATGGATAGCAATTGAGTAGGTTCTACCGAGAAATTCCTGCCTGTCTTCTTTTCAATATGTTATTTATTGTTGCATTGCCCAATAATCTCCATTTTCAATGCCCCCTTCCAGAACCCAGGTGCTCTCACAACTGTCAGGAAAGAAAAAAAAATCTCGAGCCTCAATTGCATCGTGGATAATAATGAATCTCGAGATCCAGCAGTTTCCTTCCGGTGCAACCCATGAACTTTCCTCAGACTCATCGTTGAAAAAATACGGCAGCTGAAACTCTTCGTCAAATATTCGCTGCCACTTTGGTAGGGACTTGAATTTATGAGCTTTTCTCACCACGTAGTCCTTGACGGTAACGAAAGGCTCCAGAATTTCTCCGATATCCCAGTAGCTGACACCGTCGACAGTGTAAAAATCGCAGCCATACTCTTCATCGTGAAAAACGACGAAAGTACTGATCAAATCGTCGCGGGAAAAATACCAACCCTCGTCGTCTTCCACTGGGTCCAACCAGCTTTATGCACATTGCGTCGCAAAACATTGCGCGGGAGGATGAGAGGGTTAATAAATTTAACTGCAATTTCGCTGCAAGCAAAGCAAATCGCATCACCGCTTACCTACTCTCTCCACTCTCTGCACAATAAAAATAATTCTTTTCATACGTCAGGTCAAAAACTTGCCGCCAATAGCGGTGTCCGTCATTGCTGTATTTATATCCTTCGTTGTCCTCATCTGAGGCTGTGGGAACCTCGCCGAGCAAGAATTCGTTCTTATACTCGTAGACGTTTGTATTTTGCTTCAATTTCCTAACCTCATTCGAGCTTTTGGTCGTTGACATCACCATTGTGTAATTTCTTGGGTCGTAAGAGGACTGTCCTGGCTGTTGTTTGTCGATTCGTTTTTTCGGATTGTCCGAACAATTAAAATTGTTTACAGCATTCTCGAAGAAGACGTTCCAGATGGCCATAGCAGTTTCCATATTCATACCCCCTCCACCAGCACAAACCGAGGATCTTATACTTTTGCTTTGTTTTTTCTTCTTGTGTATGGACCTCTGACGACGCAGCTTCTTTATGTACTGAATGAGTCCGCTCTCTAGAGCATTTCCAAGCTCCTCAAAATTACCTTCGATTGCAATCTGCCCCGGAGATTTTTTGCGGTGATTTCGAAGCCGGTTGTTGGCACCTTTTTCAACAAGCATTTCACAAATCCTTATGTTATTGTTCGCTGCAGCAAGGTGCAGCGATGTGTTTCCCCTTGAATCCTTAGTGTTAATGTCTTCCTCATCCATGTGGTGGAGCAGGGTGGCGACGGTAATTTGCCGCTCATCATCCTGTTGACTACTATTGCATGCCTTGTGCAGAGCGGTCTGACCCTGCGCATCAGGCAAGTGGGGCAAGAAATGTCTCAATGAGAGCAAAAGATCAACCACATCAGATTGGGCCATTTTCGCTGCTTCATGTAATGGGAGTTTTCCTCCCTGCTTGTCACCAACACGCCCAATTCGAGGCCTATTCTTTCTCGCTCCGGTTTTAGCTCTTGCCTGAAGCAACAGTTCTACAACGTCCAAGTGTCCAAATCCTGCTGCATTACACAGCAGGCTGTCGATGTCGCTAATGGGAAGGGGGGTTTCTGCCATCAAAAATTTCTTTGACAGAGTACTATACTCTCCCTCCTTCGCCAGAGTGACACAGTTATCGAGACTTATTGGCAGCAGCCGATCTTTCCGGATCTTATCAGCTTGCTTCTGGTGATAGTAATCTTCACTTGGGTTCACTCTTCGTGCTTGGGAACTCTCAACACCGCCATCACCGATGCCATACCGCCTTTCCCCGTATGCAGGGGAGCTGCTGGCACCTGATCCCATCTGCACTTGCCAACTGCAGAATTTTTAGGAAGAGGTTCCCTACACAAAAGAGAATAGCCGATTCACAACATTTTATTATGCCAAAGCAACATCTAAGCTAGTAGGTATGAACGTATTTGAACTGAAACAAATTTGACCCTTTAGGTTTTTTTAGAGAGTTAGGGTAAATTGGAGTCAAACTCGAAAAAGAGTCGAAAAAACGAAAACCCCGCCATTTCTGTCTCTGGGTTATACAGCCCCTACTTAATCCCGTTCTTTTTCAAAAGCGGAACTTGTTCACCAAAATAGTGTTTGGATACATTTGTTACAACCTAAACCCCCTTTTTATTTCTGACAATTGACAATTTGACTGCCCTCCCTTTCTAGCCGCGTTCTTCGTTCTCCTGATGTCTTTGATGAGTCGCGCTACGACGACCGCTCTCAAAATTTCATCGTCAGACCCAGATGTTCGACATCGCGCTCTTGCAAACCTTTTGACAAAGTGTCAATCACAGTTGGTAACCCCTGGCGAGCTTGCTTCAATTTCTTTTCCCTCGACAAATGCTTTGGGGGGTGAGGAGAAGAGCAGTGAGGCGAATTTTGGGAGAGTGAGCTTTCCGATGGAATTAGCCCAGTGCGTCGAGAAGGTGAGAAAGGGTACGCTTTCTTGTCTCAAACCCCTGCTTAACTAACCTTTACCTGTTAATGTTGTAAAGCTTGCCCTTGAGCCCAACGACGACCATTCTGCTTCCGTCCCTCAGACTGATTGTTTCGTCGAGAGTGACTTGGACAATGCGCTTCACTTACTCTGTCTGATTCTCGACGATCCGTCCTCTCCACTTTCTGCGATCCGTCCTTCTGTTGCACTTCTCCGGGAGCTGGAGGAGAAGTTGCCTAAGAATGACTTCCTAACTAAGATATTTAACTGGAAGAATCAAGCGGTGGTGTTGCCCCGTGCCCCACGCCCCTTTATTGCACCAAATCAGTCCGCTGTTGCAGGGCTAGTATCGCCGACATCGCCAGTAACAACACCTCCGACGACTGCTTCTGCTGATGCTTCCTACTTAATCCAGCAGCAGGAGGAAGGAGAACAGCAAAAGAAGCTTCGACCAAACTACAGAGGAAAAGAGGAGTTTCTCGATACCCCTGACTATCGAATGCTGCTCGGTTGGAATAGTGAAACGACTGACCTTCTCTACGGAGGTTGGTGCTTCCCTGACGTGAAACTCTGCATGGGTGATGAGAAGCAGGTGAGATGGCCAAGTGGATTGATTGAATCTTAATTGAACTCGAGAAAGATATTCTCTCTCACCTGACGTCTTTATTCGCCCCCTTCTCACCTATATCTACTATTCCCCACCCCGCATCATGCACACCACCCACCAATCTTAGCTTCTTGATCTTGAGGTTCGTCTGGGCTTGAAGCATGATACTGCCGAGATCTTGGCCTCTTTGGAAACCTTGCAGAATCACATCGCTTTTGACTTTCCTCCTGAAGTCATTCTTCAGCGAGGCTCAATATTGCTGCGTATCCTGGAGCTCATCAAGTCCCCCGAAGATTCAACAACTAGCCCTGCCCTTGCAACTGTCCTCACCATCCTACTCCGATTGACCTCTTCATTAAAAAACATTCACTGCAACGCCAACATCACTGGTGGACATGAGGATGCATACGCCATGCAGCTCGGCGAAGACCAGGACCAATCCCAACAACACCAGCAACCCAAGGTTGCCGACAATATTCGCTCCTTTCGCTACCCTAAGGCGACTTCAGCTTCTAACAACGCCAACAGGACCCCCAGTGAGTTCACGAACATGTCACCTTTGAATGGAAAGGGTAAGCTCTCTGTTGGGGGGGCGGCATACGTGATGCATCGCGCGGCCAGCAGTTCAGTGCGGCACAACAATCCAATTGCTGTTCAGATTTGCAAATTGTCCTTCTCCCTGATGCAGGAGCCTTTCATTTCATCTGATGGCTCACTGACGTTTTTGGGTGCCGCAAGGGTCTCTTCAGCACTGGTTCCTTTGACATACTCCGCTATCGTGGCATTAAACTCTCATTGTCTGACTGAGAGCGTCTTGAAATCTTACATTGGCACAAATAAAAGCACTCTTCCAATTAGTCTCCTCCTGGCAATTGAGCATGTGAATTCGCTCCCTGCGAGTTTAATTATGGTTGACGCTTACGGGGCGAAGAAGACGGACGAGAGAAATGTGATGAACGACAACATAGACACGATACCTCCCTCGGCCCGCCTGTCCCCTCCGAAGGCGACGATTCCAGCCCCTCTAGCAGACGCGATTGTTACCCTCGGGGCCTCCTCCCCTCACTTCCGTGCGAGCAACTCTGACCTTTCTCGGCAATCGGCCGCTGCCGCAGTGGCTCTTAACCTCAAGACAGCCGAAATATTTGCGAAAGCAGAGCAGCTGGTGATGTCTGCCACCCCGGCTCTTTCCTTTTTAACAGCGGGTTGCATGGACGGAAGTGCTACAACATCAAGTTCCAGTTCCGACTCGAGCGAGCTCCTCAAGTTTTGTGTAGACAGCAGCAAGGCACTGATGACGGCATCGGTACTGCTTTCTGAGACGGAAGTGAGTAACTATTCTGCAGTTTCGTCGTATATCTGGGCAGCGACCTGTTTCTTGATGGAGAATTGTCAGTTTGAGGTTGAGTCGAATAACAGTATTCTCATGGATGTGTCCATGCCGCTCCTCAAGGCCCTCAGAAACAGAAAACAGGATGCCTTTTCGAACCTCAACTTGCTATTAGGGGGCAACCAAGGTAGGGACACAGCGATTTCACCGACCTTGAAAGTGGACGCAACGGGTAATTTCTTGCACGCCCCGGAGGTCCTTGTCGGTCTGGTCCCGAAGAACCTTGTGAGCATCAGGATGAGTGATGTAAATCGCTGCTGTGCGGGCGTTGGCTTCTTGGCGAGCAACTGCAGCGCGGCGAGCGAGATGCTTCACACGTTTCTGACCAGCGGGTTGGTAATGGAAGGCGAGGATCGATCCGCAGTCAAGGACAGCCTGGCGGCTATTTTGGAACACGTCAAGGACGACAAAACGGCTTTAGCCTTGGCCAATAGCGCGACGCTGATCCAGCTCGAGGTCTTCCAGAGCGTCACTGATTTCACACGAGATCTTCATGGCGAGTTTGGCAGTGCTCTTTCTCTCACGGAGTCACTTACAGACGAACTCACGGCCCTCATGATTGATATCCAAGGTCTTTTCCATAGGAGCAACGACGTTCGTCACATTAGCAGTAAAAGCCTGTGGAGCAACGTTTCTCTGAACGGCAACAGGTCTACAAGTAGCCACATGCCTGATCCGGCCGCTAGCTTGATCTCTGATGGGTGGGAGCGCAATTTCCTCGATCTAGAAAAATTACAGAAGATAGCGAGTGTTGGGGTAGTTGGCTTAACAGCCAACGACATTCACAACCTGTGAGTATTTTTTATAGTCGTCTAGCTCGTCTGCGCGTGTGTCTCGTTCCCCCCTGTCTAACACTCCCAAACATTAAAAAAAAACCCCTAAGGTTCGCGCTCGTCAGCGAAAGCAATATTAAAGATGGCAAAGACACCATCGGCAACCTGGAGGAAGGAAGCGTTGTTGTTGCTGCCGCCGAGCAGCTCGCAGATGCCCTCTTGGAGGATCCGTATGCAATTTCGCTGGTTTCGAACAGTAACTTCGGAGAAACCGCCGCCTCTTCCTTCTTGACTGCATTGGCACATCTGTCGCACATCAATACCCCTCACAATGCCCTTCATGCCTTTAGCAAGTTGTTTAGGTCGCTCATTTGGACTAGCGAGTTTGTAAGACAAGTAGCGGTAGAAGAAAGCGAAGCGCTTACGAGCGACATGCTTGGGATGATGTTTCACCCTAACGAGCACATCCGTAACAGCATTCTGGCCGGCTACCACCGTCTGGCCTTTGATCCTTGCAATTTTATGAGCGCCAACGGGAGGGAGGGAACGTGCGTGAATGAGGATCTCCATTATGCTGCATACGTTGAGGCCGAGCATTCTAATAAAAAAGATGTCAGCGCTGTTATCTGCAAAAAAGTTTGCAGCGCAATTTGCACGCCAATGCACCCCAAGGTCAAGGAAACTTTCAGTGTTCCCAGCGGCTTTTACTTCACTACTCTGAAAGGTTTTTGCCTCGACGAGAAATCTGACAGCTGTGGCCGAAGTGATGCTGACTCCGATGACTTTACTGATGCCGTTAAGCTGAGCCTTGATGCGAAAATTAAAGCAGCCAACAACACCGAAGACATGTATGATTGCATTAATGCCGCCAATGTTGCGAATGGTTTGTCCATGAGGCTGGCGAACAGCAAGTCCATCAAAGAGATGATGTCAAACATAGAAGAGTGTCATAGTGCTTGCCTCACTCTACCTGGCGTGAGTGCTTGCTTTTCAAGAAGCAACAGCATACACACAGCTCTTCACCGCATTTTGGCGGTCGCCCCATCCTCCGCGAAAGACCACGATCTCTTATCGTCAACGCTTCGGCTTTTGAAAGATTTGCTTCCGAACTTTTCATTCGCTACTTTCTGTGTTATATTTGAGAGCATGTCACGTACTGCCATGGTGCTGCTTGATTCAAATGTGCTCTCTCCGAGTTTGGCCAGTGATGGCCTCGATATCAACGGAATAAGGAAAAGCAAGGATACATACGGGGGGGGATTTAGCAGCGGAGAGAAGCGCCGGTTCAAGAAGAAAGCGGCGAGAGCCCTTGCGTCCCTCTGGGCAGCTAGGCATGAAATGCTCAAGTTTCTGATCAGTTGTATTTCTTCGCCATTAGCAAGTGTTATGGGCGAGGACGTCGACGGAACCCCTGCTGTGCATCTCGTATTGAAGGGGGGGCTTTGTAAAATGCTAGTTGATCGATACCTTAGTGCTGTGTCGTCGACATCATCGTCGTCATCTTCATCTCTACCAAGCCCGGCAGCTCATGTTACGACCTGCCGGAGCATCGAGGGTGTCTTCGGCTTGTTGATGAGACTCGTGGAGAAAGGGGATTGCTGCAGGGAATTCCGGAAAGAGAACGGCTTATTCGAGCAGATACTACCCAAGCTCATAAGCATCGTTCGCAGCACGCAGGTCCCAGACAGCTTTACCCAAAAATGTAAAATTCGAAATGCTGTAATTATGCTTCGAGTACTTGCCGCTAATTGCCTGGTTGATTCCGAAGTGGAGAGGCAAGAGAGCATCGAGGAGAGCAGCTTGAGACAGCAACGTCAACGCGACGGATGGGGCGGGGCAGATTGTGACACCTTTAGCTGGATTATGAAGGTTTTGTGCGATCGCGAGAATTCCACCAGGGCCTGCGGCTATGGAATCTGCTCAGACTTAATGCAGCTCGCTTGGGCCAGGCCCCTGGTTTTGACTTTAAATGATCGAAGTGAGAGTGCGCACTTTCACACGAGCATTCTGGAGATGTCCTGTCGAGTGGGGAGTGATGACAGTGAGTCGCCAATAGTGAGAAGCGAGTGTTTATACCTGCTGAGCAATGCCTGCTGTTTTGGGGGAGGGGTTTTGGATGATGCGTGCACTACGGTTCTTGAGGTAATTCCTGCAGTTGGCCGGATGTTGAGCAGAACGAGCAGGGTCATCGACGACGAACGTAACGTTCGCTGCCGCGACCATGACGATGATAGCACAACACTCGGAGATGCCGAAGTTGCAGACTTAAAGGATCCCAGATTAGATTTTTCTCGCAATGATGATATGCTGCTTGCTCCCCCTGTATTGCTGCGGGCTGGGGTCAAGTTATTGAGAAGTTTACTAGCAGTTAGTCTCTCTACTTCATCGCCTCTCGACGAGTCCAAACTTGACATGACGCTGAATGTTACTGACACTGACTTGGGGAGCAGCATCGGAGACAGCGAAGATGAGCCACCGACGCCAGACCAGAGCATGGAAAGCAGTTTCAGTCAAGATGAGCTCGCCACTCACTTTTACAATAGCGGCATTTTATCTCACTGTATCTCTCTCCTCGATTTTGATGGGTTGAAGGATATCACCACGAGGGCTACGGTGGCGCATCTGGGGCTCAAAAATGACAATTTCGCTCTTTCAGGGTGGGGGGGCGAAGCAGTTAAAAGCTTGTGGGACGATTTGAACAGCGGCACTGCCCACGACATTAGGACAATTGTTTACGACCTGGCAAATTTGGCAATCTACATTGACGGTGAGGGCGACAAAGGGAACAATGTGTGTGTGAACTTACTACGTCACACACCGGTTCTCGCCCACACGCTTAGGACGCTGACAACAGAGGTAAATTATGCCGTGGAGTTGGGGAGGAATGGTAGAGGAATGGTGAAGGAGCAGGTGAAGTGCTTCGGGAGTTGCTGCAGGTTTCTGTCGAAGCTGTTTGAGAGCAGTGTTGTCGAGGTCGACGAGGAGAGTGGGGTTATCCAGAGGTTGTCGCCTCTCATGCCGGGGGGAGATAGCTTGCCAAGGGCTCTAGGAATGAGCCTTAGGAAGCTGTGCTTGCTATCAGTCAGTGTTTATAACGACGCCTATCTGGGCGTGGGGAATTACATCATGGATGATTGCTGTCGAAACGTGAACAATTTGTTCAGCGTTATGCTGAATTTGCCGAATCCGTGGAGAGACGGTTGCCTGACGGGGAAGGGCTTATCAGAAGGGGACGGGGAAGAAAGCGTTCTTGGCGGGTTGTTGCAATTACACCACAGCAGGGGTCTGAAAGGGAGCAATGCAGCCAACATCCCTGTCCAGAACAGAATGAACTGTCTGACGAGCGTAGATGGAGATGTACTCAGAGTGACTGACAGGATCGCCGCTGCCTGCGCGCTTGCGGCCGCGTTCGATGCCGCCAGAGAAGGGGGGGATGACGTTTTGACCAGGCAAGGGAACATAATCGCCAGACTAGCGATTCCTGACCTGCTGTCGGAATTGAATGATTGCTGCGCGCTTATCGCTTTAGATTGCTTGAGGGACAAGGATGGGGGACTGTTAGAAAGGGGGAAGCGAAACGACGTGAAGAGGGGACTGAAGGACGGGAGCAAGGCATATAAAATCAACCAGGGACTGGGGACAGATTTAATGGTCGGATTGCTTGTCGTAAGGAGCGCCGTTAGGTTGGAGGGAGGGAAGGTAGCGGCGAGGGAGGGGATCGCTGGTGGCAATCTGGTCAGCTTCATTCTGAAAATCTGGCCTATCGCCCTCAGCTGCGAGTTCGACAAGAGGGAGAAAGGGAAGCCCCCTCTTCGGCTGATGAACCAGAGTATGCTCGAGATTTTGCTTGGCGTGATAGGAAATTTTTGCTCCGGAGATTTGGAGAGCAAGAAGAGCTTGTGTGGCAGCTCCGGTGCAAGCAGCCCTGAACTTCGACTGAGTGAAAGGGGTCTCGTAAACAGGATCGTAATGCTCGCTTTGAAGAGGAGTGGAGGGAGTGTTTCAGTCCGTGGTAGCGTTGTCGGGCTGGCGTTTGGTTGCCTCCGTAGCTTGGCCCTCCCTCCGAGTCCCAGCCGCGGTTCTCTGGCTGTGAGCGGCTT
>Ga0209832_1000943_pt1 | contig 16549 bp, 15 predicted proteins | sample COGITO_mtgs_1104_2_FD_185516 | JGI IMG/M metagenome (GOLD analysis project Ga0209832, IMG submission 185516) | Pelagic marine microbial communities from North Sea - COGITO_mtgs_110407 (SPAdes) (version 2) | ecosystem: Environmental > Aquatic > Marine > Epipelagic ...
TGTTCGATTGGCATTTGCTGTTGCAGCTCATTTAGAACCTGAAATATTAATCGTTGATGAAGTTTTAGCCGTTGGTGATGCTGAATTCCAAAAGAAATGTTTGGGTAAGATGAAAGATGTAAGTAGCCAAGGCAGAACTGTACTTTTTGTAAGCCACAATCTGGCTGCTGTAAAATCGCTTTGTACTAGAGGGATTTTGATAGAAAAAGGCCGAATTGTTTTTTCTGGGAGCGCAGATGAAACAGTGGAACATTACATGAAAATTAACTCCCAACACTTAATGCCAAAGGTTGAGTTTTTATCTTCTGAAGAAGCACTAGGTAATGAATTCATCAAATTGAAATCTGTAAAAGCAGTCCCTGAAACCCCCTTTATTACAGATGATATTTCTATCGAAATTGAATTTTGGAATTTTTCAGAAGGAAATGTGGTAAATTTGGCGATTGATTTCATAGACCTAAATGAGGCTATTGTTTTTGGGTCAGGTTTTAAATTTAAAACAGGCGAAAATAATTTATGTAAAGCAAGCTGTATTATTCCTGCTGATTTATTAAACGATGGCGTATATTCTTTGGAGATGTATTTTAATTCAGCAGAATTAAGGGGTTTATGTCATCTGCCAAATGTCATCAATTTTGAAGTTGTTGATAAAAAAAGAAACAGTGCTTATTTTGGTAAAATAAATGGTGCTGTTAGACCTAAATTAAATTGGATTGAAAATTGAAAATCTTTGTTGCTCTTCAATTAAATTGGAGAAACAGAAACGTTATCAGAACAAATATATGGAATACAATGGATTCCTGTTTCTCAAAAAGTTTCAATTCAAAAAAAAATGAAGCCATGGATATAGAAAAGAAATATGCTTACTTTGGAGGAATTAAACGCATAATTAATACAAACCTCAATTGGGTAATTAAACTTCATTAATTCTAATAGCTATGTCCAATAAAATTGAACAAGAATATTTAAGTATTATAGATACGAATCGTTTTGGGGTTAAAACCGCAAAAATAAACAACTCGAAAATTCTAACTTTGGACACTTTTGAACTTCTAAAAAAAAATGATTTCAAATTTATTATTTCTAGAGTTCCAAGTGAAAACATTGAATTAATAAATTTTTTAGAAGATCATGGCTTTCGCATAAAAGACGTTCAACTCACCTATAAATTTGATCTCGGGAAACAAGAAATCAATACGGATTATTTAAATAAAGAAATAAACGTAAGAGAAGGAAATTCGAACGATATTGAACAATTAAAAAAAATTGCAATTGACTGTTTTTGGGAATATGGCCATTATTTTGCCGATTCAAATCTAAATAAAATGGACTGCATGGAAGTTTATAAAGATTGGACTATTAATGCCTTACTGAACAAAAATGTTGCTGATAAATTTTTTGTTGCTGAAGTTGAAAACAGATTATTGGGTTACTTGTTCTTTAAATTAAAACTTGCTGAAAATAAATATTATTCCTATAGTGGTCTCGGTGCTGTTAGTTCTGAAAGTAGAGGGAAAAATGTTTTTTCTACATTAGTAATTAAGAGTCTGGATTGGGCAAAATCAGAAGGCCATTTATGGCAGGAACATAATGTGTTAAACATCAATTATCCTGTTAACAAAGTATTCTCAAAGTTAGGGTTTTCTAATTATAAATCAGAAACAACGCTTCATGCATGGCTTTAAATAAGATTACATTCAATAAGCCTCATTTCACAGGAAATGAGACAAAATACATCGAAGAAGCAGTTCGCTCGATGAAAATTTCTGGAGATGGTATGTTCACAAAAAAATGTCATGATTTTTTTGAGAAAAAGTATGGATTTCTTAAATGCCTACTAACAACATCCTGTACAGATGCTTTGGAAATGGCATCTATTTTAATTAATGTCAAAGAAGGGGATGAAGTGATCATGCCTTCTTATACTTTTGTCTCTACTGCCAATGCATTTGTTTTACGTGGAGCTAAAATCATTTTTGTAGATTCATTACCTGATCATCCAAATATCGATGTTTCCAAAATTGAAGCCTTAATCACTTCCAAAACAAAAGCAATTGTTCCCGTGCACTATGGAGGTGTAGCTTGTGATATGGATCCAATCATGTCTTTAGCTGATAAATACAACTTATACGTTATTGAAGATGCTGCTCAAGCAATTGATTCTTTCTACAAAGGAAAACCGCTTGGGGGAATTGGGCATTTGGCGTCATTCTCTTTTCACGAAACAAAAAATATTATTTCTGGTGAAGGAGGAATGCTTGTTATTAATGATGAGCGTTTTGTTCAACGAGCAGAAGTAATTCGAGAAAAAGGAACAAATAGAAGCCAATTTTTTCGAGGTGAAATAGATAAATATGGATGGGTTGATATTGGATCCTCTTTTTTACCTTCCGATATTATTGCAGCGTTTCTTTATGCTCAATTAGAAAATTTAGATGAAATTCAAAAAAAACGGATTTCAATTTGGAATTCATTTTACCAAAAACTAAAACCTCTAGCATTAGAAAATCATTTTCAACTGTTAGAAGTTACTCCTGAAAAAACAAATAATGGTCATTTGTTCGCTTTGATTATGAATAGTATGGAAGAACGAACAGCGCTAATTCAATATATGAGAGCTGAAGAAGTGATGACTGTATTTCATTATTTAAGTCTTCATAAAAGCCCCTATTATCATGACAAACATGACGGAAGAGAATTAGTTGAATGTGATAAATTTTCTGATAGATTAGTGAGAATGCCCTTTTATTATGACTTATCCAATGAAGATATTGAAAAAATAACTACTTTAATTATTCGTTTTTTTGATGGAAAATAAAACTAAAGTGTTATTTGTTGTATCTGAGTTTTATCAATCAGGAGCTAATAGAAATGCTTATGAGATAGATCAAGCTATCAATAAAGATTTAATTCAATTGGATATTTTATCCTGGCATCCATTAAACAATAGTTCTGTTTGGGAAGATTTTTATTATCAAAAACACAAAGATTTAGGTACGGAAATTTATTTTTTAGATGAAGTTGATCAAGTAACTCATCCAACATTAAAACAAAGAATAGATTTTAAGCTGTTTAATAGAGCCTTGCCTAATGAACGATTGGTTTATCAAAATTTCATGGATGAATACGATAAGATAATTGTTATTGGTGAATATCTGTATCCTCCTGTTCAAAGATGGATGACGGGTATTCAAATTTCAAAAACGTTTGTAGCAATTCAAAATTCCATTTTTCAACATCCAGAAAATTATGCAAACTTTAATAAAGATGATGAGTATAAATTTATTTCCTGTTTTGAAGAAGGGATGTTCCAAAATGAATTTAAAGAATTTAAAAACTATACACATTGTTATTTTCCTTTATCAATTAATTTAGCAAATACGATTTTTAAAAGCGATTATACTTTAACTCAACCTATTAAAATTGGAATTTTCACAAGACTATCACACACGAAACCTTTAGATCCATTTCTTTATGCTTTACAAAGTATTTGTGAGAGATACCCAAGTGCTCAATTGCATATTTATGGGAACGGTGACCCTATAAAAGAAGGGGTGATGCGTATTGTAAAACAATTGGATTTAAAAGACAATGTTTTTTTTAGAGGGCACCAAGATGATCTGATTAATTCGGCTTTAGATGATAATCTAAATTTAATTTGGCTACATGGCTATTACGGAATGCCTGGTGGTTTTGCTGGTTTTGATATTTGCACAACTAAAATTCCACAAGTTTTTTGGGATTTTAGTGTTTCTAGCGATAAGTTCAATGATGAAAGATTTCCAATGTATCATGTTTTGTCAAAATTCGTTACTAAATCTCTTGAAGTTATTGAAAATGAATCTGTAGCAAAAGATTTAGCAGGCGTTCAATATGAATATATCGAAAACGAAAAAGATATTAAAAAATTTATTCATATTTTGGAAGACTTACTTATGAATAAAGCGTAATTAATTAATTTTAAACATAATCGATGATGAATGACTCCAATAAAGCTGATTATTACGATTAACAGAGATGAGATCATCTTTAAGGATCAGAAATCTTAAACCGATTCAATGACCCAAAGAATAATGGAAAATTAAAAACGAATAAACAAACATGAAAATATTAATAACAGGCGGAGCAGGTTTTATTGGAAGTCATTTAACGGCTCAATTGCTTGAACAGGGACATGAAATAATTGTTTTGGATATTTTATTGCGGGGCAATAAAATTGAAGAGGATGTTTTTTCTAAAATTCATTTTGTTGAAGGTGATGTCAAAAATAAAGAATTAGTCAATGAATTGAGTAAAGGCTGTGATCAAATTTATCATTTGGCTGCCATTTTAGGCGTTGATATTGTAGCAGACTTTCCTGTTGAAACGATGGAGACTGAAGTCATTGGAACAAGAAATGTTGTAAAAGCGGCACTTTTGAATAAAGTAAAAAAAGTGATTTATGCATCAACAAGTGGTGTTTATGGGCATTCTGCAATTGAGAAATCAGTTGATGAAAACATTATGATTGATCCACGTACAAGTTATGCGATGGCAAAACGTTACAATGAAATTTATTTGAAAGCTATTTTTGAAGAAAAAGGCTTGGAATCCGTTTCATTGCGTTTTTTTAATGTTTATGGAGCTAGACAAGATCAGCGGATGGTAATTCCTAGGTTTTTTGAACAAGCTTTGAAAAATGAAGAAATCACAGTATTTGGGAGTGGTAAACAAACACGAGATTTCACAAGTGTTGAAGAAACAGTTAAATCAATGATTTTGTTAACTGAAATGTCTAAAGGTTCTGATATTTTTAACATTGCAAATGAAACAGAATTAAACATTTATGAATTGGCCTGTTTTATAAAAGAAATAACGCAATCTGAATCACAGGTTTCATTAATCGCCTCTCCTCCAAAACGCTATGATTATGAAGTTGAAAGAAGAGTTGGGTCTTCTGATAAACTTCATAAATTGACTGGATTTAAACCAAATACAGATATCAGAGAAGGACTAATGAAATTGAATAAGGAGATTATAAATAAAAATTCTTAAATTGAGACAAAGAAACAAAGTCTTAATTCTACTTCCAGTTTTTGATTTAGGTGGTGCTGAAAAACAAGGTCTATATATTGCAAATTCACTTCAAAAGTCTGGAGAATATGAGGTGGAAGTTTGGGCTCTTCAAAAAGGAAGTGGAAATTTATGTAAACCCTTGAACGATCTTAATTTAAGAAATAAAGGATTAGAGATTCCTTTTGATTCATTTTATAATCGGAAAAAACGATTAAAAGTTTATTGGAAATTTTTATGGCTACTTAGAAAATCAAAATTTGATATTATCATTCCATTCACCTACCATTGCAATGTTCTTTCTGCCTCTACCTTTCGATTTGCAGGAGTAAAAAAATGTATTTGGTTTCAAATTGCAATGGAATTTCATATACCACTTTCATTTTTTGAAAAAATGGCAATTAAATTTAAACCTATTTATGCTGCCAATTCAATTGCTGCAGCTAGTTTTATTGGAGAAAAGCACCAAGTTGATTTATCAAAAATAGCTTTTATTCCAAATCCATTTGAACCACTAGAAATTAAAATGTCGAGAGCCGATTGGCGTTTAAAATTGAATGTGAATCCAGAAGAGATCATGTTGTTTATAGCAGCAAATTTTTTCCCTGAAAAAGACCATGAAACACTTGTAAAAGGATTTGCTATGGCTTTGAAAACTCATTCAAATTTAAAGTTGATTTTAGCAGGGAATCAAAACAATATTGAAAGAGTAAATAAAATAAAGGCAAAATGTTTTGATTTGGGTTTAAATTTAAATCATATTTTATTTATAGGTTCTTCAGATGATATTCCAGGGTTAATTTCCGCTTCTGACATTTGTTTATTAACAAGTGTTAGCGAAGGTAGTCCAAATGCACTAATCGAATATATGGGCTATGGCAAACCAATTGTAGCATCCAATATTCCTGCTATTTCAGAATTATTAAATCCAGATTATCCTTTTTTGTTTGAAAAATCCAATGCAGCTGATTTAAGTCATAAACTTATTGAAATAATCACTAAATTAGAGACTACTGATTTAGATGAATTAATTAAAAATAATCAAAAGTGCATTATAAATAATTATACTATTGAAGCAAATTTTAAAGCATTTCATAAAATTATAGCGATATGAATTCACCTCTAGTTTCTTTTATTATTCCCTTTTACAACTCTGGTGAGACCATTCAAGAAACGATTGATTCTATTTTCAATCAATCCTATAAAAATTTTGATGTATGGATTATTAACGATGGAAGCACGGAAATAAATGCCATTGAAAAATTAAAAGAATTTGAAATTAATCCTCAAATTAACATTCTTCATCAAGAAAATGCTGGGCCAAGCGTTGCTCGAAATAATGCCATTAAAAAAACTAATGCTGATTATATATTGCCTTTAGACTCTGACAACATCATCAATGTTAAATCTATAGAAAAATCGCTATTAATTTTTGAAAAGAATTCTCAAATTGATGCAGTGTTTGGAAATTTTGAGTTTTTTGGTGATAAAACAGAAGTTAAAATTCTTGATGACTTTTCAATAAAAAAATCTTTCATTTATAGTCAAATGGACACCTGTGCTTTAATAAAAAAATCTGTTTTTAGTGATGGGATAATCTATGATAACTATTTAAGTAAAATAGGTCTTGAAGATTGGGAGTTTTGGATTAATTTTCATTTGTCTAATAAAAAATCAAAATACTCTGATTTTATCTTTTTTAAAATGAGAGTTTCAGATCAATCAAGAACATTTCAAGTAGCAAACAAAAATCTTGAAACTATTCATGATTATGTTTATAAAAAACATGCTGTTATTTTAGCAAAGGAGTTTAATAATTTATTTTACGCCTTTAAAATGCTAAAAGAAACCCCAGACTATAAAATTGGAAACACATTATTAAAACCTTGGAGGTTTTTCAAAAAATTGTTTACTAATTATAATATTATATTGTTTTGAAAAACCTTCTAAAAATACAACTTGATTCGAACAGAATATTTGGTCTGGATATACTAAGAGCTTTGGCCATTTTTTTGTTGTTTTCGGCCATGGAGGGAATCTCCTTTCATTGAAATTAAAAGAAATTAGTGAATATATAGTTTTTGATGGTGTTTCAATCTTTTTTGTATTAAGTGGATTTCTAATCGGTGGTATTCTAATTAAAATCATTGACAAGAATAAAATTAGTTCCTCATTAATGTTTAATTTCTGGATAAGAAGATGGTTTAGAACTCTCCCAAATTATTTTTTAATACTCATAACTTTATCCTTACTTAATTATTTCTTTAATGAGGGTTTCACTTTTAGAATGATAAATAGATTCTTTTATTTCTCTCAAAACATTAATGAAATTCACCCGTCATGGTTTTTCCCAGAAGCTTGGTCTTTAAGTATCGAAGAATGGTTTTATTTAATTATTCCATTATTAATATTTGCTCCTAGCATCTTATTTAAGATTTCAAGTAAAAAAACATTGCTTTTAACAATATTTGGAGTAATTATAATATCTACATTATTTAGATACCATAGATTCTCTTTAGATTTAATTCATGACATTAATGACTGCGAAAACTTATTAAGAAAACAAGTAATTACAAGGGTTGATAGTTTAATGTTTGGTCTTCTTGGAGCATATATAAACTTTTATTATTTTGATAAATGGATTAAATATAAAAAATCATTTCTAATACTAGGAATATCATATTTCTTAATTGCTAAATTCATATTACCTTATTACATAAATTTAAACAGTTTATATTTTACTGTTTTTTCATTTACTCTTACTTCAATATCAACGCTATTGCTTATTCCTTTTTTAAGTAACTGGAAAAAAACAAAAAGCATTCTATATAAACCAATTACTTATATTAGTTTAATATCTTACTCTATGTATCTAATAAACAACTCTATAATTCAAAAATAGATTATAAATAAGATTCCTTTTGATAGTTTAATTGAAAATGAAAATATTATTTATTTATTTAAGTATAGCCTATATTGGACTTTAGTTATAGTACTCTCAATATTAATTTATAAATTTTTTGAATTGCCAATGACTAATCTTAGAGATAGTAATAAATTAAAAAAGCTGAGAAAAAAAATCTATGCTTAACAAAATAAGAGATAGCATTTTCTGCAATTTGTTAGTTAAATTTTATCAACATATCGAATGATAAAAAATAAATTTAAAAAAAATGAGTGAATACAAAATTGAAAAGTTGAATAGCACAAATCTGAAGGACCTTCTTCTGATTTATGAAAATGCTTTTGGATACCAAATCCCTATTGATTTTTTATTAAAGAAACAAAACACAAGTGCTTTTGGCTTGTCATTTATTGGCTTTATAGACTATACTAAACAATGGTAGTGAATACTATTCACTGTAAGAGAGAACAACTATTCGAGTGAGACAAGTTGAGCTTCAGAAACCATTGTCTTTTTTCAGGCAATGGATATGTTAAATAAAAGACCACGGAAATAAATGAGATTTCAAACACCAGAGAAAGTATTTTTCACTATTTTAACACATAGATTAAAATGCTAATGCAAGTTTTTAGTTACAAAAAATGAAGTCTGCAATCTTTACAACTATAATTATACTAATTATATTACTATTTAACTTTCCGAGAAAACAAGTAAAACATAAATTCTTGTTGGCCGGGCATTCTTATGGGCATCCTTTAGAAAAAACTTTAGGTTTATTTGAGCCATTTAACGACTATTTAAAAAACTCAAAACAAGATTTTGTAGTATTATTAGGTGACTTTGTCAGGAGTAGTAACCTCATTTCTTTTAATGCAGTTAAAAAAGATATTAAACAAAGAGGCCTAAATGCGTATTTTGTTCCAGGAAATCATGATTTAGATAATGAAATACTATACAAAGAAGAAATAGGGGAAACATTTTATAGCTTTAATATAAAGGGAGACAATTTTATCGTTTTGGATGGCACAAAAGATGCCTGGAATATTAAAGGTGAACAATTACAGCTCTTGAAAAAAGTCTTATCTGAATCAACAGGAAATGTGTTTATTCTTGTCCACCAAGTATTATGGTGGGATTCTAATAACAAATATCGAAACTTAGTATTAAACTCAAAAGCCCACAGGAGTCCCACCATAAATTTTTGGAATGAGGTGATTCCATTACTAAAATCATACAATGGAGATATATTTATTTGTGCTGGAGACATAGGTGCTTCTAAGGTAATAACCAATCCATTTTATGATAAGTTTGACAACATTACGTTACTTGCAACTGGCATGGGTGCACGATATAGAGATAATTGTCTGGAGGTAACCGTATTTGAAGACAATGACGTAGATATTAAAGTTGTTTCTCTAATCGAAGGTCTCAACTTTGATGATATCGAAGATTATAAACTTGAATAATCTGCCTCTAACCGCATACTCCATTTTATCTTTTACTAGCTCTGTACAATAATTCCCTTTCTCTAGCTTATACGGACAGTAATTCTTCTGTACTCTCCAAAATTAGGAGAGCAAATTAAAGTGTAATAACTATTATTAATTACATTTGTCAAAGGATTTCCAATGTAAAATACAAAAAAGATTTTTCTAACTTTTAGAACCAACTTTATATACCAATGAGATACTTGTCAAAACAAATAACATTAAGAAGAATTGTTATACTGACATTTGGCTTTTTAGTGACATTTATGCTATTTTTTTTTATTAGCACTAATTTTAGAAATAAGGTTTGCGGCAATTACTATTATTATTCATCAATAGGAAAGTTACCTATATTTAAGTTGGAATATGAATTAGAAGAACTGGCAGCATTTGATGGACAGATTGAGGAGTTATTGAAAATCCCAAGAGATGTTCCGTATACTGGTGAAAAGCACAATGTTCCAACCAAATTATCTTACGAAAACAAGGGATATGAAGTCCTATCGAGGCCTGTAGGGATGTACAACGACCACTGGAAAGAGAAACCTTCAATTAAAATTTTAGTCCAGAAGGATGAAACAATTAATGGGTTAAGTGAATTTAGTCTTTTGAGACCTGTGACGAGAAGTTTTTTGGGCGACTGGTTTGCTGGGGAAGTTGAGAATAGACAACAATTGCTCCACTTAGAAAGAGAATTTGTAGCTGTAAAAAAAAACAAAGGCGAGCGAAAGGTTTTTTTATTGGAGGAAACTTTTAAAGGAATCTCGAACAGATTAAAAAACCAGGGGGTAGTTTTCAAGTATTCGATTAAAAATGAAAATTGCGCTATTTCTGCATATACAGAGAACACATCAACGAAAACAAAATTATTGATTGAAAGTAAGATAAATCTATTTTTGAAGGACTCAAGTACATATGATGAGGTTTTTGACTCAGAGAAAATGGGGATGTATTATGCGATCACCGATTTAGTTCAAGGCTTTCATCAATTGGTAGAGTTTAATACCCACTTTTTTTATAATACCAAGACTTCAAAAATTGAACCAATAGGAAGAGAGTGGAATTCACAAAATTATATCAAAAATGAAATAATAATGATGATTGAATATGTCCAATTAGAAGACAAAAATTCATTATTCCATGCATCATTAATTCATGAGAAATTATTCTCTAATTCAAGTTTCGTTGACGTTTACCTTAATCAATGCTCGATATTGTCAAATTTAGACTTAGAAAAAATGCTGGAAGAATCTGAGGGTAAGATTAATCTCTACTCTAGGGTTCTATGGAAGGACATGGGAACACCTTTATATGATTTTTCTTATGTCCATGAATCTATGAGTTATATGAAGCGACATTTGAAAAGTGTAAATAAATTAGGTTCTAAAAAGTGAAAAAAAAAAGACGCCATATTACTCTATTCTTATTAGCTCTTGCATTAAGTGGAGTTGTTGGAATTCATTTTTTACCTGATAGTATTTTATTTTCTAAAAAAGGTAAAAAAATTGGATTATCGACAATTAGTGCCGTGTTCAATTTCTTTGATGCCCCAATTGCATCCGAAAATGAATTAAACGTCATTCGTTTAATTAAATATCGCCCCGGAGTATCGACAGAAGGTCGGTTTCGTTCTAGTGATTGGATGTCAAATTGTGATATTGTTATTTTTCCACAAATAGAACAACCTTATTTTGAATTAAAATTTCCAAAAGACACTCTTTATAAACTTCAAAGAAAAGTTAAGCTCTTTCCTTTTCAAAAAGGTTACACAGCACCACTTTTAGTTAATATGTTAATCGAAAAAGGAAACTTAATAGGCTCTAGAAATAATTTGTTTTTATTGAATTATGAAGAGAATAAGCACCCATATTATATTAGAGAAACATATAGTACTGACTTAATTGAGAAACAACAGGTTTCAAATGGGGTACATTTTAAAATCAATAAAAAAGGAAAGGATTATAAAAAAGGGTACGATCTCGAATTTATTAAGACAGATAAAGATATTGTGTCAACTTTTATTAAAACAAAAATAAATAATTTGAATGAAATGATTGCGAAGAATCAATTTCACAAATTGGAGGAGTTTGTTGATTTAGCTTATTTAAGCAGATATTTTATATTTTCTCATTTAACAGGTAGAACAGAATGGGAAGACACACGATGGATTTACAGGCTTACAGATGGTAAGATATACCCTATAGCTACAGGGAAAAATACAATAAAAAAGATAGTGAAAATCAAGAAAAAGTCCATATGGGATTTTGTTTTACAATCAATAACATTTAAGAAGGAGTTGCTAAGTCATACCGACTTAAGTTCTTTCTTTCTTCAGAAAGAAGAGATAGACAGTATTCATCGACATTATATTCCAGTTTTAAGTCAGTTCAAAAAGAATCTTAATATTTCACAAAGAGAACTTAATTATAGGTTGAAACTTCAGGGAAAGACAATAAAAGAAAATCAAATCTTTCTTAAAAACTTTCATGCAAAACATCGAAAAAAAACGCTAGCTTCGAATACAAATAACATCATTGAATTATCTAATTTTAATAAACAATTAATAGAGTCAATTGGATTTAAGAAGATAGGTAATACAATTGTCGCTGAGAAGGGTAATTATCGAATAAATAAAAATTTAATCTTCCCCAGGGGGATTAATTTAGTACTTAAAGCTGGTAGTGTAATTGAATTGAATGATACGGTAAGTCTACTTGTTCATGGGAGAATTCAAATTGATGGAAATAAAGATGAGAAAGTGTATATTCAGAGTGTTGGAGAAAAACCTTTTGGTGTTTTTGCCTCAATAGGAAATAATAGGGATACGTCCAGAATTAATTATTTGATTTTAAGAAATGGTAGTGAAGCTTTTATTGATGGGAAATACATTACTGGAGCTTTAAGTTTATATCATCAGAATGTTATGTTGATAAATTCGTCTGTTGTGGCTAGCCATGCAGATGATGGGTTGAATATAAAATATGCTAATGTAAAAATATTAGATTGTGTTTTTTCAAACAATTGGGCTGATCAGGTAGATCTTGATTTTTGTGCCGGAAGTATAACAAATTGCCATTTTAATGCATTAGGTGGTGATTCAAACGGTGATGGTTTAGATATCAGTGGTTGTGATATGAATATATCGTTAACTGACTTTGTAGGTTTTAATGATAAAGGATTAAGTGTAGGCGAGAGGTCAAAGATTCATGTTTCGTTGTGTAACTTTGAAAAAAATAAAAATGCAATATCGGTTAAAGATGAATCAATCGCAGAAGTATTATCCACGAAATTTGTTGATAATGAAGTTGTCTTTAATGTTTATGTGAAGAAAACTATTTTTGGAGGAGCTAAACTTTACATGGGGGTAAATAAATTCATAAGAAATAATATTATAGAGAAAAAGGACAAAAACTCGATAATAGTTGGTATTTAAAATCAACATTACCCATCCGTAGGACAGTAAAACCCTGCTATAGTACTCCCAAATACTACACGAGTAATTTAAAGCTATACTATGAAAAGGACAAGAAGAAATTTCAGTAACTCATTTAATACAGATGTGGCTCCCTACAGGAGTTGCATTTGTGACTTGAATGACAGATTAAATGATGGGGCCGCTTTGTTTTTTTTTGTTAATTTTAGTTTAATAACATTGTATCATAATAAGCTATAGACACATGAAAATCATGAATGAATACAAAATTGAAAAGTTGAATAGCACAAATTTGAAGGACCTTCTTCCGATTTATGAAAATGCTTTTGGATACCAAGTTCCTATTGATTTTCTATTAAAAAAACAAGACACAAGTACTTTTGGCTTGTCATTTGTTGGCTTTATAGCCTATGATAACTTTAACAATCCAGTGGGTTTTTATGGCGTTTATCCTTGTTATGTATTGCATCAGAACAAAAGATATTTAGTGGCTCAATCTGGAGACACAATGACTCACAATGAGCATACGGGGAAAGGATTGTTTACCAAATTGGCATTAGCAACATACGATTTTTGTAAAGAAAATGGCATTCATCTTGTTTTCGGTTTTCCAAATAAAAATTCATATCCTGGATTTATTAAGAGATTGGGTTGGATTCATTTTGACAACATGATTCCTTATTTAATTCGAGTAAAATGTATTCCTTGGCTTAGACTTAAAAACACATTTAAATTTCCTCAATCACTCCATGACCGATGGTGTAATTTTATTCTGAGCTCTCAAACAAATGGAGCTCCATTTCAAAGTTCGTGTCTCACCGATGAAACTCCAATAGTAGACCATTCAATAGATTTTTTTAAATACAAAACGTATGGAGAAAATCACTTGATTCAATTAAATGGAATAAATATTTGGGTGAAATTTGATGATACTTTTTTATTAATTGGAGATTTTGAAAGATGTGATGAAAATACATTTTTAACAACGATTCGTTCTTTGAAAAAGTTGGCTTTTAAAATGGGCTTACCACACTTGAGATTTCAAACTAGCTCAGGTACTTGGGGTGAACGTTTATTTAAAAAACACGGTATTCCTATGGAAGTTAAATATCCGGTTGGAGGAATTAATTTCACAAATGTTATCCCTTTGGAAAAGATGAAATTTACTGGGGCAGATAATGATACTTTTTAAATGAACTGGATAGAACAAAAAATATTAGGTTTTTTTGTAAAGACACATGGCGTTTTTTCTAAACCACTCTTTGCAGGGAAAGGTTTGGTATTCATGTTGCATAGGATTTTGCCAACGAATGAACGAAATGAATTCACTCTAAACAGAGATTTAGCGATTACACCTGAAAAATTAGAAGAATATATCCTGTTTTTTAAACAAAAAGGATTTCAATTTATTACCTTGGATCAACTGGTTTATTTTCTAGAAAACCCAAAAAAATCAAAACAAAAATTTATTTGCCTGACTTTCGATGATGGCTATATTGATAATTTGAAATATGGCTTGCCTATATTTAAAAAACACAATGTTCCCGCCGCAATTTATGTAACAAATTGTTTTCCTAATGGAAATGGATTGTTGTGGTGGTATTTGTTTGAAAATCATGTTAAAGTCTCCAGTAATTTGGTCATTCATTCTTCCTTGGGAAGAAGAGAATTTACTTGGAAGAATGTAAAAGATGCATTTGATCTGTTTGGACAAGTTAGCGAGGCAATTAAAATAGTTCCCGAGTCCGAGTTGAGTTCTGTTATGAGCCAAAGTTTTGGGCTTTCAACTTCAGAATTTCAAAAACAATGCAATGCAATCGCTTTGACGTGGGATGAAATTAGGCAATTATCTAACGAACCTTTAATTACAATTGGTGCACATACAATGAATCATCTTTCAATGAAACAGCAAGATGAAACAGTTGTAATTGAAGAATTGGAAAAATCTAAAAAGGAACTAGAGGCACATTTAGGTAAAGAAGTTGTTCATTTTGCCTATCCTTATGGAGGTGAATTCGATGTTTCTGCAAGAGATATTCAACTAACAGAAAAAGTGGGGTTTAAAACGGCTGTTTTGAATCAACCCGGTAATATTTTTTCATCTACTAAAAATCAACTCTTTGCTATTCCAAGAATGACATTAGGAGATTCAACAAGCCCTGAAAGGATAGCTTATTATTTGAATGGAATTTATCATTTTTCTGCTAATGGTTTTCATAAAACAAAATATTAATGTATCAGGTTTCAATCGTTATTGTAAGTTATAACACTCCTCAATTACTAGAAAAATGTATTCAATCACTCTATGCACATAAGGGAACATTAACAATTGAAATAATTGTAGTTGACAATGCTCCAGGTGATGGCAGTGAAGAAATTATAACGCCAAAATATCCTGATGTAGCTTGGATTAACTCTGGGTATAATGCTGGATATAGCCGTGGAAACAACATCGGAATTAAGGCTGCACAAGGAGAATATGTTCTTTTACTAAACCCTGACGCATTTTTACCTGAAAAGTACTTAAATGATTTGTTGGAGTATTTTCAAAAACTTGAAAAAACAACTAAAGTTGGCTTATTAACTTCTCGAATCATTTCATCGATAGATCAACAATTATTAATTGGTTCTGGAATTGGATTCATTGGCTGGAAGCACGAATTGAATAAAAACCCATTTTGGATTTTAATGAAAAGATGGAGCAAATGCTTCGACACACTTCGACACACTTCGACACACTTCGACAGGCTCAGCAGAGTCAGCTCAACGGAGTCAGCTCAGCGGAGTCAGCTCAGCAACCTAAGAAATTATAAAAAATACAATGCAATTTCCAAACATTATACAAATCATGAAATAGACTTTGCAAGTGGTGCATGTGTTCTGTTTAATCGCATAAAACTAACAACAGAAAACTTACTACTAGATGATGATTTCTTTTTGTATTGGGAAGATGTAGAATGGAGTTTTCGCCTAAAAAAAAATGGTTATCGAAATTTCTTTTGTGGTGAACTTGAAATGTATCATGTGAATGCAGCAAGTACTGGTAAATCAACAACAAAAAATGCTCAAATTCGAATTTCAGAATTTTTGTATTATTTTAAGCGCTACAACCGAATGAATTATTATCTTTTTGGTTTATTAATTCGAATGAATTTCAGTATGAATTGTTTTCTCTTAAAACGAAAAAAAAGATTAACATTATTAAAAGAATTAAAAGAAGATCGTTTGTTGTTTTCTCGTTATTATTATAAAATTCCTAAAATATATTCTAAAAATAAAACCACTCCAAAACCGTATTTTAAATATGCTGAACAAGATTAAAAATAGACTATTCAAAAATAAAAATAATGTACATATTCTAATTGATAAACTCAAAAAGGTTCGTTCATTAAACACATGCCTTGTTTTATATGGTTCTCCAACCGAAGGGAATTGGAAAGGAATTTCAATCGCTACTAAAAACTTATATCCAGATAATTCTATCGAAATCCCTCAATGGTATTCTAACCCTGTTTTGAGTGAAAAGGAATCTTTAGTTTTAATAAATAAAATTAAAGAGTTGAATTTTGAAAAGGTTATCATCAGCGGTTTTGCAAATTATTTTTTTGATTGGATTGATTCCTTATCTAAAGCTCTAAAAATTGAAGTTATTTATCATGGAACCATTAGTGA
>Ga0209832_1000990_pt1 | contig 16116 bp, 17 predicted proteins | sample COGITO_mtgs_1104_2_FD_185516 | JGI IMG/M metagenome (GOLD analysis project Ga0209832, IMG submission 185516) | Pelagic marine microbial communities from North Sea - COGITO_mtgs_110407 (SPAdes) (version 2) | ecosystem: Environmental > Aquatic > Marine > Epipelagic ...
TTTCTTTATGCTGATTAATGCAGCTTTGAGCTTTATCAAGAAAAATAGGCTCAATTTTTTGGTGAATAAAATTCTGACGAAGATCATTAAGCTCATCTATAGAATATTCAGTTAGAACTTTAAAACTAAATTCTGCCCAGGCATAAATATCTAACTTACCAACTTCATATTGCTGATAAAAATATTCATTCATCTTTTGAAAAGAGGCCGTGTCTTCAATTATTCCTTTTTCGCATAAAAACTCACCCCACAGATAATCACTGTCTCCACCAATAAGCGTATTATCAAGGTCAAACATTGCTAAAGACATACTTCTGACTCCACGATAGTCATTATTTCTTCAATAGAATCAACAACCTTAATTAATTCAAAATGCTCCCGATTGACATATGATTTATCAACAGTTTGCTCGATCCAGGATAGGAGCGAACTCCAAAATTTAGAATCATATAATATGATTGGAACTTTATTCATTTTACGGGTTTGCATCAATGTTAAAACTTCCATTAACTCATCAGCAGTGCCGTACCCACCAGGAAAATAAATACAGGGTTTGCATCAATGTTAAAACTTCCATTAACTCATCAGCAGTGCCGTACCCACCAGGAAAATAAATACAGGCACTTGAGTACTTAACAAGCATGACTTTTCTAGAAAAGAAATAGTTAAAAGTAATATTTTCATCTAAATAGGGATTACTAGATTGTTCATTTGGTAACTCAATATTAAGACCTATACTCTTAGATTTTCCTTCATAAGCGCCCTTATTGGAAGCACTCATAATCCCAGGACCGCCGCCTGTAAAAACATTATATCCAGCATTTGATAATTCTTTTCCTAGCCGATAGGCATCTGTATAGATCGGATCAGATTCCTGAATTCGAGCCGACCCAAAAATGGTCACATTATTTTTGAAGTTTTGAAGTCGTTCCTTTGCTGACAATAATTCAGCACCAACTGTAACTAAGCTCATAGTGAAGAAAAGACAGAAGAGGCTGTCTCTATTGTTTTAGTAATGTCTTCATCTGAGTGTGCTATTGATAGAAAACCAGCCTCATAGGCTGAAGGTGCAAGATAGATACCTTTTTTCAGCATGGCATTATAGAATTTTTTAAATAGTTCAATATCACAACTAGATGCCTGAGAGAAATTACTTACTTTTTCTTCTGAACTAAAAAATAAACCAAACATACCACCAACATAATTAGATGTCATAGGGATATTATGAGATTTAGCTGCCGATACAATACCATCAACTAAATTAGAGGCTCTTCGACCCAGGTTTTGATAAAAAGATTTATCAGATTCCAGAGCGCTAAGCGATTCCAGAGCGCTAAGCATAGCGATACCTGATGCCATAGAAAGTGGATTACCTGAAAGTGTACCTGCTTGATAAACAGGGCCTAGAGGGGCTATTTGACTCATGATTTCTCTCTTCCCCCCAAAGGCAGCAACTGGAAGCCCACCTCCAATTACCTTTCCTAATGCCGTAAGGTCAGGTACAACATCATAAACTTCTTGCGCACCCCCTAAAGCTACTCTAAATCCTGTCATCACCTCATCAAAAATCAGAACAGCGCCATACTCATCACAAATCTTGCGTAAGCCCTGCAAAAAACCTTCTTTAGGAGGTATACAATTCATATTGCCTGCAATGGGTTCAACAATTATGCATCCAATCTCCTCACCCATCTTAGAAAATAAATCCTCGACAAGCTCCAGATTATTGAACTCAAGAGTCAGAGTATGTTTTGCAAGATCACCAGGAACGCCGGGGGATGTTGGAACCCCTAGCGTTAGAGCACCTGACCCTGCCTTAACTAACAAAGAATCAGAATGGCCGTGATAGCAGCCCTCAAATTTCAAAATTTTATCTCGGTTTGTATAGCCCCTTGCTAATCGAATTGCACTCATAGTTGCCTCAGTTCCAGAACTGACCATTCGAACTAGCTCAATGGATGGCATGATCTGACAAACTTTTTTTGCAAGTGAAGTTTCAATCTGAGTTGGCGCCCCAAAGCCCAAACCTTTATCTAAAACTGACTTAACTGCATCAATGATAACTGGATTAGAATGGCCTAAGATCATGGGCCCCCAAGAGCCTACATAATCAATATAAGAATTTCCATCTACGTCAAAAAGATAAGCACCCTCACCTCTATCAAAAAAAACTGGATCTCCCCCCACACCATTAAAGGCCCTAACTGGAGAGTTCACTCCTCCGGGTATATATTCTTTAGCCTCTTTAAATAAAATTGAAGATTGGTTCATTAATACTCCTGAATATTAGTAATCGCTGGGTACTTTTTTAAATTGGTTATGTGTGACCAGACAACCAACACATTATCCAATAATAATTTAATATTTATAGTTGTTTGTGCCATTGATATAGCACGATTTGTATCATCAAGCAGTTTGAATAGATTATTGAATGATGTTTTTTCAACAACTTGATTAAGCTCTAGATTTGCTCCTTCATGATCTAACACTTTAATTTTAATAGCTTCATTCAAAAGATGCTGTAAACATTTAAGAACTTCAAGTTCATGATCAACAAATATATCAGTATTTGATATTTTGGTTGGACTTAGCACAATCTCAAGCAATAAATTCTGCCAACTCTGATATTTAAGAAAATAATCACCTTTAAGATCATCGAGTGCTTTTTGAGGAACCCCGTGGGAACTCTCTAGAAGTTGCATAGAATCAAAATCATCTCTTGTGTTTTCAGTAATTTGATTTGAAAGCCAATCCGCGCTCTCCTGATCATAAGTGGGATTAATATGAATAGTTTGACATCGAGACAGTATAGTCTTTGGGAGAAGGTTTATATTATGTGCTAACAAAATAATAAGTGTATTTTTTCTAGGCTCTTCTAACGTTTTTAATAGGCTATTAGCTGCATTATTGTTCATTTGATCTGCATAAAAAATGACGCCAATCTGAAGAGAGTCAGCCGTTTTACTCAATACCTCACAAAAAGCACGAATTTGATCAACCCGAATTTCTTTTGACATTGAGCCTGAATCATTAAGCTCAGTTCTACAGTAGATTAAATTTGGGTAATGAGAGCGCCGAATTAAAACACTGTGACCCAGCTCTTCCTCTGGCTGATCTTTTTGAAGAGATTGACAAAACTCGCATGTGCCACAGGAAGAGCTAGGACAAAGAAGTTTTTGAATAAAGTTTTGAGTCAAATTGAGTTTACCAATTTTATCAACTCCAGTAATAAGCAATGCATGAGGTAAATGATTCTGCTGAACCATTTTATCGAGCTTGTCACTGGCACTCTTTTGCCAAGGAGGAATCATATTGAGTCTACGAGTAATCTAATTTTTTCATGAATATCATTAATTGTTCCACTTGCATCAATTAACTTAATTCTTTTAGGAAAGGCCTCAGACCTACTAATGAATACAGATCTTACACGTTCAAAAAAAGCTCTCTCCTCAAGCTCAATTCTGTCTTTTGCAGCACGAGCCTCAATTCTGGTCATGCCTATCTCAACGCTGATATCAAGTAATAGAGTTAGATCAGGCTGAAAGTCACCTAAGACCCATTCTTCTAATTTAGCAATTCGATCTAAATTAAGCATCCTCCCACCACCTTGATAAGCAAAAGAAGCATCAGTAAAACGATCACTGACAACCCAAGAACCGTTATTCAGAGCTGGGATAATTTTATTTTGTATGAGCTCGTTTCTAGAACTAAACATTAATAATAACTCTGTATCACTGTGCATTTCTTGGTTGTCAACGTCAAGCAATACGGAGCGAATTTTTTCTCCAACATCAGTACCGCCTGGTTCACGAGTTCTCACAACTTTAATACCTTTTCGCTGCAAATAGCTACAAATAAGATCTATTTGTGTACTTTTACCAGCACCCTCAACACCATCAATTGTGATAAACCTTCCTTTATTCATAGCATACAATTTTAAACTAGTTATTATTTAAGTACTTCTTGATATTCTCTTTATGTTTTTCATAATTTGGAGCAAATGCATGGCTTCCATCCTTCTTTGAAACAAAATACAAGTCATTTTCCTTTGCAGGGTGAAGAGCTGCATACAATGAAGCTTGCCCAGCTGAAGATATAGCTCCTGGAGGCAAACCTTTATTACGGTATGTATTATATGGATGATCAATCTTTAAATCGCTTCGAGTTAATGGAGATGAGTAGGCATCTCCCAATGCGTATATCACTGTTGGGTCTGTCTGAAGTCGCATATTTAAATTCAGTCTTGCTATAAAAACACTTGAAATTAATGGTTTTTCATAATCTAAGGCAGTTTCATTTTCTATTAAAGAGGCAAGGATTATGGCCTGATATGGCGAAGTAAGCGGAATACTCCTATCTCTTTTTTCCCACATCTCTGATATCTTTATTTTCATTGCCAAATGCGATCTTTTCAAAACATTTTCAACACTCTCACCATAATTAAAGATATATGTTTCAGGATAAAACCAGCCATCATATGGCTCCTTGACTCCAATTGAGTTCATAACTTGATCAAATGAGCCTATTTTTGTGAGCGATGGATCATTTTTTAACTGATTAAAATAGTATTTAATTGTTTTTCCTTCAACTAAAGTAATTTTAGTTTTGAGTACATCTCCTCTTGAAATTTTCTCTATAAATTCAAATACAGAGGTGTTAGGCTTTAATTCATAGTAGCCAGACTTTAATTTTTTATTAGCACTAAGTAGCCTGCTTAGTGTTGTAAAAAATAATTTTGACTTAATTAGTTTTTTTTCGCTTAAATCTTGCGCAACGACTCCCATTGAAGCGCCAGATTTAACTTGAATAATTTGTGTTTGGACAGAAGTTATATCCTTAGATACAAGAATCCAAGCCATAAATAGAAGCAAAAAAATAGATGCAACAAGTCTTGAAAAGAATTTATTCTTATTATTTACAAGCATGTCCAAGATTTAATATCTTGAGTAATAGACGAATATGCAGCACTAATTTTCTCAGTTATTGGGTTATTAGTTAGGTAATAATCGCCAATTGAAGTGACTGGCTGAATGCCAATCAGGCTATTTGAAACGAATACTTCATTAGCTTTCTCTAGCTGCTTAATTGAAATATCATCCTCTCTCACCTCTAAGTTGGTTAATCTTGAAAGTTCTAAAATTATCGATCTTCTGCTGCCAATCACACCGCACCTCTCTAATTTAGGGGTAATCAACTTATTACCAAATATTAAATAGATATTGCCTTGAGTTACTGAAACTACCGATTGATTCTCATCAAGCATAATAGCTTCATCAGCCAACATGTTTGTTCGAGCCAAAATTTGTTCAAGCCTATTACAATGCTTAATGCCTGCTAAATTTGGGTTTGAGTGAAACCCACTTATTGCAAATTCTAGTGAGTAAGTTTCTTTAGTTTTATACTCATTCATTTGAGATACAATTACAACTCTAACTGGCTCAATATCCTTACTATAGCTATAGCCTCTGAGTGAATTACCACGTGACAATATTAATTTAACAATGCAATTTTTTTCTGAAGATAGACTGAGTGCTTTTTTTATATCTTCTAGCCAAACTGAATTCGCTATTTTTTTGATATTTAACCTATCACACCCATTATTTAGTCGCGAAAAGTGGTTATCCCAAAATAAAACTTTATTGTCTTTTGCAACACAGGTTTCAAATAAGCCGTCACCATACTGCATATTACGATTAAAGATACTAACATTGGACTTCACCTCGCCATTTATGATTACTAAAGGTTCCATGTCGTATTTTTTAATCTATAGCAATTTTAATTGATCAGTCAATAATAGTTAATTATGAGTATGAACAGCAATAATCAACGACAGTTTTAACTTCTAACTTGAACACACTTTGTGAAGGCACTTCAAAAGACTCTCCTGATTTGATAGTTTGCCAAGCATTATTTCCAGGGAGCAAAACATTAAGCTCTCCAGCCATAATCTCCATTAATTCATGTTTTTCAGTCGAGAATTCAAATGACCCAGGCATCATGATTCCTAGTGTTTTTGTAGCTCCATCATTGAACTTTACAACACGACTTGTGACTTTACCATCAAAGTAAATATTTGCCTCTTTAATAATTTCAACGTCTTCAAATGTTGGCATAATCTGTTCCTATACTTGATCCATAATATACTGAGTTAATAGAGGAACGGGCCTTCCAGTTGCGCCTTTCTTAGAACCTCCCAGCCATGCAGTTCCTGCAATATCAATATGAGCCCAAGAATAATTTTTTGCATAGCGAGCCAGAAAACATGCTGCGGTTACTGTCCCTGCTTCTCTTCCTCCAATGTTTGCCATATCTGCAAAATTTGATTTCAGCAAATCATCATACTCCTCATCAAGAGGCAACTGCCAAACGGTATCAAGTGATGACAGTCCTGATGACTTAAGGGCATCTGCAAGCTTTTGATCATTAGACATGACACCAGAATGATGCTTACCCAGAGCTATAATAACTGCACCTGTAAGAGTAGCAATATCAATAACTGCCTTAGGCTTAAACTTCTCACAATAAGTCAAAGCGTCACACAAAATTAAACGACCTTCAGCATCTGTATTTAAAATTTCAATAGTTTGACCAGACATACTTTTAACAACATCGCCTGGTTTTGAGGCATTATGTGCCGGCATATTTTCTACCGTTGGTACAACAACAGTCAAATTTACTTTAAGATTCATTTCAGCAATAGCGCTCATTGCTCCAAGCACAGAAGCAGCGCCACACATATCGTATTTCATCTCATCCATGCCTTGACCAGGCTTTAAAGAAATACCGCCACTATCAAAAGTCACGCCTTTACCGACCAAAACGATTGGAGCTTCATTGCCGGCATTAGAATAACCCACACATATCGTATTTCATCTCATCCATGCCTTGACCAGGCTTTAAAGAAATACCGCCACTATCAAAAGTCACACCTTTACCGACCAAAACGATTGGAGCTTCATTGCCGGCATTAGAATAACTTAGACTGATAAGCTTTCCAGGCTCTATAGAGCCTTTTGAAACAGAGAGCAAAGAATTCATTCCTAGAGACTCCATATCTGACTCTTCAAGGATTTCGCATTCAAGATTATAAGTTTCCGCAAGAGACTTGGCTGTCTCAGCGATGTAAGTTGGGGTGCAGATATTTGGAGGCAAGTCACCTAGCTCTCTTGTAAGCGCCATACCATTTGCAATAGCAACGCCTTTTTGAATTTCTGATGCCCCATTGTTTTGAGAATATATATTGACTGCCTCAAGCACAATGTCACTAATCTCTTCCTTGACACCTACTTTCTTTACCTTATAACTTTCATTTTTTAGAACTCTGGCAGTTGTAATTTGAAGCCAAGCCTCATCGGCATCCTCAACTTCAATACTTGGAATGACAACATTTTTAACCTTTGATACACTCATTGCTGAAGAAAGTGATTTCAGCGCCTTTATATAATTTTTTTGACTGAGTGGCGACTCACCTAAACCAACAACTAGAACCCTTTTTGACTTATAGCCTTCGACTTTTCCAAGCATCAAGGTGCTTGCTAATTTTGGCTCAAATCGATGTAGATCTAGATAATTTTGAATAATTCTATTTTCATTTGATTTGCCCTTGAGAACAAAGGCAACTGAGCAGTCTCCACTATAATGGTCAACCGCTTGGTGAGTAACAAAAAACTCCATATCAATTTCCGGAAATTATAATCTCGGTATTCTACCAAAAAACTGTAAAATTTACCTCTTTAATCATTAGTTTTCACATGAAAAAGTTTCTTACTATCGCGTTAATCTTTATCACTAATATTGTTTTTGCAGATGTTGGCATGATTGTAAATAAATTAAAGCCTTATTTTCCAGAAATTAAGGCTGAAAATATTAGCACTTCTCAGCTGGATGGATACTATGAAGTAGTTCTTACAAACCCTAGCATTGATGTACTTTACATTTCTATGGATGGAAGATATGTGCTTCAAGGCGCAGTCACTGATCTAGAATTAATGACAAATATTTCCACTAATCGTGTTAACGCTATCAAACAAAATATGCTTAACAGCATTAGCGATAATGAAAAGATAATCTTTAAATCCGAAAATGAGAAATATGTTGTTCATGTTTTTACAGATGTTGATTGCCCCTATTGCGCTAAACTTCATGCAAATATGAATGAAATGAATGCTCTTGGAATTACTGTGAAATATTTGGCCTCACCTCTGGAGCAACTTCATCCAAATGCTCAAAGCGCTATGGAAAAAATATGGTGTGCTGAAGATAAGGCGATTGCCATTCACAATTATAAAACTAAGCGATTCTTGCCAAATAGCCCAGATTGTATTAATCCAGTTGCAGAGCAGCTAGCAATTTCCAAACAATTGGGCGTCAATGGAACGCCATCAATTTTTTTTGAAAATGGATTAAATATTCCTGGCTATTTAGAGCCCGAAGAGCTTTTAAATAGATTTTTGAATACCCTTGCTCAATAACAATAATTCAAGAGTCATTGCTCATAATGCTATTTGTCTTGTAGCACTTGAAAAATATACGCTTTCTGAATCGTTATTTCCTAGTGAAACCTCAGAATCTTCATTTGCAAAGTCACTCACTTACGGCTCACTCAGGTTCTATCATCATCTTAATGATGTTATAACTCCTCGGCTAAAAAAAACCTTAGACAAAAAAAATCTTGATATTCACATTCTTATAATTATGGGGGCATATCAACTAATTTATACTGATGTGTCAACTCATGCTGCCATCAATGAAACAGTCGAGGTGGCAGAAAAAATTAAAAAGCAATGGGCTAAAGGCCTTATCAATGCAATACTTAGAGGGATTGATAGGGACCGAGATGATATTCTTAATACTCCTCACTATTCTCATCCAAGTTGGCTTGTAAAAAAAATTATGAAGGAATATCCTGATAATTTTCATAAGATATTTACTGAAAATAATAAACAAGCCCCAATGTCTCTTCGAGTCCATCCATCAATTAATATCAAGTCATATCAAGATAAACTTTTAGAGGGGGGTATAGAATCTAAGACCTCAAAAATTGCACCTCAGTCTTTGACCCTTAATAAAGCAGTAAATGTAGAAAAATTACCAGATTTTAGAGATGGCTCTTGCTATGTTCAAGATACTTCTGCGCAACTAGCAGGTCAGCTCATTGCTCCAAAAAATGGTGAATTAATATTAGATGCCTGTTGCGCACCTGGGGGTAAAACAACTCATCTTGCTGAGCTTTGTCCTAATTCAGAGATCTTGGCATTAGATGCTGACGAGAAAAGGCTTATCAAAGTCAATGATAATATTAAAAGACTTAAGAATAAAAATGTTAAAGTCATTTTAGGAGACGCAACAAAGGGCGACTGGTGGAATCAAAGACTTTTTGATAAGATTTTAGTAGATGCTCCATGCACTGGAACAGGGGTGATAAGAAGGCATCCAGATATTAAACTTATAAGAAAACCTAGGGACCTTTCCCATATCGTCGAGGTTCAAGCTTCTATTCTTAAGAACTTATGGTTAATGCTAAAACCTGGAGGCATACTTGTATATGCTACATGCTCGATTTTAAAAGATGAAAATGAAAATCAAATAAGTAAATTTATTAACCTCAATATGGATAGTAGTATTGAGGAAATCAGAGTTCCTTGGGGCAAAGGCCCTATAGGAAAGCAACAATTACCTAATGATATATTCGATGGATTCTATTATGCTCAGCTAAGAAAAAAAAGTAAGTCCAAATAAGACTATTTCTCTAATGCAATATCTAAAACCTGGTCAATCCATTTAACTTTAACAATTTCTAGCTTACTTTTTATTTTTTCAGGCACCTCAGATAACTCACGCTCATTATCTTCGGGAATAATGACAGTTTTAATACCTCCTCTCATTGCGGCAAGAAGTTTTTCTTTCAAACCACCGATTGGGGTTATTTCACCCCTCAGAGTAATTTCACCAGTCATTGCAACTGCAGCTTTAACTTTTCGACCAGTTAAAACTGAAACAAGAGCTGTACACATTGCTGCTCCAGCGCTCGGCCCATCTTTCGGTGTTGAGCCATCTGGAACATGGATATGAATGTCCAGTTTTTCATGGAAATCATCTGAAATTCCTAAAGAATCGGCACGTAAACGAGTTACTGACATTGCCGCTTGTATTGATTCTTTCATAACGTCACCAAGTTGGCCCGTATAGTTTAATTTTCCCTTACCTTTGTATGAGGATGCTTCAATTGTAAGTAAGTCACCACCAACTGAAGTCCATGCTAATCCTGTTACCTCGCCGATTTGATTATGTTCTTCAGCTAAACCAAATCGATACTTCTTCATTCCTAAAAATTTTGGCAAACTTTTAGAGTTAATAATTGCTCTAGCTTTTCGTTTTTTTAGCGTTACGTCCTTAATGACTTTTCTACATATGCTGCCAATTTCACGATCAAGATTTCGAACACCTGCTTCTCTAGTGTAGTAACGAATAATATCCATAATTGCAGAATCTTTAAAGACTATTTCCGAACTATTAACACCATTATTTTTCATTTGCTTCGCTATTAAGTGTCTCTTAGCAATTTCGAGTTTTTCATCTTCTGTATAACCAGACAAATGGATGATTTCCATTCTGTCAACTAATGCTTCTGGGAGGTTTAAGGAATTTGCAGTGGCAACAAACATAACTTGAGAGAGATCATAGTCAACCTCTAGGTAGTGATCATTGAAAGTATGATTTTGCTCAGGATCCAAAACCTCGAGCATAGCAGAGCTTGGGTCGCCTCTAAAATCAGAGGCCATTTTGTCTATTTCATCTAGGAGAAATAATGGATTTTTGACATTAACTTTTTGCATTTTCTGAACGATAGATCCAGGCATAGCACCTATATAAGTTCTTCTATGTCCACGAATTTCTGCCTCATCTCTTACACCGCCAAGAGCCATGCGAACATATTTTCGATTCACAGATTTTGCAATTGATTCACCCAGTGAGGTCTTTCCTACTCCAGGAGGTCCAACTAAACAAAGTATATTGGCCTTATTATGCGTAACACGACTTTGCACAGCAAGGTGCTCCATAATTCTTTCTTTTACTTTATCCAGCCCATAATGATCAGAGTCAAGAATCTTTTGCGCCTTGACTAAATCTTTATTAGTTTTAGTTTTTTTACTCCAAGGCACTGAACACAAATTTTCTATATAGGTTCTAATGATGGATGCGTCAGAAGACTGGGATGACATTCTTTGAAGTTTATTAAGTTCACTTTGAGCTTTCTTCTTAGCCTCCTTAGGCATTTTGGCTTTGTTGATACTATTTTGTAAATCCTCAATTTCATTTTCATCATCAAGGGTGCCGAGCTCTTTTTGAATGGACTTCATTTGTTCATTCAAGTAATAGTCTCTTTGATTAGACTCCATTTGCTTACGGACTCTATTCTGAATTTTTTGCTCTGCACCAAGAACATCTAACTCACCTTCAAGGATGGACAAAATTGCCTCTAGTCTATCTTGTGCTTGGCCACTTTCAAGAAGACTCTGTTTTTCACTCACTTTGAGACTTAAGTTTGCAATAATTACATCACTAAATCTTTCAACATCGGTAATTTCTTTAAGAACCTTATAAACCTCTTCAGGGATTTTTTTACTAAGCTTAATATATTTTTCAAAATTTTCTAATGCAAGACGCATCATTGCTTTAATTTCTGTATCGTTATCAAAACTTAAACTACAATCACTTAATACGACTTCAGTGTGCTCACCTAAATCTACAAACTCTTCAATTTTTGCGCGTTTAACTCCTTCAACTAGAACTTTAATAGTCCCATCGGGCAATTTTAAAAGCTGAAGAATCGTTGCCAAAGTTCCAACCTTGTGAAGATCGTCATTATTTGGCTCCTCAATTGCTTCATCTTTTTGCGTAGCTAAAAAAACATTTTTATCTGCTTCCATAGCTTGGGTGATTGCTTTAACAGAGGATTTCCTTCCAATAAATAGTGGAATAACGGTATGAGGAAAAACAACTACATCTCTTAATGGTAGAAGGGGGGTTGACTGCTTCTCTAAGCTGTTTGACTCTGTTGTGATTTCTGCTTCCATAATAATGAAACACCTTGCTTATCTAGTAATCTTTCTAGATAGTGACTAGTTACATTAATTTCAAGTAGCCATTGACCAAATTCGTTCATTATTTCTTTTTTAATAAATCCAACTTTATGTATTTCACTTCTTATATATGCCGACTGAACATCTAACTTGATACGTGCAGAAGTCATCATTCCACTAAGACTTTCAGATAAGGCCTCATAAAGAAGATCAACCCCTTCTCCAGTTTCAGCAGAAAGCCAAACACGAGAAATATTTCCTTCTGAGTCTTTATCGATTCTTGGTTTGAAGTTGACTAGGCCATCAATCTTATTCATTACTAGAATTCTTGGTATTTTTTGAGCATCTATTTGCTCAATAATATCTTCGACCTGGTCAATTTTATCTCTGTTATTTGGATCAGATGCATCAACAATGTGAAGAAGTACATTTGCCTGACGAGTTTCCTCTAATGTTGATTTAAATGCCTCAACAAGTTCATGCGGCAAGTCCTGAATAAAACCAACTGTATCCGCGATGACTGCCTCACCAGATGCTGGCAACATAACTCTTCTAATAGTAGAATCAAGAGTTGCAAATAACTTATCATCTGCATACACTTCAGCATTTGTTAATAGATTGAAGAGTGTCGACTTGCCAGCATTTGTGTAACCGGCAAGAGATATCATTGGAAGCTGATTTTTTACACGAGATTTTCTGCCTAGATCATGTTGTTTATGAACTTTTGCAAGTCGCTTATTAATATTTTTAATTCGAATTGAAACAAGTCTTTTATCTGTTTCTAACTGAGTTTCACCAGGACCTCTTAAACCTATACCTCCTTTTTGCCTCTCCAGGTGAGTCCAACCTCTTACTAATCTGGTTGAAAGATGTTTTAATTGAGCAAGTTCTACTTGCAGCTTTCCTTCAAAAGAGCTCGCTCTTAATGCAAAAATATCCAATATTAAGCCTGTTCGATCCATAACTTGGCACTTCAATGCTTTTTCTAAGTTACGTTCTTGAGATGGTGATAACTGGTGCGAAAATATAACTAGTTCAATTTCATTGTCACTTACACTTAATGCAAGTTCATCAACTTTACCAGTTCCAATAAAAAACTGCGCCTTAGTAAAACTTCTTTTTACTAAAACTGTTTCAATAATATTCAGTCCAGAAGAGACAGCAAGCTGTTTAAATTCATTGACACTATCTGGTGATTGACTAATAGAAGTGAGCTCAATATGGACTAGGATAGTTCTTTCGCCTTGACCAACCGCATCCTTTTGACGATCAAACAACTCCATAGACATTATTGAGTTTTTAGCATACAGAATTTAATTTCATTAGCTTGCCTTGCGAATAGTTCTTTTCTTATTATCAGATTGATGAACTATTACTGGTTGTTTCAAACCTTCTACAACTGCTTTATCTATCACAACCTCTTTCACACTTGGGTTAGATGGAATTTCATACATTGTATCTAACAACAAGTCCTCTAAGATTGCCCTCAAACCTCTTGCTCCTGTTTTTCTCTTAAGCGCTAATTTGGCAATAGCTACAAGAGCATTCTTCCTGATTGTTAGCTTCACTCCTTCAATAGCAAAAAATTGTTGGAACTGTTTCACTACTGAATTTTTTGGCTTCGTGAGAATTTCGATTAAAGCATCCTCATCAAGCTCATCCAAGGATGTATGAACTGCTAAACGTCCTACTAACTCAGGAATTAGTCCAAATTTAATTAGATCATCTGGCTCTAAAAACTTGTAAAGCTCAGTCAAGGTTTTTTTATGACTTTTTTCTTTGACATTGGCCGCAAAACCAATTCCAGCTGCTTTCTCAATTCGTCTATCTATAACCTTCCCAAGCCCATCAAAAGCGCCTCCACATATAAATAATATTTTTGAGGTATCAACATCAATCGTTTCTTGATTAGGATGTTTCCTTCCTCCTTGAGGTGGAACTGAGGCAATAGTGCCCTCAATTAGCTTCAACATTGCTTGCTGAACACCCTCCCCAGAAACATCTCTGGTGATCGAAGGAGAGTCTGAGCGGCGTGAAATTTTATCTATTTCATCTATAAATATGATTCCTTGCTCAGCTCTTTTTGGATCAAAATCACATTTTGCAAGAAGGCTCTTGATGACATTTTCTACATCGTCGCCAACATATCCAGCCTCAGTTAATGTTGTGGCATCTGCCACTGCAAATGGAACATCCAAGAAACGAGCCATTGATTGAGCCAAAAGCGTTTTTCCACTCCCAGTAGGTCCAATCAAAAGTATATTTGACTTATCAAGCTCAACATCATTGGAAATATAGTCAGCTTTGAGGCGCTTATAATGATTATAAACGGCCACAGAGAGAACTTTTTTTGCATGGGATTGACCAATGACATATTCATTTAGCGAGCTAAATAAATCTTTAGGAGTGTAATTCCAATCCTGGTATTGATCTTTTTTATCCTTGATAGTTTGTTCTTGTATCAAGTTGTAACAAGAGTCTATGCACTCGTCACATATATACACGCCCGGACCGGCGATTAGACGAGTAACCTCATCTTTATTTTTTGAACAAAATGAACAACTTAGATCTTCAGTATTTTGATCCATTGGCAAACTTCAATTTAGCGTTTATTAATGACTTTATCAATAAGTCCATATTTAGCAGACTCACTTGCAGACATGAAATTATCGCGATCAGTATCTTTTTGAATATTTTTCATACTTTGACCGGTATGCTCTTTAAGGATTGAATTTAAATTATCTCTCACCTTCAGAATCTCTTGAGCATGAATATCTATATCACTTGCTTGACCAGAGAACCCTCCTAATGGCTGAATTATCTCTCACCTTCAGAATCTCTTGAGCATGAATATCTATATCACTTGCTTGACCAGAGAACCCTCCTAATGGCTGATGAATCATACATCTAGCATGAGGAAGAGCAAACCTTTTGCCCTTAGCTCCAGCAGTCAAAAGAAGCGCACCCATACTTGCAGCTTGTCCGATACAAAGCGTTGAAATATCAGGCTTAATAAATTGCATTGTATCGTAAATTGCTAGGCCTGCAGTGACCGAACCACCCGGTGAATTAATGTATAAATGAATATCTTTATCAGGGTTTTCAGACTCCAAAAAAAGGAGCTGCGCAACCACAACATTAGCGGTGTAATCCTCAACAGGACCAACCATAAAAACAACACGCTCTTTTAAAAGTCTTGAATAGATATCATAAGCTCTCTCTCCACGACCTGAGCTCTCTATAACCATTGGGATTTGATTTAAATTTTGAATTGTCATATTAGTTTTGGGTATTCATTATTTCTAAAAATGTTTTGTCTGTAGTCGTTACCTTTGCTTTTTCAGCAACATGTTTGGCAACCAAATCCTCAACAACAATTGACTCGATATTAGCCAGCCTTGAAGGGTCTGTGTTATACCAATCAATCATTTGCTGTGCGCTCTCACCATATTGTAGCGACATTTCATTAAGTTTAGCATCAACCAAATCTTTTTCAGCTGTTATTTCGGAATCCGTTGCAATTTTATTAATTAACAAGCCTAATTTAACTCTTCTTGCAGCCTCTTCATTGAACATCTCAGCAGGTAGCTTACCTTTTGATGGCATACCTTGCTGCTCCATGCGAGACTCCATGTCTTGTTGAAGTTTTTCTGCCTCAGAGGAAATGCTCCCCTCAGGAACTTCGAAATCATTAGCTTCTAGAAGCGCTGAAAACGCAGTATCTTTGTTCTGCTGAACTAGCCTTGAATCAAGCTCAAGCTTCATTTGGTTAGTCATTCTTGACTTCATCGTTTCAAAATCTTTTTCACCATACTTCTTTGCGAATTCATCATCTCTTTTCAGCTCAATTGGTGATCCAATTTCATTTCAGCTCAATTGGTGATCCAATTTCATTAACTTTAACCTTGAATACGGCCTCTCTTCCGGCCAAGTTCTCCACATGATAATCCTCTGGGAATGTTGCGTTCACCTCGACAGTTTTTCCAGATGCAACGTCAATAAGCCCTTTCTCAAATCCCTCAATCATTGTTCC
>Ga0209832_1000994_pt1 | contig 16107 bp, 7 predicted proteins | sample COGITO_mtgs_1104_2_FD_185516 | JGI IMG/M metagenome (GOLD analysis project Ga0209832, IMG submission 185516) | Pelagic marine microbial communities from North Sea - COGITO_mtgs_110407 (SPAdes) (version 2) | ecosystem: Environmental > Aquatic > Marine > Epipelagic ...
TGAGGCCCTGACTTGCTTTAAAAGTACTTTTTCACGCTTTAAAACGTCGAAACATCCAAAAATAATTGAATAAGTCGAATGATAGAGTCTATCATCTAGTGATTGTCAAAAGACAACATGCCGATGGATGTATGTCGTCGTGGTATATGATTGAAAACGAATATTGTGTCATCATAATCCCCCTCGATGTTTAATCATACATACTGTGTGCCAAAAAAATCTATCTCAAACACTAACTCTAGCCGAAGTTAATAGACGTCTTGGTAAAATTTTTGTTGACGGCGACGGCTGGCTTCTCCTCTTGCTCGACAGCGTCAAAGAATGAAATGTCTGCGGGATCCAGGCCCTGTTTCCTGAGTCGGCGCATTGCTTCCTTCTTGTCTCCGGCTTTTAGACCAAGATCGTCTTTGATTTCCACCACCTCTTCTGTTCCATCCTTAAAACTTACAAAAACGCGAATGTTGGCGCTGTTGGCTGACCATCCTTGTCCGCCGCTGATGTGCCAACTGTTCCTGATCATCAGCTCAAAGTAATCATCTCGATCGATGCTCGCCGATATGTTCTTGTAGTAGTTCAAGAACTCGTTCTTGGTCACCTTGCCGTCTTTTTCGCCTCCGACATCGAAAGTATCAAGGAATTCTGTCAGCACCTCGTTCTCGGTCTTCTTCCCGGCAAGGACTTCGGGGTGTCGCTTAGCGTCGTATGCATTCACAACGTCGTCCGGCTCCAAAATGCCGTTGCCATCCTTGTCCATGACGTCGAAAGCGAGCAAGATCAGCCCTTTTCGCTTCTCATTCAAAGGTCCTCTGCAACCCTCTAGGAACTCCTCGTATCCGATGGATCCATTGCCGTCTTTATCAAACCAGTTAAAGAGCGCGAGCAGCTGATCCTTCTCGAGCATGATAGCGCACTCGTTCATGGCTTTGGCGAATTCCTCGGCATCTAAAGTCTTGCTGTTGTCGTCGTCAATTATTCTGAACTTGCGAGCAAGTCCACTGATCCCCTTCGCACCCCTCTTGCAAAGCTCGATCCGGAGGTTGTGCAGAATGTCTTCGACGCCAGACTGCTGTGACAGCACCAAGAGGCTACTTCCCCTGCCTTTTGCGGCCCCGACGACGCCATTCTTAATTTCTTCGTAGTTTATATCATCATGCTTCACGACCTTCTCCACGAGGCCTGCGCCTAAATTACTTTGGCGTGCATCCCGAATCGCAACGTCCTTGCTCCTCATTCGGACGGACAACCCCATCGACTTTCGAAACTCGTTCTCATCTTGCGGAGATCCTTCGCCAAAGGTCACTTGGCTGCTTGCCATGTAGTATCCCCCTTTCGCCATGATCCTCTGTCTTTCCTCCCTGTCTCCGCCATTATCAATGTCCGGGTTCAGCCTATTCTCCCTCGCTCTCTCATCGTCCTCCACGTCTCCTTTGGGATCGACGGAGCGGCAGTCGACTCCTTGCTTGCGTAGTCGGCGGACCATCTCATCGCTGTCGTCAGGTTTGAGGCCGAGGTCGTTCTCGATTTCGACAACACTCTGGCTACCGTCATTGTGGGTCACGAGCACTCGCTTATTCGCACTGTTCGCAGCAGAGCCCTTTCCACCGCTGATGTGCCACGCGTTGCGGATCATCAGCTCAAAATAATCGTCGTTCATAATCGAAGCGCTAAGGTTGTGGTAGTAGTTGGTGAACTCGGTCAGAGTCACAGCACCGTCAACTACTCCGCCGACGTCGAATGTTGTCAAAAAATCCTTCAAAACATCGTCAGCCGTCTTCCTTCCGGCTATCACATCAGGGTGTTTCGTAGCGTCGTACTTACTGGCCACTTCGTGAGCCTCAATTATTCCGCTGCCATCCGTGTCGATCTTGTCGAACGCCAGGTTGATCAAGTTCTTCCTCCGCTTGTTCAGTGGCTCTCTCACACCCTGGATGAACTCTTCGTAGCTGATACTTCCACTTTCATCTGCGTCGAAGTGATTCCAAAGGTTCCTGATGTCTTTGTCCGCTAAGTCAAAGTCCATTTCCTGCATTGCCTTCTTGAATTCAAGAAACTGGAGCTCTCCATCGCCACTGTCGTCCATGATTCGGAACTTTCGACTGAGACCGATCATTCCCGCTCCTCCCCTGCGCTTCAACTGGGTCTTGAGCTGCTTCAATATCAAACTGACTCCGGGAGATGGCTTTCCGGGCACGTTGTGCTTCGCAAATTTGGCCTCAATGGGGGTCTTTCCAAGAGCATCTTGCACAGTCGCTCCCTTGACCTCTCCAAACGCCGCCTTCCCACTCTTTCCCTTTGCGACAGGCATATTCCCAGGATCGAGCGATTTCAGCTTCGACTTATACTTGGCGCCAAGCGATTCAATAGCATTTTTTTTTGACTTGTCGTTCTCCTCCTTCTTGTCCTTCTTGTCCTCCTCGACTTTTCCATTGGTGTTGACGTGCACCACTTTGTGTCCTTGCTCGCGGAGCTTCTTCTTAATGGTGAGGTGGTCGGTAGCCCGGACGCCGAGGTCATCCTTCACCTCCATTACTTGCTCACTGCCATCCGCCATCGTACAAAGCACGCGGAGATTACTGCTGTTTTCGCAAGCGCCACGGCCACCTGATATGTGCCACGCATTGCGGATCATTAACTCAAAGTAGTCGTCGTTGTCAATGTTAACGCCCAAGTTTTCGTAATAGTTCTCAAACTCCTTCAAGGTCACGCGGCCATCAACGACCTCTCCGACCTCAAACACTGAGATGAAATCGCGGATGACTTCTTCTTCTGACTTACGGCCAGACAAGACGTCAGGGTGTTGACTACCATCATAAGCAGCCAGAACTTCCTCAGGCTCAACCACGCCGCTCCCATCTTTGTCGATCTTGGAGAAGGCGAGATCGACAAGTGCCCTCCGGCGAGCGTTCAGGGGATCGCGTAGTTGCGTAACCAATTCCTCGTACTCAATCGTGGCACTGTTGTCCATGTCAAAATAATCGAACAAACGTTTGATGTCCTGCTTGCTAAAATTGAGGTCCATCTCCCACATTCCCTTGGTGAACTCTGTCAGATCGAGGGATTTGTTCCCATCGTCATCCATCGACCTAAACTTTCTCGCCATGCCGACGAGTCCCTTGGCTCCCCTCTTGGCCATGGCCTCCTTGAGCTGATTGACGAGCTCTCGAACTCCGACTGGAGGCCCTTCGTGCTGCTTGGGGGTCTTGAATCGTGCGCTATAGCTCGTACCCGCTGATGCCGACTTAAGTGGTGCGCCAGTGCCAGGTAGCACACCCGGCGCGGCCGTTCCCTTCACCATGTCAATGGCCGGTATGTGCCACTTGATTGGACCGTATTCGTCGCGATTCTCTTCTTCGTCGCCGACGTCATCGATCCCGCCTTTGAGATCGATTCCAGCCACGTCGATGCCCTGCACCTTGAGATGGCGAATCATCTCGTCCTTGTCGTCTTCTTGAATACCCAGGTCATTGTTGATTTCCTCGACACTTTGGGTCCCATCGGCGTGCGTAACAAGAACGCGCCTATTCGCGCTGTTGGCAGCAGCCCCCTTACCACCTCCGATGTGCCAAGCGTTGCGGATCATAAGCTCAAAGTAGTCCTCATTGTCAATATTCGCTCCAATGTTTGTGTAGTAATTCTCAAACTCATCACGCGTCACCATACCATCAACGACTCCTCCTACATCGAAAGTCCCCAAGAACTCTCCGAGTACCTGGTCTGCTGTCTTCTTCCCTGCTACAACGTCCGGGTGGTGCTCTGCATCGTAGCAGTCCATGATCTCCTTAGGCTCGACGATTCCGCTCCCATCTTTGTCGATTACATCGAAAGCTTGACGAACCAACTTTCGCCGGCGATTATTTAAGGGGTCCCTGACTCCCTGGATGAACTCGTCAAAGTTGATGCTCCCCGATCCGTCTGTGTCAAAGTGACAAAAAAGCAAACGCATTTCTCTGTCGCCTAAGCCCATGTTCAGCTCGCTCATGGCCTTCTTGAACTCGGCGAGGCAGAGAGAGTTGCTCCCGTCGTCATCCATGATGTGAAACTTGCGCTGCAGGCCAACAAAACCGTTAGCACCGTGCCGTTTCATCTGGGACTTCAGCTTGGCGATGATACTGCCAAGACCTGGATCGGCGACGTTCTTTTTCAACGTCTTTGTGGGAGCGATCCCGCGCCTGCTTTTCTTCTGCGCCAATGTCGTGTTCTGCTGTTTCTTGGCGACTCTGTATTTAACCTCTTTTGCTAGGGTGTCCCTTATGGTCGTGCCCTCAATCCTGTCGGCGAGGGACTGAGGCATGTGCTTCCGTATATCAGCCTCCTTTTTTTCCTCCTCGATCTGGCTCCTCGACTTGAGGGTAATCTCTGCGAGCGATTTGGCCTTGTTCTGGTTCTTGCGGAGTTGCCGCTGCAGCGTCTTGGGCTTTAAATCACTCTCATCTTCACAGCTACCACAAAAGCTGGTACCCTTAACATCAGCCGAGCCTTGTCTTTTGAGTTGCAAAATCACATCGCTCTGTTCGGTCTTGTCCAGTCCAAGGTCATTTTCCACCTCCAAAACCCGATGACTACCATCATGCATGGTGGCGAGGACGCGGGTGTTGGCGCTGTTCGTACACCACCCTTCGCCGCCCGAAATGTGCCAGGCATTGCGTATCATCAACTCCCAATAATCGTCGTTGTCGACAGATGCTGATAAGTTGGTGTAGTAGTTGATAAACTCTTGATGAGAAACCATCCCATCCACTACTTCACCTACTTCAAAAGTCTCCAAAAACTCCTTCAAAACGTCATTTGCCTTCCGCTTCCCGTTGATGACATCAGGGTGCTTATCCGCATTGTAAGCGTTCACAACTTCTTGAATTTCCACGATGCCATTACCGTCAGTGTCAATGATCTCAAAAGCCTTGTTGACAATGTCGAGACGACGAGAATTGAGAGGGTCTCGAAGCCCCCGCAAAAACTCTTCGAAATCAATCAACCCATCGTCAGATTGGTCAAAAAAGTCAAACAGAAGGTCAAGCTCGCCACCGGTTAGATCTAGGTCGCACTCGCGCATCCCTTTCTTAAACTCGTCCCTGCTCAGACTCTTAGTCCCATCATCGTCAAGAATCTTGAACTTTCGAGAGATCCCGCCAATCCCTCGCGCGCCGCGCTTGGCAAGAGATCTCTTCAGGGAGGATACGATACTTTTTACGGGGGAAGGGGGACCGGTGGGTTTTAGGGGTTTTGTATTCACTGCTCGCTGTGCATTTGCTCGTCGCGCCTCTGCCGAGTGCTCGATGACGCTCGCGCCCAGTGTGCCGGGTTGTACTTTACGGCTCTTGGGGATCTTCCAGATGGAGTCCATCAAGTGAAAAAATTCTTCGTCGGTGAGAAAGCTTGCAATGTTACTGTAGTAATCCATCAAGGCATCTTTATTAATACCACCAGTGTCGTCGGCAACGTCTTTAAAGGTAGTGAGGAATTCTACGAGAACAACCGCCTCTGGTTTTTGTTCTGTGACGACGTCCGGGTGCCCCTTCAGGACAAAACACTTTCCTATATCCTCACAAGTAATCACGCCGTCGCCGTCGGCATCAATCCCGTCGAAGACATCACTTATTTTCTGCCGCCTTGCCGGGCTCAGCTCGCCCTTTATGCCTTCACAAAACTCGTGCCAATCGAGCGCCTGGCTGCCGTCAACATCGAAGCCGACAAAGAGAGCTCGGATATCCTGGTTGGACATTTTGTAAGTCTCCATCGCCTGGGCAAACTCTTCAAAGTCCAGCGTTCCATCTCCGTTCAGATCCATCTCCGTGAACACGTCGTGGAGGGCGATCATACCACTTACACCTTGCTTTCGGATGTGATTCTGGAGGAATTGCTTGGCTCTCTTGAAGTTTGCCGGCTTTCCTGGAGCAGGTGGGAGGTTGTCGAGGTCGGTGATACCACCGGGACGCTTCACTTCGACCGTCGTTGCATCCCGTGGCTTAACCATCTCTCCTAAGCTTCCATAAATCACCTTGGGCTGCTTAAAATTTGTATTCAGGCGCCAGACACTCCTCATCTCAGTCTCAAACTCCTCATCAGTGTGGAACGCCGCTGTGTTCTTGTAATAATCTATGAAATCAGGCTTCGATATTGCTCCGTTCTGACCGACGTTCTTGAAAGTCTCGAAAAAGTCCTGAAGAACTTGTGCAGGAGATTTTCTCTCAGACAATACATCAGGGTGATTGACTGGGTTATACAATCGCCCAATGTCACTGCAGGATATAACACCGACACAATCCGAATCAAGCAAGTCAAACACCTTCCCAATCAGTGCGATCCTGGCCGGGCTGAGCTCTCCCCGAATACCCGCCGCAAACTCTTGGTAATCGACACTGTTAGACTGGTTAGTATCACAGTACGTAAATAAGCTGCGAATCTCCTGGTTGCTAAGCTTAAAACCTTCTAGAGCAGCCGCAAACTCCTCAAAGGAAAGAGTGCCATCCCCATTCAGATCAAAATCTGTAAAAGCATTCTTTAGCGATACCATCCCATGAACGCCCTTTCCAGCAAGTTTCTTCCTAAGAGCCTGCACTGCAGCTTCGTAGTTCTTGCTACTTAAGGTCATACTTGAGTCGAATGCTGGTCAATTCCGATACCAAAGGTAGAAGAGAGAGAGAGCGCGAGAGATGTATAGAGTGGGAGCTTGGCTTAGGAATATATGGGTTGGGTGTATACTTGGGTTGGGGTTTTGTTGTTGTTGTTGTTCAGGGTCAGGTGTAAACAGACACAAGGTGTTTATTCAACCTTGGGGAGATTGGCCGGGGATGATTAAGAGCAACAGTTGAGACCTCCTTCTTGGACTGGACTCCAAGTTAACAAACAATAATCAGGAAAATCTAAAGGGGTAGCAATTTCTATGAGGATTTTCATGAAAGCGAACTACGAACGACGGACGACGGAAAAATCTTGGCACGTGCTTCTCGAGCTTGGAGAAAACACAGAAGGAAAAAAAAATGCATCACGCATCATAAATATATTCTATTTACCTTTTACGTCGTGCCTCTTAGCCCTTTAGGCGGGACCGGACCTGTAGGCCCAATTTGTGAACCACCCAAACTAGCAAATAATGATTTTTGAGTTCTTCTTCATTGTCAATTGATTGCTCGCTCCCTTCACAGGTAGATTGCTACACAAATGTTTTGATGCACGTGTTGTATTCTCTGCCCATTAGTGTTATGAACGAGTTCGCGTGATCGTATTTTTGTTGTCATTTGACATTTTGTCCTTGTTCTTGTTTTTTCTGTGGGGAGTTGGGGAGTTGGGGAGTTGGAAAGGAAAATATAACAACTCCATAGACGATTTTTTTGTATTTCAAAACACATTCAGTAGTTTTACAGTACTAGTCCGTATTAATACCACAAGTTTCACCTTGCTCGGTCAGGGTTTAATTTTTGGGGCCACTGACGAGCCGTTTTGAGGAGGAGCCTCAATGCAGAGACCCACTCGTCCCTTTCTTCGACCGATGGACATTCACAGCTGATTTTGCTGTTCTCCAGCAATGAGTCGATGAAGAGGCTTCTATCCTTGTCAGCTTTAGTTTTCTGCGAATTCTTCTTGAAGTGCCCGATTCCATATCCCGGGTTGATATTCTTCAGCTTGCTCAGATAAAGGCGCTTGGCCACTTTGGTCTTACTGCTCGTATCCTTCACCCAAATGCTCTGCCAGTCACTGGCGACAAAGATGTGCTTGCCGTGCTTGCTTCCAGCTTCATAAACGGTGAGTACAGCCCCACTCCTTAAGAGATTTCTGTACTCGACCAACGGATCGCCGTCTGGACATTCTTCCATCGCCTTAACCTTGTCTTTGCTTCCCTTTTCAATGTCGACTACGTCGCCAAGCCTTGCGAACAAAGCTCCTCTTCCTACCTTGCTTCCCTCCTGTTCTTTCATTTTGCTCATCGCAGTCATGCTCAGCAAGGTGCTGTCCCCGGCCATCTGAACCCTCTCACATCCAGCGTGCTGGGCCAGTACCTCCTTGATTTGCTCTTCTCCCCTTTTCTCGATCAGAATTGCAGCGTACTCTTCATCTGCACTGGCGACATTGTCTAACGTATTCAGAGTTTGGCACATGAGTTCTTCATCGTCTCCGTAGACTCCCATCATCTGTAAAAATATCTTGATCCCTCCATGCTGGACAATTAGCTTGATGTTTTCCTTCACGAATGCTAGCTGACCGAAGAGCTCAAATATGAGTGACAACAGCGCGGTGTCGTCAAGGTTGGCCTGGACGGCCTTCATGAAAACGTGCATTCCTTGCTCTGCTACTATGTGCGAGACCTCGTCGCTTGTGCAAAGTCTATTCAGTGCCGCAATAACGTACTTCACCAAGTTGGGGTTGTGGTTGTACAAGTCCATGCTTCCAAGGAGCACCCCAACTCCGTCGCACCTGAGCAGTGATTCCTTGTTACCATCGTGCACAAGCGCGTTACTTAGTGTCAAAGTAGCATCCTGGAGAAAAGCCTCGTCGTCCATCCTACTCTGAATTACCTTCAACAACACTTCTGTTCCATTGAGCGCGCTGAACTTGTCCAAAGTTATTTCGGCATAGGTAAAGACGCTAAGGAACTTTATCGCCCAGCTCAATAGTTCTGCTTCGTAGTCGAATCCGCTGATGGTGCTCATGGTGAGCTCCATGACCCCAAGCTTGCTCAAATCAATTGCTGCATCGACATCATTCCCCAGGTTGAAGAGTGCCTCCATGGCAGCCTCCAAAATAGGAACGCTCTTGCTGTGCTTCGCCACGACGTCAGTAATTGCGACAGTCCCCCCTTCATTGATTATGTATTCCGTCGCTTCGGCATCCTTTGCCTCGTCGTTGATGGCCCCGAAATTGCTGATTACCATAATTGCGAGTTTCAATATCTCCTCGTCCTCCGGGTGCACCTTCATACCGGCCACAATCTTCTCAGTGGCTCTCTTCTTGACCATGATCAATATCGCTTCGTCGTCCAGGCTCATGTTGCCCATGGTCTTGAGCATGATTTCGAACAAATCCCCGTCTCCCAACCACCTCTCCACAGCAGTGACAATCTCATCGCAGCACTCCTGGCAGCACAGCTCCTTATTGTCGTCATCGCCCCCCAGCAGGTTTCCGATGCAAATAAAGGCCTCCTTGATGACCCCAGAGTCTTCGTTGTGGTTGATCATAACTTGCTTTATTGTACTCGGAACATTGACCTGCATCTCATAGCCAATGACGAGTTCGTTGTCAGCGCTTAGCTGATGCAAAATCTTGCACCCCTTCATGACCAACTTTTTCACCTTCACATGGGTCCAGACGGTATTGTTTATAGTTGTGATATACTCTAGCGTGCTCAAACTACCCTTTAGGTGATCAAAGGCCGACATGCTGTTGACGATGTCCATGGCCTGTTCCATCATTGTTGGGTCGTTGATGTGAAATTGCATAGAATCGATTATATCAGAAATGTTTCCATTCTGCGCCAGGATAGACGCACTCTTGTCATCTTGGCAGAGCGTGGACAGAACGTCAAATATCTTACCCATGACCCCTGCATCCCTCCCGTGCGTACCAACGCACGTCACCAAGCTCGATGCGCACGAGACATCTAAATCTTTCAAATTACCGTCAAGACTGTTGACCAAGTCTAGTATACTCGCCAGCTCGTTCTCGAGCTGGAAATGCTCAGCTGCTTGCTCCCAGCTGCTCTCTCCAGTAGCACTGTTGTAAAAGTAGGCTGTCCCGTCCTCACTCACGACCTGTTGCCAGTTGGCTGCCCCAGCGTGCACGTTGGCAAGATTCCTCAGACGATCTTCAAGCAGAGCCTCGGCCCCCCCTGCAAACGCCTGGGTTAGATGGGCCAACAATGCAGCGGTTGTGTCTTGAATGTAATCGTGGGCACCGTGCTGGTAACTACTGTTCTGGATGATCTGAATACCTTCCTTGCCGATGCCCATCTCGGCAACCCCAATCAAATCCGCCATTGTCCTCAGGCTGTACAGAGCGTTCTGCGCAAAAATCTCATCCTGTAAGTTTTGAGGATCCTTCAAGCTCATCAAAAGTGCATTGGCGACCCCGGCCTGCTTCAGCTTCTCCAGTATATTGGGATCGTTCAAGGCGATGCACTTGCTGAAGAGGCTAGCCGCCATCTGGGCCGCCATCAAGTTGTCACTTGCCAAGCTCAACACCAAGGCATCAAAACAACCGTCAGTATTTGCCAACCAGTTTATACCCTCGGCACTCTCCCCCGCACTCTCCATGAGTATGATGCTATCAGGACACACGTTGTACGCGGCCGATAGTGTGGCGATTTGGCTCGCCGAGTTGACAGACAAAATTGACGGAACATCGGCACTTCTTTGGTCAATCATTGATTTGACGATGGCCTGGATCAGAAGGGCCTTGCCCCCGAAGTCAGGGGGACCGAGGGCTTCCATCGCGTCTAACAACGCGTTCAAGCCGCCCTCTCTCTGGCAGATTTGATCTAATGTGGCCTGCAAGGCTCTCGGGTCCTCGATGTTCCCCAAAATCGAAGCAATAGCATCAGCACCCCCTTTGGTGCCGATCAAGCTAACTGCTTGGCTAAGAGCCTGCTCGCTGATTATCTCGAGCGCCTTGGCAGCTTCTTGCGCCATTCCAGTAGCGCCGATTTTGCCGACCTGACCTTTTGCCGCTGCAGCAGACTGCACTGTGGCGATCAAGCCTCCTTGCGCAATGCTCTGAATCCCACCCTCTACACAGGCAATATTTCCCAGACAAGCGCAAGCACTGCTCACAACTAGGGTGCTACCTCCAAATTGGGCGTTGCACATGGCGACGGCAGTCTCAGTATCAATTTTGAGGCCCGACGACATCAGGCGACTCACCGTTGACAGGATAAGGGTGATGGCCTCCTCCTTTTCGCTCGAATCCTCAAAGTTTCTCAAAGCGTTCATAGCTCTCTGAAGGCTGTTCATAAGCTGGTCGCTGATACTCTGGTTGAGGGCGCCCTCTTCAAGCATAAGATTGCCGACTAAGGAGAGCACCTTGTTGAAGTCTGACATAGCGCTCTCATCATTGCTCTCCATCTGCCCCAAAAAGTGATTCATTTGCTCAATGAGAGCGGCTAACCCATCAGCACCTGCCCCCTTGAGCAGGCCAAGGGCCTTAGCGGCGGATTTCACCAGCACAACGTCTTTGCTGTGTTCACTCATAATTGCCAGAAGCACCGACGCGCCTCCCATCTGCTGGAGCTGCTCCGCAGCATCGGCAACCGCGCTAGTTGTTGCAAGCGACGTGACGAGCGTGCAAAAAGCACCCATGCACTTCTCATCCTTGACATACTTCTCCGATCCGTTGATGGCAGAGATGACAGTTCCTACGATCCCCTTATCCATGATTGACTGCGCACCCTCGGCCACACCGGCCATCTTGTTGAGCAAAACCATTAGATTGGTGAGGGACTTGGGATCGGCTTCCTGACCAATCATCCTCGCTAGAACATCCACAACAGTGTCTAAAACTCCCCCGCTGATCATGGCAGACAGGTTTCCAGCCTCAGCTATGTCTAGTAGCAACTCTACAGAAGCGGCACTCTCCTCCTGCTCACCAATGTAGTCGCAGATGTATTGAATACCCCCCCCTTCAATGATCCTCCTTGCTCCTTCACTATCGGCAGCAAGGCCAGCGAGCGCTAGGGAGGCAAACTTGATGACCTCCCCGTCCAGATCTGTGTTGCCAATCAAGGGCAATAAACATTCAACGGCACCCTGGTTCACTAGTTCGCTTCTTACGGCTGGATCTTTCGTGAGAGCCTGTACTGCCTGCAAAACCTCCCTGTTGGGGGAATCCTTGAGCGCTTGAACAATGACAGGCACAATAGGAAGCGCGCCCTGAACATTGCCGGTCCCAGCGGCCCTTCCAAATGCAGTGATACAACCAGTCACGAGCTTGTTCTTCTTCTGCCCTTCTCTCATCTGCTGAGCAGCCGCCATGACATTGACCAGGAGTTGAATACCCCCATTCTGCTCGATAACTTCATGGTAGTCCCCACACTGCAGCATGCAGCCGAGGCGTTCCACGCAATTGATCAACTCCTCTGACTCCAACGTAGCAGGATTGGACAGATCATATTGATTGAGCTCGACCAAAGTGCTCATGACCTCCTCAGCGGTGACTAAATTGACCAAAGCTCGCCGGCACATCTGGACCAATTCGTCCTCCTGAGCATAGGTGGCCATGGCCTTGAAAATGGCACTAACCGCGGACTGCTTACCAAGTGCATCTCTCCCCTCGTCAGTCGTAGCAACGCTCTCAATGATGAGCAAGGCGGAGGTTAGTGCAGCCAAGCATTTGTCATCATGCTCATCGCTGGAAACGGAGATGATCTGGACGACAACACGCGTCCCATTCTGCTTACACAGAACATTGCCGCCAAGGACTTTGGTGGCAGAAAGCAGGATGCCCAGCCCAGCTTCTGCGCAAGTGTGCTCCGTCATATTATTTCTCAGGCCACTGACAGTAGACTCGAAAACTGGAAACTCTGTAAGCTCCAATGATGGACACATGGCCAGTATTCTCTTGGTCAGCAACATGCTGTTTCCAACAGCTTTAGTTTTTTTTGGATGGTTCTGGGGGATGCTCAACGAAGCATTGAGAAGCGTGGCCGGCTCCACGATATCTTCGACCGTGGGAACATTGCCAAGAATCTCGCGCATCGCTAGTGAGAGCGCTGACAAAATTTCTTCTTGGGAGGGGCAACTCGGCATTCCTGACACCATGTGCATGAGCTCCACCAGGGGAGGAACGCCTCCAAACTTCATGATGCGAGTGACGTTCTCGGGGATCATGGCAAGAGTTCCTAGGCACATTGCCATCACGGGGACCTTGGAGTATTCCGACTCTTTCATGGTCCCCGCAATGAACTTCTTTAAGCCGTCGATCATCTGCTTGACGAGCTCGTCGCTGGAAAGTAGCTCCACAAGCTCCATGGCAGCCTTGCGAACTTCATCATTGTCAGGGTGGCACATGACGCTGCTAACAACAGCGTCCACGCCTTTACCTTCCCGAATTGCCACTTCTCCCTCCTTCACAAGCAACATGTTACTAAGGAGCATCATGCTGACTTTAAGGAGATCAACATTTTCGGGGAAGTTCTCAATGTTACGGATAAAGATGGGCACGCCGCCATTCTTGACAATGGTCTTGACAGACTGCTCAGACTCTGAGATGCCACAGAGAATAGAAGATCCATACTCTTGGACCTCCTCATCGTCGGAGTGGTTGCACATAGAGCTAATAATTGACGTAAGAATGTTAGGAATATCACCAACTTTGTTTACATCGAATTCTTCGCTCTTCTTGAGAGTAAAGAAGAATTTCAGACAAGCGAGGGCAAGTGAGTGGTAGGACGGATCGTTCTCAAGGCATTTTCCAACCGCCGGGACGCTGTTGGCAGCGACAAGCTGGTTGGTGTATAGCGGGTTAGCCGCAATGCGAGTGAGACCTTCGACGGCTTGCGCCCTTGACTCAGAGGTTGCAAATTTATGGGTGAGGGAATTTACAAGCTCTTGAATGACATTGCTGTCCACGAGCTCCTGGATGTTCTTAGCATTACGAGCAAGGCGCGCCACAGCTCGGGCGGTGCTCTCAAGCGCTTTAGGGGAGACAGCATTCGAAAGCTGATTGATGATGGCTTTGCAGCCACCGGCGGCAACGATGTCACCGCTGCTGTTTCCGTCCATGGCCAGACCAGCGAGAAGCGCCAACGTACGTTCAAGAACAGCAGCCGACGCACCACTTTCGTTGAGGATCGCAACGAGCTCGTCAACAGAGTCACCAGTTACACGAGAGAGGAATTTCCCTCCCAGTCGAGCGATGCGCTCGTCGTCAGCAAAGGCGTCTAAAACCTTCAAATAGATGTCCACACCACCGGCCTCCTTAATGAGTCGAATAACCTCCCCATTCGTTGCCATGCGGCCCAGCACGTTGGTCGCCCTCTTGATAATATCCACATCGTCTTCCGTCTGGAACGGAAAGTGTGATGCGTAAACGAACACATTTTGTGGCGGTATTAGCAGACGAAAAAAAACGAGAGAGAGAAAGAGAGGGAAGGAGAGGCGAAGAACCGACGATTGGGTTATCTGAAATTCATACTCGGCAAAATAAAATCACTCACCTTCTCGTCAAAGTCCGCCACAGCCGAAAGCACTGAAAGAATCGAACGGATACCCTCTGCCTCTTGGATCAGACGCAAACCCTCAGATGTCTTCGCGATCTTCTCTAGCGCACGCATGCAGGAGAGCATAATTGATGGCTCATTCAGGTGAGCATTCATGATGTCCATGATCTTGTTTACAAGACCGGCATTAACAATCTTGCTCAAAGCCGTCGGGTGCTGCATGACAGACTCAATCATTCGCAAACCGTTCGATAGAGATTCAGGAGAAATCCCTGGGTTTGCATCGATGGAAGCAATCACAGCCTCCACCCCGCCCTGTGATTGTGGTAGTTGGATAAAGTGAAATGTGTATGTGAAGGTTGTTCTGGGTGAGGACTGTGTTTTACCCGTCGGCTAACAGAATAGTCTGGTTTACGGTGGCTAACAGAATTGTCGCGGTCTAACAAGAATAGTCGTGGCTAACAGAATAATAACAAACCCACCTGATCTGCAATCTGCTCAGCAGTAGCCTGGTCAAAGCACAGGTGACCAAGACTGTTTGCACACCTATCCAATACATCTTCGTTCCCAGGGTGGAGTTTTAAAACATCAACTATAATAGCAGCGGCATCACAGTCAATAGCAGTTTGGACGTTTTCACGCCAGTTAGAATTCGGAGGGCAGAGTACCTTTAAGAATGTAAGCTGGGTTAGAGTAACAATTTCCCTCCACACCAACTTATCCAAAAAAAGTTCCTCCTCACCTTGCTCACGCACTCAATGGAGTAACACGCTAGCTGTTTAAACTTGCGATGCTCGCGCACAGCGGATACCAGAGACGGGACACCATCATCCTTGAAGCCACCCATATCCTACAGGGGGAGGGGGTAAGAGAGAAGGGCAAAAAGCAGGTAAAAAGGATCTCCAGAGAAACAAGAGACCTGACCCTGGCAAAGTAAAATGACCTGTCTAAGGTCGTCTCTACCTGGGAGAAAGAGGTATGGAAGTTCTATACGAGTGCTCAAATGAATGGAAACAAAACAAATCTTGTTATCATGTGTCGTGGCGAGATCAGATCTCTACACAACAATTGTAATTTTGAACGCAGATTTTTTTTGTGCTGGAATAGCTCTCCTCTGCACTCCGCCGCAATCAGCAATTGAACATGAAGGCCGCAAAACGGCAACTATTTTTTCTCGTCCTTTCCTCCTTTTCGACGACCCTGGCGCTGATGACTTTATTTCTTCCAGGAGGCAGAAGACACTCTTGCCTATTTTCCTTGGAATCGCCTAGCGAGGAGGCAACTGGGAACAACCTGACCGACGACATTGATGAGCATGGCGCTAACGTACCCGCACCTGTTCGACGAGACCTTCTTGGAATTTTGACTGCCACTGTCGGGACAATTGTAACTGGAATTGGCACCTCAAAAAGGACATCTTCTGACTACCCACTGTGGGGAATTCTTCCGGTTGGACCGTACAAGCGGAAGAAGACTATTCTGACGACACTCGTTCAGGACAAAATTTATACCATGGAGCAAAAGTTTGGTGTGTTGGATGTGCAGGTACCTATTCGAGCTGTGGTTGTGGCACTGGATTCAGGGGGTTTGCTGGTTTACAATCCCGTGTCTCCCACAGAAGAAGTGATAACTCTTGTTGACACTCTCATAAAAAAACACGGGCCGGTGAAAACGATTGTTGTGGGATCGGTGGCACTTGAGGTAAGTGTGGTGCGGAGCAGAGCGCCAAACAAACACAAGGTTTGGCAATTATGCACAAGGTTTGGCGATTATGCGATTATGCGATTATGCGATTATGCGATTATGTGATTATGCTGTCAACATTCTCAAGTGGCTGGTGTCCGTCGTTTGGCGAGAAGAATCAGTTGTCAGACAGTTGTCGTACGAAAGGCAATGTGCGACGGTGTGTAGACAGGATCAAAGAGTATCCAACATTTTTATCTTACAAATTGCATTCCTCCCCC
>Ga0209832_1001012_pt1 | contig 15975 bp, 9 predicted proteins | sample COGITO_mtgs_1104_2_FD_185516 | JGI IMG/M metagenome (GOLD analysis project Ga0209832, IMG submission 185516) | Pelagic marine microbial communities from North Sea - COGITO_mtgs_110407 (SPAdes) (version 2) | ecosystem: Environmental > Aquatic > Marine > Epipelagic ...
TCTTCTCTCTTCCCTTTCCGTGGCGTCATCCTCGAACTCTATGGAGCACCTCGACGTTGTCATCACTGGGGTGACTGCGGGCCTCGGGAAGGAGCTAACGAGCGTATTGCTAGAGTCGGGAGCGACCGTTTATGCCCTTGCACGCTCCAAGGGGAAGCTGGACAAGTTGGGAGAGGAAATGAAGGACAGGAAGGGGAATATGATCCCGATAGTCTGCGACCTTCAGGACCTGAACAGCGTGTCCAAGGCAGCAGACGTTATCCTCGAGAGCGTTGGGCTCGAGGGCAAACTTGACTATTTGATTAACAATGCTGGCATGCACTACGGGAATCCCTTCAAAACCAAGTCCATAGATATTGCTGCCAACAAGAGCGAGGGCATGGACAAGGTAAGTGTGAAGGTTGAATACCTTTGGTATAGTTGAAAGCTGTAATCATCTTTCGGAGACGGATGCCTTTTCAGTTCCCTTTTCCTTTTTAATTCACCTCGAATCTAACCCTCAGTCGTTGTTGTTGTGTTGATCGTCTTTGCATCGTCTTTGCATCGTCTTTGCATCGTCTTTGCAGCTGTTCGTGACGAACTACCTGTCCCACTTCCTCCTAACGAAGAAACTCCTCCCCACCATTACGAACATGGTCGTTCAAGTGTCATCCTCTTACCACTGGCAGTCTGATGGGGATATGCTCAAGGTAGAACCGTCCAACAACACCTCCGCCCCCTCCATGCCCATGGCGGCCAGAGGCGATTTCTACGACTTCAACCATCGGCATACAAGCTATGGTAATAGCAAGCTCGCGCAGGTCCTCCACGCCAGGGCACTGGCTCGCCGACTAGCGAAGGAGGGCAGCGGCGTCAGAGTCGTCAGCGTTTGCCCTTCCTGGGCAGCGACGGATATCGCGCCCGAAGGACCCTTCAGGTGGTTCGTTCAGACCTTCGCCTTCTCCCCGGGGCAGGGCATCTATTCCGCGCTCATGGCCATGTTTAGGCCCGAGGTCAAGAGTGGGGACTTCGTAGGAAACACCGAAATTGTCCCCATCCTCGGTCCCTACGTCAGCAAAAACTGGTCGATAAACGGGGTCCCACTCAGAGGCTTCATCTTGGACGCCTCAGCCCAGGTCCTCATGATGCTCCAGCGTTTCAATTTCGGTTGGTACATTGTCGGCACGAGCCCAGAGAGTAAAGATGTCGGGCTACAGGAGGGCCTCTACAAGTGGAGTGAAAAGGCGGTCGAGAAATACGTCAAGGCGGTTTAAAGTAGAAAGAAAAGAAAAGAAAAGAATTGCCTTTCAAGCCAAATTTTTGCTACAAGTTGTACATTTTTATTCCAACATAGTTTACTCGTTGCTGACAGCGACAACTGCGACCTTCTTCTTTGTTTCCCCGCCGCCGTTGCTGTCGCCGCCGGCAGCATTTTTCTTTTTGACAACCAGATTGACGACATCAGCTTCGTCTTCACCTTCGCCGTCGCCGTCGCCGTCGCCGTTGCCGTCGCCGTCTTCCCTCTCATCCGCACCTTCCTTCATGCTGGCCTCAAAGGCTGCCTTCTCTCTCTTTTCCTTCTTCATGTTGTACATGAACTCGACGAATTCTGCGATATCGATCTCTCCGCTCTCGTCGCTGTCGACTTGCCTCATCATTTCACTGAGCTCTTCGTTGGTGGGGTTCTTTCCAACGGCCTTCAACCCCATCCTTAGCTCTTCCTCCTCGATAGTTCCTCCACCATCAAGGTCCAACATATTGAAAACCTGAGTGTACAGCTCAACTTCCTGGCTGGCGATGTTGTTCTCCTTGGCGAACTCCTTGACACTTTCTTCTAATTCCTTCTCCTGTTTCTGGTTTTCCTGTGCTTCGTCCATGCTGGTGCTGACAACTCCTATGAACAGGGTCAACAATACCAGCCCCCCAATAATAACAAAAACCATGAAGAAGACACCACTGATGGCTCCCCATGCCTGCGGGTTGACGCACAAATCCATCATGGTACTGTAACCGTATTGGTCGCACCCATACATGTTGATGTACATGATGTCAGTCCAGTCCTCAAATGTGCTGGCCCTGAACAAGCTTAACATTGCGACATGCAGTGTGCCGAAATGCCAGGGGTCGTTATTTTTAAAAAATATCATGCCCAATATAGCAAACACGTAAAATACCAAAACCAATATCACCCCGATGTAGCCGATACTACCCAAACCCATTATCAAAGCGTTCACAATGACCTGCAGCTGGGGGAAAGCCTTCACCAGCTTAAGAACCCTCAGCAGCCTAAGCAATCGCAGCATCGTGATCATTCCTCCTCCGAGGGTCCAGCTCCCCAAGACGATCAAAAAGTCAAAGCTGTTCCAGGCAGAGTAGAACACCTTAAGCGGGGCATAGTCCTCGGCCACAAATTTGGCCCCTATCTCAAAAGTAAAAATGTAGAGGATCACCAAGTCAATGAGCATCACCGTCTGGACGCTCGAAGTCTGTTCTGAAAAAGGTAAAGTCACATCTTCTTCAAACTGAGGGTAGGTTTGCATACCCACGAGCGCACCAGCGATGATAATCACAATTGTGATGAAATTGTTAAAGTCGGTGTTTTCAGTGAGCTTCTTGCACTTTCGGGATAGGTTATAATATTGTTGCCTGAGCGGGTTGTCGAACTCTTTCAGTTCTTCCGTAGCCAGATCTGTAAAGTCGACGCCTTCCCAGGCGAGCCACATCAGTTTTTTCATCTTTCTTCTTTCGGCCGCCTCCTCTTCTTCGGCATTGCCTAACCCGACCAGAGCTTTCACTTGGACAACCGAAATACGACGCGAGCTTGTAGATTCTATAGAGTCTTTCGTGCTCCCATTACTCCCTCCTTCCCCTTGCTTGGCAAGGTTTCGGGAACTAAGAATCTTTTCGGCCCTTTCAGCCTCCTCGATCTTTTTCTGCTGCTTTGCCTTCATCCTCGCCACGGTCTTTTCCTCGTCCTCTTTTTTCATCTCATCCATGGCCTCAGTCATACTAAGCGTGACAGCGCCGACGAACAAGCTTAGCATTACCAAGGCCGATACAACTACGAACATAATGTAGTAGACCGAGGACAGGACTGCGTTTCTCTGCTCACTATCGTTCAAGCACCAGTAGATTTGGTTAGTGATGGTCATTGCCTCAGGCGCGACATAGACGTGAGCATAGTTTATGCAGCCATAGATGTTGATGTACATAATATCGCTCCAGTCTTCTAGCGTGCTCGCCCTGAACAGGCTGAGCAGCGCAGTTGGCAGATCACCATAGTGCCAGGGATCGTTATCACGAAAAGCATAGATGCCTGCAATTGCAAAGAGGTAGAAAACTAAAAACAGCAGCAGCAAGATGTATCCAATGCTGCCCATCCCGCCGATCAGACCCATCACAATCATCTGCAGCTGGGGAACCTTCTTGACGAGCTTCATAAGACGCATCAGACGGAGCAGACGGAGGAGGGCAACTTGCCCGCCACCTCCCTTCAGAACACCAGGAAGGCATAACACCACAATTATGAAATCGAAGCAGTTCCATTTCCATTCCGGTCCTATCATTGTCGGTGATGGTAGTTATTGTGATGATAGTATATTACGATGAAAATATTGAAAAGCGGGTCAGTACATGAATAGATGCAACCACAAGAACGAGCAAACAGCACCCCAAAAAAATCAACCTCACTCACCCGTCCAAAACCTCCATGGAGCTAAACCCTCAGCAAAGATCTTGAGCAAGCACTCAACGCAGAAACAGATCAAAACGATGAAATCGATTAAGTTCACAGTGGGATCAAACTCCATCCCATCGTATGTCTGTACTCCTACCAACACCCCAGCAATTATAATGACAATTAGGATGAAACCATTGAAGGTATCATCGAGTGCTACTTTTCGGCTTGGTTTGCACACTTTAGTGATCAGAAATGTTACCAATGGATTCCCCCAGTGGTTCTCATCGATGTACTTGTCGTTTGGAAAAGGGCAGTACTCGACAAATTCATCTTCATCAATGTGACTCTGCATCTTCTCATCATGGTCACGCTTGTGCTGCCCTGTTGGGTCTCGCATCACATCAAGGACGCGCGTAGAACTTCCGGATCCCTTAGGGCTAGAATTAGACATCAAAAATGGGGGGGGTCAGGTCAGGGGAGGGGTGAACCTTGGAGTGGCGTGTGATATGCGTTGTGTGGTTGAGGAGGCTTTTGTTCACACAGTTTTTATTTAAAATGCCATCGAACGATGCGTAAGTTGTTGAACGAAAGCATGATAAGATAATTGATTTTTTTAAAGTTGTTTGTCTTTCCTGTTTCCTGTTAACTCCCCAAGTCCCGTCTGCCGTCTGCCGTCCAGCAGCAACAATGACTTGATTTTCAATGAGAGTGAATGTAAAACTTTACAACGAATTCGGAAAACTCGAAGTAACTGCTACACTATACTTCTCTTACCATGGGTGGCGGAGTCTTCGGCCTAGGTTCGAACCTTAATGTGCAGGCTGCAAGCATCTCCTTAATTGCTATCGTTGCATTCACTGTTATTTTTGAGTTGGCAACTCACCGTTTGGACCATCACCTGGAGGGTAGTCCCTACAAGGAGATGGTAGATAAGATTTACAAGGGTGAGCAGCTAAGTTTAGAGCGTGTCAAGCTGATGAGCACCATCAGGCCCTGGTGGAATCACCTGGTATCTGACTTTTTCCAGAACTCGTCTAAAAGAACCCCATCCTACCCGCTCCCAATTCCCCTTCCCAACACCCTCCTTGCTAACATTTTGTTCCCCGCCCTTGCAAATCGGAAGAGTTGACTATACTTGGGTTTATATCCTTTGGAGTCTTCATGTTCATTCAATCTGAAGCTGAGGTTGATCATGATGTTTTCCTTGCTTTCGAATTTTCGCATATTGTGATTTTTTTTGCTGCTTTATTTTTTATCATTGAGGCATTCTTCCTCATGGGGCTTAACCAGAGGTTGAAGATGAACATTGACATCGCAAGTGCTATGAGCAGCGAGGATATGCTCAAAAAGTATGAACAGGAGAAAGGACACATGAACACACAGTCTCGTTGGAGACCATTTCAGTATTTCCGCGACACGATGGAATACAAGGTCTACAACGTATTTTTCTGCAAGACTTACGGCCTGCCCCTCTCGATTTTCGATTTTGCAAGCTATATGAGAGAGGTGCTTGATAAGCATGTCACCGAGATGATAGAGGTTGAGGTATCGAGCTGGGTACTGTTGTGTTTATTCCTATGCGTCAATGTCATCAGGCACGAACTTACCTACGGAGGTGACGGCGAGGAAGCCGTAGACGGGCATCGAAGAAGTCTTGCGGAGTTCACCACGGATGCATTCTTTCACCGTGGTCTGGCGAGCGCAGCATCAGAGCCCACAATCTACTGCGACTTTAAGAATTATACCCACACGCACATACTTTCGCACACCCACAACGATACTAATCCTCCCTCTGGTCACGATCACCACGATCACGGCCATCACGAAAGATTTTTAGCGGGAGGAGGTCCTGTCGAACAGTGCTGCGTGTGGCAGGACGCAGCGAGCGCTGCCGCCCACAGAGCGCTCGCTGGTGGAGGCTCTTCTGACGCTCCCACGACACCCTCCGGTCTAGCAGAATGTAATGATGGTGAAACAGGCATCGTCCTATTCATGCTTTGTGGGTGGTTCTTGCTCGGCTTTGTAACCTTCCTTGCCATTTTGGCTCGTCGCTGTGAGCTTAAGCTCTTGTCTACCATTGGGTGCAAGAATGCCGATGACTATGCAAAGTATGTTGGTGATGCCGAAGCGGAGCTCAAAAAAAAAGAGGAAGAAATGGTGAAAAAGAAAATTGAGGAAGAGACTGCTTCCCCTTTGCCTCGCACAGCTTCATTAATGCAAAATCATAAACGAATGTCACGAAACCAGATTCTTATGTTGGAGGAGATGAAGCACATTAAAGACGAAGCGGGAGGCCAGGGCCACGGCCACGGCCACGGCCACGGGGGAGGGCATGGCGGTGAACACCATCATGACCCTATCCATGACGACAAAGCTTTAAACGACATGAAGAAGGCGACTGGAAAACTTGTTGAGGCTACGGGGGTGGCAACTCTCGCTCATGGATTGGGTGGGGCCATGAAGAAAACACACTCCATTGCCAGATCTACTACTTCTATGCGGAAATCTAGCGACACCACACTGCTTTCATCAGTTGGGCACGCCAAGATCCACGTCGATGCAAACGACGAACACGGGAGCAATGCCGATCATGTGCATCATCTGGAGGCCGACGAGATGGCTGCGCGTGCGCAAGAGATGGAAATGGGTGAAGAGGAGCAGGCAATTGATCACCATCATCATGGGCACAAAGCTACCAGGATCAACCTTGATCATGTTTACCTTTTCAAGTCCCCTTTACTATTTAACAAGACCCTCGATATGACCCTCCTTTTCAACTGCTTTTATCTAGGTGTTTTTTGTGCAAACTACGCTAAAGTTTCTCTGGACATCTCAGGTGGTTGGCTCTACTTCCTCGGGATTTTCATTCCGCCCTTAATCAATTTTGTCATAAGCGGGGCCGTTATTAAAACCATGAGCATTCTCAACGCTATCAGCGAGCTCGACGGTGAGGTTGTGGGGAAAGTCATTGACGAGACGGAGGAGATGCTTAACGTGCAACATGAGGTCTTTGACGTTTTCCGGGCCAAGCTCGCAGCCATTGGGTTGAGTAAAAATGATCTTGGGAAGCTTTTCAAAGAGATTGACGCAGATGGTAGTGGAGAGGTTGACAGTAAGGAACTTAGACGAGGGCTGGCATTGATGGGAGTTCATATAAGCGGGCTGCGTTACAAGAGGCTTTTCCGTATCGTTGACAAGGACAGGGGTGGAAGCATTAGTTTTGAAGAATTTTACGCGTTAGTCTACCCGGATGATACGGATTTGCCACAACTCTCTCCGAGAAAAGATTAAAAGGTATAAGACGCAGTGTAAAGTTGTACAAAATAGACGAGAATTTACTGCCAATAGCACTCCTTTTTTAGCATAGCTAGTTTATTTTTGCATAAAATTTATAGGTCCCTCACATGTTAACTCTATCCCTCACATAACTAAACCTGACCACTGGGAACCCATCTTTATTCCCCGCGACTTTCGATAATGAAGGCTATTCAGATCAATGACGTCCACCATGTCCTCCTTAAAGTAGGATGCTGCAGCTCCTCTAGAACCCAGATCGCTTATAGAAGTCGTCTTACGTGAACGAACATGGTCGTCATATTCGTCTGCTGCTGCGGTCTTTCCCCCAACACCCCCCTCTTTCGTCTTGTGTAATAACTCCCTAGAAAAACTATCTCTCCTCTGATCGGCGCTTTTTTGTCGGTGGGCCATTTCAGCCTTTATCTGGGGCGAACCATCCTCACCTAATCCATCGCCCCAATACTCGATAACCCCCTTCATCATCAAGTAGTAGGAAAAGTACATGAGACTCTCCCAGACAAGCAAAAAGGTGTTGGTGCTCAAAATGTTAAAGACTCCCTTGTCGGCCTCGTCGGCTAGACTGAATTCGCGAATTCCGAAGGCGTAGACAGCGATGACACAGGTCAGACAAGTCGTGACAAAACTGACGTAAATGAGGCGGCTCTCGACTCTACCCGTCATCAAATCATATGTGTCAAGGTCGCTCACCAAAGAAATTATGTACAAAATAAGGGGGGAGGCCATTACAGCCCCAAACATTCTGGTACTTGTGAAGTATGTGCGGCAAATATTAGGATAATCTTCGATCAAATCGCTCGTCGATTCGATGCACCCCTCAGCTTCAAAAAATACATAGCTGATGACTAAAAAGGCCGACAACGCCTGACCAAAGAAGGCCTCAAGTGTCTTTTGTGTCGCGCGCATAACGCCCCCTTTGTGTTCGACCATTCGTTTGAGCTCGTTATTCCATCTATTGAAGTGTTGAAAGCGCATAATCTGGCGCACCTTCGTAAACGCCTTGATGAGTAAGATCCATTCGGCCAGGTGGACAATATCCAAGCCCAGATAGAGTGCGAAGCTCCAGTATGTTTCTTCAGAGTTATCATCCGCCACCTGCTCCAGGTAGCCGCCATAGTAAAGTATTCGATTGGCATGGTAAACCATTGGCAACGCACTCTGGCCGACCATATGCAGGATAAAATGGTAATATTCCTGCTTCCTCTTTCCCGGCTTGACGAACTTGCTGAAGAAATTCGTGATCCAGCAAGCCAGTGATAGCGGCTGTGCCGCGTAACCATAAGCCATCAAGCTGTCGTCAGAGTTAATCATCAAATTGTAGATTCCTGCGGTTTGAAATAACAAGAAAATCACGGTCCCAGAAGTCATGATCGTCTTCAGAATGTATAACCGCTTATGCTGAGCATGTCGACCAGTGACAACCGAGAAATTAAATATTCGAAGAGCTGTTTTCTGTTGGGTGACAACTTCATGGCCGGCCCTTTTCCACCTGTCCTTTCCTGAGAAAACCCTGTTCTCTCGCTGTGTGGGGGTGTCTGTGTTGCCGTCATTGATGTGGTGGCTGCTCCCAAAAGTTATCAACTTGTTGAAGAAACTTTTGAGAGGCGATTGCGGTGCAGGTTGTGCATGGATGTCATCTACATCCATGCCAATATTTTCTACGCTAATGTCGTCGACGCCGACACCGACAACCCCGCCACAAAGTTCTATCTCCACCTCTCCCTCGTCGACCTTTCCTTCTTTTCTCTCTTGATGGTCCTCCTTCATTTTCATACCTTCGCCGAGGTTCTCTTTCTTTCCCCTGCCACAGCCTAGAGCATATTTTATCCTCTTCCAACGCCCAACTTTTTTCAAACGCGTGCTCATGGTGAGCAAGCGCTCATCTAACGCCAGTCGTTTCCCAATATCTGGATTAATTAAGCGCCGTCGCTCGTCAGGCAAGCTCTTGAACCAGTTGGTATCCTTCACTTTCAAATGGTAGTGTCCAAGAATCATGGCGGCGAGCAGCCACGTGGCAACCTGATAATTGTTAAAATACATTCTAGCAAAGTGTTCTAGGGGACCGCGGCTGTTGATGTCAGTCGGAGTCTGCTCACGCCGCGCAAACAAAAATCCGGTGCTGACAAAAGTTGGGATGAGAAGGCCGAAACTGAACATTTCATAGTGCCTGATATTGGCTGTGAAAATGTCTACAATGCTGAGCCGCCCCAAAAGCATATTTCTAAATATGTAGACCCAGACGATTTGGATTGCCATGCTCACATTTCCCACATAGAAAGAGTCGCATTCTCCTAACTTACTTGGCCAGTCACAGACGCATGTGATGTCAACATTGACATTATCATTTAAGTTGACCGAAGTCCCATTGCAAGTGGTTGGGAGTTGCTCAACGCAGCCGTTCCAGTCCAATTCTTTGCTATATATGCATCCTCCAAGCTCGAAACAGAGGAATGTAATAATAGCCATCAAACTCACTCCAGTTGAGAACAGCTCGCTCGTCACACTGTCACCTTCCTCCCCGAATATCGACTTACTGGTTTCTTTGACAATGTCTTCGTTCATCTTTTCCCGAAGTGCACCACACATACGCCTAATAATTCTCACGTAAACGGGATACATAAGGAGCATGAAAAAGAGCCCTTTCTTATCCCAGCCGCTTTCGTCTTCGCCAAGGTAGTCAATGTAGGCTTGCCCGTGATATATCTTGGCACCGGTCTTCCACAAAAAGGCGCTGCTTGCATGCATCCAGTATTGCAGTCTCGGGTCAAAAAATATCCTTAAAATCCTATCCCATCTTATTCTAGTATCAAAGATCGCTCTGGGGCACAAATTGACGCATGGGAACCTCCTGGTCTTGGCATACAAAAAGTCATGTCCAACAAGAATAGAGAAATGTATACCAGTCGCCCCAAAACTGAGCGGGCCCAGGACTTCTTTTAAGTATGCACCCATGGTCGGTCTGATGTCTTGCGTATCTTGGTCGATTACCTTTGGGATTTGCTCCAAGTTGGTCGCCATCCAGACATTGTGAGCTAGGAAAAGATAGGTGGGGCACATGAAGAAGAAGCGAAGAATGTATAAATTCTCGTCCGTGATGATATTTTGCAGTGCTGTCCAGTCAACTTGGTCTCGTATAGATTGTGATAGAGTCAATAAGGGTGATTTGCGGCTGCTTCCGGGTTTGAGATTAGGGTTGAGGTCAGGGTTGGTGTCAGGGGTTTGATGGCTATCTTGGCTCATGCTGCTGCTGGATTCGGAGGCCTTATCAGGGTGGTGTTCGGCAATAGTAGCGGGATTGTTGACATTAGTTCTACCATCCTCTTCCCCGCCGTCCTCGTCTTTCGCAGCTTCAATAGCAGAGTCCAAAGATACAGATAAACTCTCAAGCTGGGTCTGATCTTTCTCCTTTTCATTGTCATGATTATGCACGACATCTTTACGCGATTTACTCTCGTTGAACAAAAAACTGAATCCAGGAGTAATACTGTGGCCGTAGTTGTCGTGACAGGGGAGATTTCTCCAGCAAATGCTCGCAAAGCTTGCTCCCCATAGACATAGGAACATTGTACTTCCAACTCCCCATACTTCTTCGACGAATCCCTCCGGAGAATTTTCCTTGATGGCAAAAAAGAAAAGGAAAATCATGGAAGCAATTATCTGCAAGGCGAAGGCAAAAGCAAAGCGCGCGCTCAGCTCAAAACGCATCATCTTCTGCGTCTCGATGTGGGCCTCAACAACCCAGGCCAGGAGAATGCTAGTAAGCTGCAAAAAGCAGGCGTTGAAACCGAGCATCCAGTTGCCGTTGATTGTGCTCGCGCATTCGTCAATACCCAGGCTCGTGTGCGCAATGCAGCCCAGGCTCTCGAAGCTTAGGTACAAATCTATGAAGAGTGCACCGACCCCAGTGATAAAACTGTTCTGCACCAAAGATTCAAGCTCAATTTTGGTATGCTCCAGGTTGATGCTGACAGTGATTGCAGTCAAGAAATAGTAAAGTATCGGAGATAGGGAAATGTTGAATATAGGCGACAAAAGGCTGAGGTAATCACTTTCTCCTGCATCCAATAGGACCTTCATTAGGGGGAAAACGTATGCCAAAAAGTGAAGCCAGAAGTGTATCCGCAGACAAACAGTTGCCTTCGAAAAGGGCTTATTGAAAGGATGCCAACTTATGGTCGGTTCAGGTGGATTCCTCTCAGTGCTTTCCTTGGTATGCACCCACTCTGTATTGATAATAAAGTGTGTAAAGAGGCTTTGGAAAGAGAGGGGGGAGAAGATGCGACTGTTCGTTGTGCTCCCACTATACCAGGTCAGAATTTCCACCGAATTCAGACTCATCTCGAGAAAGTGCAGAACCGTAAATATCATGAGAAAAAATCGAGCAGGGAGCTTCTTGCTCGTGACATTCCGCCTGTCACGCCAAGACTGGTGCCTTTGGAAGATGTTGGGGAGCAGACGCTCTAACTTCCTCCGTTGAATGATCTTTTCCGTCAAACTAAGCCTCTTGCTGTCCTCCTTTTGCATCTGCTTATTGATGCTCCGTCGTTCCTGTTCAGTTGCCTCAGCCATAGTCATCTCGAATTTTAAGTCATCTCCTTCATCTTCATCGTCATCATCGTCATAGGCGTCACCAACGTGTGTATCAAACAAAAATTTCTTTGACGCCTCTCCCCCAAGGACTGTTGGATTGGACTGTACTCGGGTGTCAACATCGCTGCCAAGGATCAAATCAGTCTTTGGGTTGTAGTATTTTACTTCTTTGGTCATAGAAGCAAGGTATTCAGGGTCACTTTTGGGCCGGGATCGAGAAGTGGGGTCTGGTGACTTGCGGTACGTTTTCATGGCGAATTGTAAGGGGCCAGAGATGTGGGTTGAATTGCGTGAGGACGGAGGGGTGGAGGATCAGAGGGGCAGCAGGGAATCTTCTATGGAACGGAAGGAGGAAAGTAGAGCAATAGGAATATCTATAGGGACATGCAGGAATAAATGAGATGATTATGTTTGGTTGGAAGCTCTGAGGAGTGGTGAATGATGAATAAAAAGGTAGCACACAAGTGGGTGTGATTTAAGAAGACATTTTCGCGCAACATATGTATTTTTGTGACTTATCCATGGATCCAAGACGGCACAGGGATTGTAATTTTCTTTTCCTGCATCCGCTTGATCTGAGGGTATTTGTCAACTCCGTCCTTATCTTATCGTAAGAATGGATAATGATGCTGCACTTTCTGATGACCGGAAAGATAGTGAAAGTTCTGATCCAACTCTCACTCTCTCCAAGCAATCCTCAACTGTTTCCTTTGTCCCCTCGTCGCCGTCCTCCTCTGACCATCCACTTGAGGAAGATTTTGTGTCTGCAACTAATGATGATGGTGATGAGACTGCTCCGTCACTCCGGAAACGGATCTTCTCAGCGTGGTCCCCGGCAAAGAGGAAAGATTCTGCAACACCGCGGAGGACCTCCAAGTCGTTACCAGGAGTTTCTCGGTCATCTTCTTTTCGCCTAAGTAGACGTAGCGTCCGCAATGACGTCGAAGAATGTTATACCGATGGCAAGGACAGCAAAAAAGACGACGATATAGATGAAGGAGTTTTTCCCTCAGATACTATGCAACAAGAGATCTACGGAGAAATGCGGCCGCATAAAAGCTCCGTGTCCTCCCTTTCGGGTGTCTCGCAGTCAACAGAAGAAAATGACTCATTCTATCATAATAGCGATGAATGCTCGGACGAGGAAGTGATGGAGCGTGATACGGAAGACACATTTAATCATCATGACTTCATCATGCAACGGTCAAGAACAGTTGCATCCCCTTTTTCTCCTTCACCTAAAACTCAAATTCGGCACCGTATTCATACTGTTTCGGAGCGGTTGAAACAGAAAAAGGAGACAATTAATGAGGTTCAAGAAAAAATCGTCAAGAAGAAGAAGATAGTCAAAAAGAAGATGAAGCAAAAATTGAGGGGGAGTCCAGATTTTCTTGGGAATAAGATGATCAACGCCGAGGATGATGCCAACGACGGTGTTAGTGACTGTGGCGGTACCGATGATGATTGCGGTGGCTCGAAGGAAGGCAATGATGGTAACGTCAAGGGAAGAGGGAAGAGCTCTTCCAACTCCTCAAGCCGTCCCCGGAATGCGAACTCCCTCGGCTCCGCGGTTTCGTCGCGGAGTTCCCGCCTCTTCGGTGCGGTGCGCTCTGCCCTATTCTCTTTCCAACGCAAGAGCAGCAGTCGCAGCACCGCGAAAAATGCGAGCGTGACGGGCGATCTCTATCCCAGGCAAGCCTATGGAAAGGTCTCCCTACACATTCGCCAGTGTCATATCTGCAACCGAAAGTGCAAAGCAGAGAAAAACTATCACTATTACATCGACACGAGTAAACGTGGGTATGATGACGGAATGCAAAGTATTGTAGCCGTGGATTTTGAAGATGAATACTATCAGACTGTGCCTGTGAAGACCTATGAACCGAAGTTTGGGGGGGATATGGGCAAGCCAGTTAGGTGAGTGCAGGTTTTGGAAGATTGGTTAGAGTCGAAAGTATTTTACTCACTGAAGCTTTATTTGGCGTCTCTGTGCATGCATGCAGCAACTCGAACACGATGGGTGGTGCGGTTAAAAAAGTAACCTTTGACTGCTTCAGCTACCAGAGTGAAGTTTTCATTAACCTGATTGACGAATTCACGAGCAACTTGATTGGGACCGGGAAGATCCCAGTCTTCGGGATTATAGAGAAAAAGACGCAGTATCAGTATAAGTCATTCGGAGGGATGAGGAAAGAGATGATCTTCAAGGGCGGCAAGAGAATGGAACTGTCCGAGACCTTGAAGAATTTACAGACTCCCCCCGACGATTACGAGTGGGTGCAACTGAAGGACGGCAAGGGGAATATTACTGGGAAGGTACTTGTCAGCGTGCAGTTTGACGACGAAAACTTGCTTGAGTGTTTTTCGCCTAGGGAACCCAGTAGAGTGGGGGAAGACGTCGACAAGCAGAGCTTCAAGGTGGAGAGCTTGCGGGTCGTTCTCGTGAGGTGCGCCAAAATCTACAAATGGAAACAGCACTTGTACGAATACAAGGCAAAAATTGTGGGCTTCCACGACACACGAGTCTCGCTTGCGTGGCTGTTTGGGAGCTTGTTGTTCTGTTACTGCTTTGATGCGGAGTATCTCCCTTGCTATGTGGGATTGTTCACCTGCTTCTTTATGCTCAATAATTTGAAGAAGCGAATGAGTGGATCGTCCATAATGCATCTTCTCCAGGATGAGAAGTCGTCGCATATAAATCGTTTTGTCGGAAAGCTGCGGATCGCTGTCGACAGGTGCGAGAACTTGCCGTATGCGTCAAAACGGAATAACAACGTTGACCCACTGGTCCGGGTCTGGCTGTCCTGCGGCCTGAGTGTGCGGAATTACATCGGTAGAACACGAACTTGCAAGGATACTTGCTCCCCCATGTTCCAAAAGGCTCACTTCGAGAGCAATAGCAGGCAGTCGACTATACACAAAGGCAAGCAGTGGCTCTTGAGCAGGTCGATGAAAACGAATGTGAGAGACGCCGCGCTGCACAATGTTACAAGCAGCTGGAAGCACGAAGACGGCCGCATTGATTGGCATTGCTTGAAGTATCCGATCTTGCAAGATGTCGCAAATGAAAACTCGACGCACGCCAAGGTGCTGTCCTGGGATAATAGTTTCAGCCAGCTCGAGTTCGACGTTGCCCATGCTAGCCAGAGGGGGGAGTTGCTGTTGGGGCGGGTGAAAATCCCGATAACGGATTTGCTCAGTGACTCCAGGGGAGGAGGGGTGCAGGAACTTAGAGAGTTCAACATGGAAATTCAACCTGTTGCCAAGGAGGGCAAAGAAGTCTCAACCCTAGAGCAGGGGAGAAACTTGGGGACTCTGCGAGTGCGAGTGCAGCTCAAGGTAGAGGAGAGAGGGCAAGAATTTACCGAGCTCGACAAGATGAACCAAGACAGGCTGGAGGATATGCTGAATGACGAAGTGGAGCTCGGAATCGTGGGGAAGCTCAACAAAGTGAAGGATCTCGCGACACAACTCCAGGTTACTCTCGAGGGCTGGGCAGATTGGTTCGAAAGGGTCAAAAACTTAATGTGTTGGGTCCATCCCATGAAGACTTTGATTGTCCTGCTTTACATCTTGTGCGGATGTGTCGTCTGCAGGATCGTCAAGTTCCGTTATTTGCTCACGTATAGGGTCTTAAACGATTTCAGAAAAGGATATCTCAGGAAGAGAAGCCGAAACGAGTGGAATAACCGAGTAAATAACCTGCTGTCAACGCTCCCCACCGATAAGAACATGGAAGACATCTTTGAATTGGAAAGGAAGGCGATCGCTGAGATCAAAGCGGGGGTAGGCAACGACGTGGCGCTCCAGAGTTTATGGCAGGGCAACATATGGAAAAAAGGGCTCGTCAACACATCATTCAAGAACCGATTTGTCGTCATCAGAAATGGGAAAATATTGTGGTGGACCAGCGAAAAAAATGCAGAGCGGGGCGTCATGCCAAGAGGACAGCTATACATCGTCAAGGACTTCGTAGAGGGGGGGGGAGAAAGTAGGTGAGTGAGTGAGTGAGTGAGAGAGGGAGGGAGGGAGGGAGGGGGGGGTAGCAGCCCGGGAATGTGCTTGCAAGATTCTGGCTAACGTGAGAGAGGGGAAATCGCATCACAGGAAAAATACAGTCCAAGGTGTTAAGGTCAAAGCCGGAGAGAGGGAAACAACAGACAGGCCAGGGGAACGTCTTGAAGGGGAGCGAATTTACAGCTGCGACCACTCTTCACCAACAGCAAGACATGAGACTTTCAGTAAACCATCCACATTTGCGAAATTCAACCCTCTTGTAGAAGTCGTACAAAATGATGACGCCGCCGGAAGATTAGAGATCAAAGTTAAGGCCAAGGAATCCCTCCGCGGGAACTTTCTTTGGCGCAGTTTCGCATTTGACACGAAAGAAGAACTGGATAGTTTCGTTAAAG